>Ga0102592_1001981_pt1 | contig 19593 bp, 22 predicted proteins | sample AraplaCol_mMF_r2_FD_76861 | JGI IMG/M metagenome (GOLD analysis project Ga0102592, IMG submission 76861) | Arabidopsis root microbial communities from North Carolina, USA - plate scrape MF_Col_mMF_r2 (SPADES assembly) (version 2) | ecosystem: Host-associated > Plants > Roots > Endosphere...
AACGACACGTTGTCGCGGGCCTGGGCGGCACCTGCAAAGCCCAGGGCGGCCACGGCCAGCGCGGCGGTGGCGCCTGCCAGTGCGAGGGAGCGGTTTGCTTTGAGGCTTGTCTTCATAAGATTCTCCTTAACAGGGCAGGAAATGCCCATGTGCTTATTAAACGCAGGCTACCTGTAATGGCATACCGCACGCCCCGTGAAGAGCGTAGCCAAACGTAACCCCCTAAAATCAGCCAATGAATTCCCCCGCCCCCGCCTCCCCTGCCGACAAAGACGCCCACAAGCCCAGCAACTTCCTGCGCCAGATCATCGAAAAAGACCTGGCCGAAGGCACGTATGCCAGCCGCCGCTGGGGCGGCAGCCCCGGGGACGCCGCCCACCACGCCGCCGGCCAGCCCGACCCCGCCAAGGTGCGCCTGCGCTTCCCGCCCGAGCCCAACGGTTATTTACATGTCGGCCATGCCAAAAGCATCTGCCTGAACTTCGGCCTGGCGCGCGACTACGGCGGCGTCTGCCACCTGCGCTTTGACGACACCAACCCCGAAAAAGAAGACACCGAATACGTCGACAGCATCATCGACGCCGTCAAATGGCTGGGCTACGACTGGGCACAGATCGGCAGCACCGGCGACAAAGGCGAGACCAAGCCCTACCAGGCCAGCGACTACTTCGACTTCATGTACCGCGCCGCCGAGTACCTGATTGAAAGCGGCAACGCCTACGTCGACGAACAAAGCGCCGAGGAAATGCGCCACAACCGCGGCGACTTCGGCCACCCCGGCACCGACAGCCCCTTCCGCGGCCGCACGCCTGCTGAAAACCTGGCCCGCTTTCGCGAAATGCGCGACGGCAAGCTCCCCGACGGCGCCGCCGTGCTGCGCGCAAAAATCGATATGGCCTCGCCCAACATCAATATGCGCGACCCGGCCATCTACCGCATACGCCGCGCCCACCACCACAACACCGGCGACACATGGTGCATCTACCCCATGTACACCTTCGCCCACCCGGTCGAAGACGCGCTCGAGCAGATCACCCACAGCATCTGCACCCTGGAGTTTGAAGACCAGCGCCCCTTTTACGACTGGCTGCTCGACCGCCTCGCCGAGGGCAAGCTCATCGCCACGCCGCATCCGCGCCAGTATGAATTCGCCCGCCTCAACCTCACTTACGTGCTCACCAGCAAACGCAAGCTGGCCCAGCTCGTCAATGAAAAGCGCGTCAGCGGCTGGGACGACCCCCGCATGCCTACCATCGTCGGCCTGCGCCGCCGCGGCTACACGCCCGAGGCCCTGCAGCTCTTCGCCGAACGCATAGGCGTCACCAAGAGCGACAGCTGGATCGACTACAGCACCCTCGAAGGCGCGCTGCGCGACACCCTGGACCCGATAGCCCCGCGCGCCATGGCCGTGCTCGACCCCGTCAAGCTGGTGCTCACCAACTGGGACGAAGTCATGGGCGCCGGCAAGCTCGACGACTGCAGCGCCCCCGTGCACCCGCACCATGAAGAGATGGGCAAGCGCCACTTCAAGATCGGCAAGGAAGTCTGGATTGAACGCACCGACTACGAAGAAGTGCCGCCCAAAGGCTTCTTCCGCCTCTTCCCGCCCCACATCAACGCCAGCAAACAGCAGATTGCCGGCAGCAAGGTCCGCCTCAAGTACGGCCACGTCATTGAATGCACAGGCGCCCTCAAAGACGCCAACGGCAAGGTGACCGAAGTCCACGCCAAACTGGTTCCCGACACCAAGAGCGGCACCCCCGGCTCCGACGCCGTCAAGGTCAAGGGCGTCATCACCTGGGTGGGCGTCAACGACGGCGTGGAGGCCGAAGTGCGCCTTTATGACCGCCTCTTCAGCGTCGAACACCCCGGCACCGGCGACAAGGACTTCCTGGACGAACTGAATGCCGACAGCCTCAAGACCGTCACGGCCTATGTGGAGCCTTCACTCAAGAATGTGCCCGCCGGCGCGCGCTTCCAGTTTGAGCGGCATGGGTACTTTGTGACGGACGCCAAGGATCATCAGATTGGAGGAGAGGGTAAGCCCGTATTCAATCGGGTGACGGGTATGAAAGACTCATTCAGCAAATAACAAAGCCAAGCTTGATACATGCACCAGAACATTCGCCTCAAAGGGTTCAACAAAGTTCTGGTGACATGGGGATTGGCGGCTACCCTCCTCACGCCCGCTGCAAGCCACGCTCAATTCGGCCGCGCTCAATTCAGCGATGCGGGTGATTTCTCAGAAGCCGCCATCCTGAGCGGCGTCAAGGCCACCCAGGCGCAATGCGCCGCTGCCGCCAACACCGTCTGGGCCGCCACCGCGCACTCAGGTGCCGAATGCATCAAATACTGGAAGGCCGGCTTTGGCGACCAGCCTGCCAAACGCGCCATTGTGTTCTTCCACGGTGACATCTTTGTGGGCGTAGGCAAAACCAGCAAAGCCTACCTGGAGCTGAACAATGCCCAGCTGCAAAAGAATGCCGACGACTGGGCCAAGAAGCTGGGCATGCCTTACATCTTTATCGGCCGCCCCGGCACCCACGGCTCCTCCGGCGACCACATGCAGCGCAGGCGCATGGATGAGTCGGTCATCATCTCCGCCGCACTCGACGAACTCAAAAACCGCCACGGCATTGAAGAATGGGTCGTCGCCGGCCAAAGCGGCGGCGGCCACGTCACGTCGTCCTTGATCACCGAGCGCTCAGACATCGTCTGCGCCATCCCCACCTCAGCCCCCTCCTCGCCCCGCATACGCTGGGAAATAATGGGCCGCACCAAAGACACCACCAACTACGCCGACTCCTACGAGCCCTGGAAGTTTGTCGCCAGGGACAAGGTCAGCCCCCAGCTGCGCGTCTTCGTGCTCGGCAACCCGAATGACAAAAACGTGTTCTGGGCCTCGCAGACCGTGATGGCTGACGCGCTGCAGAAAGCGCAGATCCCGGTTCAGGTGCTGCAGGGTGAGGGAACCGGGCCTGATGCACACGGTCTCTCAAACTCGTCGCGCATTGTGGCCGGGTGGTGCGCGAAGGATATGGGGACGGAGGAGATGGTGGCGCGGGCGGGTAAGGGGCTTAGGGGGTAACCATAAGCATCGCCATTGAAGAGTGGCGTAGGCTAATGCTCTTGGATGCGTATACAAGCGCTCCGCACTGCTGGGACAAGACTTTCGGTAATTTCACCCCTCTATGATTTGAAGATCGTGAGCATCAGCACTAATCAGTCTTGAATGAGGGTTTCGTCGGCATAAGAAATCTGCTTGGACAGAATTGGTACTTCGTCACAGACGTAGTTGAACACAAGGACTGCAAAGTCGTGTTCAATCAGGTATGCCTCTAACTCTTTAGTTTTTCAATCGAAGGGGAATCAAACTTGGATAGCTCACTCAGCACTCTCTCCAAACTATTTACAGAAAAACTATTTCGCATTCCGGATTACCAACGTGGCTACTCTTGGACCAAGCGTCAATTGAAAGACTTTTGGACAGATCTTGAACAATTAGCGAAAGACCAGCGCCACTACACAGGAGTGCTAACACTCGAGCCCGTGAAAAATAAAATCTGGGAACGCTGGGATGATGACCGCTGGCTTATCGAAGGAAAAAATTTCAAGCCCTATTTTGTAGTAGACGGCCAGCAAAGGCTCACGACGATTATTATTCTCATTCAGTGCATTCTGGAAAAAACCAAAACCGAAGAAAAACTAAATTTCAATAGCAAATCCGAAATTCAGCATAAGTTCGTCTTTGTTCAAAAAACAGCTCATCATGGTTCATATGTATTCGGATATGCCCGAGACAACCCAAGTTATGAGTGTCTGAAGACGCAAATTCTTGGGAAAACGTCAACCAAGTACTCCGCTGGTGAATCGACCATTTACACCAAAAATCTCTTAACCGCTAAAGATTTTTTTGCCAACTGCATCAAACAGTTAGACCATCTAGCGTTAGAGAATCTATTTACCAAGTTAACGCAAAGACTATTGTTCAATGTTTTCTACATAGACGATGAGGTCGATGTTCATGTTGCATTCGAAACCATGAACAACCGTGGACTTCAATTGTCCAATTTAGAACTTCTAAAAAATCGCCTTATATATTTAACAACGCGCCTAGGAGAGTCAGCCAGCAATGTTGATACCGTAAGAAAAACAATTAACGACAGTTGGAAAAGCGTCTATTACTACCTAGGGAAGAATTCAGGTATTTCGTTAAACGACGAATACTTCCTCTTTGTTCACTTCGTAATTCATTTCGGCCCAAAAGTAAAAGAGGCATATCCAAAAATCTTTGAAGCAGGGTTTCAGCACATTCAACAGCGGCATTTTTACAAGGACTTTTTATTAGATCAAGAATTCAACGTCAGACGAATCTATACAACAAAAGCAGAAGAGAGATTAACGTCTACCGATCTGTTGAACTATGCGTTGGATTTGAAGCGTGTAGTTGAGGACTATTACTACATTAGCTTTCCCGAAGACAGCAGGTACTCTGCACCAGAGAAGCTCGCGCTTGAGCGGCTACGACGTTTAAGGTCTGCCACCAGTTCACGGGAGGTAATGGTTTCCATTTTGCTTTTTTTACCTCAAATCAAAGGAGAAGAAGCTAGAGCCGCTTTTTTAGATTCAATCGAGAGGTACTTTTTCATCATAAATTTGCTTCCATACAGTTTCCGTAGAAAAAATAAGCCGGCAAAAATATCGGAAGAGATTGTCAATCTAATTTCCAAAAAAAGCGGCGCTGAGGATTTCTCCAAATTAGTTAACTCCGAACTTCTTGAGTGGCCCAAACTGCCAGGCTTCAATGAAGCTCTTTTGGAGGGGTTGGGAGAGTCTTCGTATTACGGCTGGAATGACGTTAAATACTTCTTATTTGAATATGAAATTTCGCTAAAGGTAAAGGCAAAGCGAAAGACAGACAAGATCGATTGGCAGCAATTTATCGACAATGATTACGAAGAAGATCATGAAACTGTCGAACACATCCTGCCTCAAACCCTTTCTAGCAACTACTGGAAAACACAGGTTGCAGGCTTGGAACCTAAACAAATTAGGAAGTTAAAAAATTCTCTGGGAAATCTTGTGGCCATCTCGTCACCGCGCAATTCCTCTCTGAGAAATAGACCCTTTCGAGAAAAATGCGGTAGCAAGGAGCTAAAGACCGGTTACGTCTTTGGAAGTTACAGCGAAAACGAAGTCGCGCTGAATAAAGACTGGGGACCGATTGAAATACTTGATCGAGGGCTTCGACTATTGGATTTTTTAGAGCAGCGTTGGAAAATTTCACTTGGAGACAGAGATCAGAAGAAACAACTTCTAGGCTTGGATTTTTTACCGTAAGTGCCCGGAGAAAACGTCAATCTCGCAGCCGGCTAAGTTAAAGGCCGAATTTGGCATTTGCATAGCGGTAAGAAGCGGTGTTGCTAGCAGGCACGCGGTATAGCGCCAGCAAGGCTATGTTCACGCTGCAGATGAGTTGTGCAGTGCAGAATGCGAAATAACACTCATGATGAATCTTCACTGCCCCAAATGCGGCGCTGAACTGCAAATCAACCACGAAGGTGAATTGGAATGCCGTGTTGGCAATATGCAGTTGTCGGCAGCACTGAACCGCCACCTCACCGAGTGCTACGTCGCCAACGTCCGAGAACCTGACCCGAGGCCTCTAAGCTTCATCATCGGAGGCAACTGGTTCTGCCCCGGCTGCGCTTGCGCAATACCGGAAAAGAGCCCAGGGAATTTACGTTGCCCGAACTGCCAGAAGCAACTGGCAGAGTTCGTCCAGGCGCTTGTCGAGTTTCACCCTCACCTTGGCACCAAGGGCGCCTAGCCCTTCAAGTGGGTGGACTCCTTCTCCCCATCAACACCTCAATCGCCTGAGCATCAGCCCCCGTCACCGGCGTAAACACCATCAAGCTCAGCCCCGGCGAACTGTCGATGGCCAGGGCCTGGTACTCCAGCGTAATCGCCCCAACCCCAGGCCGCTCAATGCGCTTGGTTCCCACCCAGTGGCTGCGCATCTCGTTCTCGGCCCACAGGCGGCGAAAGTCCGCGCTGCTGGCCTGGAGTTCGGCCGCGAGGGCGGCGGCTTCGGGGCAGTCGCCGGCACGTGCCATATCGATGCGAAAGGATGCGACGGCGTAGCGCGCATCGGTTTCCCAATCGGGCATGCCTTTGCGCACGCGCGGGGTGTTGAACAAACGCCTCAGCAGGTTGCGTTCGCGGGGTTCCAGCGCGGGGTAGTCGGCCAGCACGGCCAGGGCTGCGGCGTTCCAGGCCACGATGTCCCAGCTTGCGGTTTTCACAATCGCGGGGGTGGTGGGCATGGCATCGAGCACGCGTTGCAATGCGGGCGTGACTTCCGATGAAGACCCGGGCTTGAGCGGCGGCGGGCGCTGCTGGGCCAGCAGGAACATGAATTCGCGGCCGGCGCTGTCGAGCTCCAGCGCGCGGGCCAGGCGCTCCAGCACTTCGTCCGAAGGCGGGCCGCCGCGCCCTTGCTCCAGCCAGGTGTACCAGGTGACGCTGACGTTGGCGCGCGTGGCCACCTCTTCGCGCCTGAGGCCGGGCGTGCGGCGCCGGCTTGCAGCCTCGGGTGTGGGCTGCAGGCGCTCGCGGCGGTCGCGCAGGAAGCCGCCCAGCGTCAAAGTCTGGGCGGGGAGCTGGGCCGGCAGGGTGTTAGTGCTCATACCTGTATACGCTCACGGCTTTTGCGAATTGGATGGAGGGCGGATTATCGGGACTCAGTTTTTTTAACGGAGTTCAGTATGCGTGTTTTTGTGACGGGAGCGACGGGTTTTGTGGGGTCGGCGGTTGTGCGCGAATTGCTTTCAGCGGGGCACCAGGTGCTGGGGCTGGCGCGCAGCGATGCGGCGGCCGATGCCTTGCGGAAAGCAGGCGCCGCGGCGCACAGGGGCGAGCTGGCGGACACGGCCAGCCTCGCGGTTGGCGCGCAGGCCTGCGACGGCGTGATCCACACAGCCTTTCACCATGACTTTTCCGCCCACGCGGCGGCGGCCGAGATGGACAGGCGGGCGATCAAGGCATTGGCCGGCGTGCTGGAGGGTTCGGGCAGGCCTTTTGTATCGACCTCAGTGACCATGCTGCTGGCGCACGCACGCCCCGCGACCGAGGACACACCGGTTCCCGCGGACTCGCCCAACCCGCGCGCCGGTGCGGAGGGCCTGATGATGGATGCTGCCAGCCGCAGCGTGCGCGCAAGCGTGCTGCGGCTGCCGCCTTCGGTGCATGGCTCGGGCGACTACGGCTTTGTGCCTGCATTGATAGCGTTCGCGCGCCGCAAAGGATTCTCGGCCTATATCGGCGACGGCGCGAACCGCTGGCCGGCGGTGCACCGGCTGGACGCGGCGCGCCTCTTCAGGCTCGCGCTGGAAAGCGCCCTGCCCGGCGCGCACCTGCATGCGGTGGCGGAGGAAGGCATCACGCTGCGCACCATTGCCGAAGCCATTGGCACGGGGCTGGGTGTGCCGGTGCGCAGCATCAGCGCCGCGGAAGCGCCTGCCCACTTCGAATGGTTGACGCGCTTTGTGGCGGCTGACAACCCTGCGGCTAGCGCGCTGACTCGCAGTTCGCTGGGGTGGCAGCCGCGAGAAGCGGAATTGCTGACGGACATGCGGGATAGCGGCTACTTTGCTTGAAAAGGCCGCAGAGGGTTCGGCGAAATTGAGGCCTGGGGTTTAATCCCCCCATGCCCCAAGCCAACTTCAGCCCCGCAGCAGCTCGCAACAAGCAGCCCATCCTCGATGTGCTGCTCAAAACTTTGCCGACCCAAGGCAGCGCACTCGAAATCGCCTCAGGCACAGGCCAGCACGTCGCCTGGTTTGCCGCAGCCCTGCCCCAATGGACATGGCAGCCCACGGATGCGATGCCGGCTGCGATGGAGTCGATTGCTGCCTGGGTGGCGGAGCAGGGCTTGTGCAATGTGCGCCCTCCCCGGGTGCTTGATGTGATGGCGACCGAATGGCTGCCGGGGGATACAGAGAAGTTTGATCTCATCTACTGCGCCAACATGTTGCATATCTCGCCCTGGGCGACCTGCGCCGCGTTGACGCAAGGAGCCGCACGCCATCTGGCCGATGGTGGTGTGCTGGTGACGTATGGGCCCTACCTGGAAGACGGCGTGCCGACCTCGGAAGGCAACCTCGCCTTTGACCAAAGCCTGCGCGCGCAAGACCCGGCCTGGGGTATGCGGCGCAGGGAAGATGTGGAACAGGAGGCCGCGCGCGCCGGCCTGCGGCTGCGGGCTCGGCATGCGATGCCGGCGAATAACCTCTTGTTGGTGTGGGGCCGTAAATGACGGCAGGGCGTCGGCCTAATACCTCAGTTTGATTTCGCGGCGGCAGCCTGTTTGAGCCTCACGTGCAGATGCACCCCGGCGTTCCCTTCCATTGCGACCTCCTTGACTTCGAGGTAGGGCTGCTTGCGCATCAGCTCACCCAGTTTGGAGAATCCGTAATTCCGCGGATCGAAAGAGGGCTGGTTTTTGTTCATCTGGCTCCCTACGGGCCCCAGTGCGGCCCAGCCGTCCTCACGGGTTACAGCGCGCAGCGCAGTGAGTACCATCGGCTTCAAGTCCGGTAACTGAGGGACTGTTTCAGTCTTCTTCTCCTCGCGCTCATCCCCAAGAATTTCCGTAAAGATGAATTTGTCGCAGGCTGCGACAAAGGCTTCGGGCGTCTTTCTTTCACCGAAGCCATAAACAACCAGACCAGCTTCACGAATGCGTGTCGCAAGGCGGGTGAAGTCGCTGTCTGAGGAAACCAGGCAAAAGCCGTCAACACTTCCGGCGTGCAGCACGTCCATGGCGTCGATGATGAGCGATGAATCCGTGGAGTTTTTACCGCTGGTGTAACTGAACTGCTGGATGGGCTGTATCGCCATCTTGTGCAATGTTTCCTTCCAGCTCTTCAGGTTGGTCGTCGTCCAGTCGCCGTAAGCGCGCTTGACGGTAGCGGTGCCATACCGGGATACCTCTGCCAAGAGCTCCTGGATGACGGCCGCCTGGGCGTTGTCCGCATCGATCAACACTGCCAGTCGCTTGTTGTCCTGAATCGCCATGCCAGCTCCCCTGTTGATTTGGTTCATCGTACTGGAAGCCTCTATTCTGAACCTTCGGCATAACGTACATCGGGTGCTGTCACCATCAGCTGCCCTGTCAATCTGGCAAAAAGTATGCGGTTATTGCTTCACACCTAAAATCCAGGCATGACCTGCCTCAACATCTGCTCCCTGCGTCGCCAGCTGACGCCAGCACTCTCCTAAGCCCGGCGGTCCGCTCCCCTCCTTTTCAGCGCAACCATCCACCGCCGGGCCACAGCCCCGCGCGTCCGCGAACGCCCTTCACAGCCGGCGTTCGCATCGATGGAGTGCAGCCATGCATACCCTGGTTCACGGCGAGCGCACGCTCACCGATCTTGATTACGCCCGTCTCAGCAAGCTGCTGAACCAGCAGCGCCTCGGCCACCCGGTCAACCTTGTCGATTGGTTCGAAAGCGCGGAGGTGATGAGCTCCCGCGCCGCGCCCGACGACCTTGTCACGATGAATTCGCGCGTGGAGGTCGTGGACATTCACACGCACCACCGCCAGGTGCTCACCATCTGCTACCCCGGTGATGCCGAACCCGCCGCGGGCCTGATCTCGGTGCTGTCGCCCGTGGGCGGCAGCCTGCTGGGCTTGAGGACAGGTGACATCGCGAGGTGGCTCACGCCGCACGGCGAGGGCTGCGCCGCGCAGATCGTGGCCATCCAGTATCAGCCCGAAGCCACGGGCGACTACAGCCGCTGATCCATTCACCGTCCGCCATTCAACATCCGCCATCCGCGGTTTCTGAAAAAGAAAGGAGCTCCCATGTCCCCACGTTTCATTCTTGCTGTCACCGATTTCTCGGCCCATGGAACCCATGCGCTGGACCGGGCCGCGCTGCTGGGTGCCGAGCACGGCGCCGCGCTCACCCTGGCTTACCTGGGTCCCTCAGAAGCGCCGCCGGCCGATGCGGCAAGCCGGCTCGGCCAGCACGCACGGCAGCTTGCGCAGCTGCACGGCATCAAGGTCCGCGCCGCGGGCCGCCTTGCACGCCACGTCAAGGAGCTTTTGCCCGAGGTCAGCGCTGCCGACCTGGTGGTATGGGGCACCGCGCGGGTGCGCAGCCTGCGGTCCTTCTTGCTGGGCCAGCCGGTCGATGAGCTGCTGCGCAGCGCCCGGCGGCCGGTGCTGCTGGTGCGCCGCCGCGCCGAGCACCCTTATTGCAAGCTGCTGGTCGCGGTCGATTTTTCTGAGGCCTCCCCCTCCCTGGTGGATGTGGGCCTCGCGGTCAGCAAGACCGCGCCGGTCGAGCTCTTCCACGCAATCGACACGATCAATGAGCGCAAGTTGCGGCAGGCCGAAGTCTCGGAGCGCGACATCAAGGTCTACCGCGCGCAATGCCTGCGCCATGCCCAGGACCGGATGGCAGGGCTCACGGATTCTTACGACGCCAGGCGCAACCGCGTGCAGTCGGCCGTCGGGCGCGGAGACCCTTCGTTGCAGGCGCTGGTGCAACAGCAGCGCAGCGGCTCGGACTTGATCGTCGTGGGCAAGCACCCTGCCTCCGCTTTCTCGGACCTGATGTTTGAAAGCGTCTCAGCCCGCATCGTGAACTACTCGGCCGGCGACGACACACGCAGCGATGTCTTGATCGTGCCGCACGACTGGCAAGCCGCGCTGGGCACATCGGCCGCCACCCGGCTGGGGGCGAGGCAAGGCGGCGCGCAACGAATGCGAGCCGGCGCACCGAAGACACCTGCGGGCCCCAACCCGGCGGCGCTTCAGGCCGGCGCCCGACGAACCGCAAAGGCGTCGCTGGCGTGAGGCAAGGCTTAAGCCCTCCGCCAGGCTCAGGGCGAGCGGATGGGTTTACTGCCGCAGGATTTTCTCCATCGCCTTGCCTTTTGCCAGCTCATCGACCAGCTTGTCCAGGTAGCGTATTTTTTGCATCAGCGGGTCTTCAATCTCTTCGACACGGACACCGCAGACCACGCCCTTGATGAGTGAGGCATTGGGGTGCATGGCCGGGGCCTGGGCAAAAAAGGTTTCGAAATCGTTTTGCTGTTCGAGCTGCCGGCTTAAGCCCTTCTGGTCGTAGCCCGTGAGCCAGCAAATAAGTTGGTCGACTTCTTCCTTTGTACGACCCTTGCGTTCCGCTTTTTGCACATACAGCGGATACACCTTGGCAAATGCCATCTTGAAGATATTGTGTTTGGGCATGGTTGCTTCTCCTGCCGGTGAGCCTATCCTTCCAGCGAGGCCTTCAGGCGGCCCAGGGCCTGGTCCCACTGCTGGGCGATGAGGTCCAGCGAACGGCGCGCTTCGTCCAGCTGTTGCGGGTCAAACTGCCACAGCCGTTCCCGCCCCACCTTCACGTGGTGCACCAGGCCGGCGTCGGCCAGCACATGCAGGTGCTTGGTCACGGCCTGGCGCGTGATGTCGGTGGTGGCGGTGAGCTGGGCAATCGAGACCGCGCCGCCCACGCAGAGCACGGCGACCAGGCGCAAACGGGTTTCATCGCCCAGCGCGGCGAAGACGCCCGCCGGGCCGGGCTGCGGCAACAGGGCTTGGGTGGCTTTGGAACCGTTTTTATTGCGAGCTGACATATTTCTCGATGTTAGCCATCTGCCCTTGCCAGCCGCCATCGTTCATGCGGAAGGCTTCAGCGCGGCGTGCCACGGGGATCTTGTCAAAGCCTGACTCGACGACCGTCAGCAGCGTGCCGCTTCCGGTAGGCTTGAGGGTGAATTCCACGAGCGTGGTGGGTTCTTTGGAATAGTCAACGGCCGGGTCAACCGCATAAGGATGCCAGCGGTAGGAAAACAGTGTTTCGGGTTCCACGCGTTCGATCACCACGTCGAACATCACATGCTCATAGCCGGGAACGGTGATGTGCCCCTGCACCGGCTGGCCTGCGGAGAAGGTTTTGCCCTTGAGCGCCACGCCGAACCAGCTGCCGAATTCCTCGGCATTGGTGAGCGCCTTCCAGACTCTGGAGGGTGCCGCGTTGATGAGGACGCTGCGCTCGATACGGTCGGTGGATGAAGTCATATGCAATCTCCTGGTTGCATTTATTCTGCGCCGGCAGATCCGTTTATGCAACATATTGGCTGCATGATTTAGAGGGCAAATTGCAAGCAATTGCAGCAGCCGTGGTGCGGAGTGGCTGTTCGCCTACACAGGATGGCGGCGAGCGGGGTTCAAATAGGAGGGCACGGGTTTGGTGTTGCTTGCTTAAGTGTTACGCCAACCCGCTTTAACAACCATCCAGGAGAAAGCCATGCCCCAGTTCGCCATGATTACCGGTGACGTGACCTACACACCGGGTGACGGCACCCCGATTGAAATTCCGCGCGTGCGCGTGGAAGTCGCGTTGCAGCCCGACAGCGCCACCCTGAGCTGGGACGCCGGCGACGGCGTGGCAGCGGTGACGGCCATCCCGCGCATCCAGTTTGACGACTATGTGCGCGAAGGAAAGATCACCATGACGCAATAATGGCGCCATGCCTTTTCGCTCTTCGCACACCTTGCCTGCTTCCGTTGTTCTGAACCGCCGTTCCTTGCTGCTGGCCGCCGCGGCCGGCTGGGCCTTGCCGGTGTCACCGCCGGCTGCGGCAGCGCCCTCGTCCGCCGGCGCCTGGCCGCGTGCCTCCCAGGTGCCGGGCGGCGTGGCCTTGCTGCCGCTGGGCCCGTCGGCGCAGAGGCCTTTGGCGTATGCGGGCGAGGTGCCTGTCCTGGTGCTGGGCAATGCGGCGGGGTGGACGGCGCTGGTCGGCATTGCGCTCTCGGCCGCGCCGGGCCAGGCCGGCATCACGGTGCAGGCCGCGGACGGCAACCGGCATGACATCGCGTACACCATCGCGCCCAAGCGCTACAGCGAGCAGCACCTCAAGGTGGAGCCGCGCACCGTGGACCTGTCACCCGAAGACATGGCACGCTACGAACGCGAGCGCGCGCACCAGGAGGGCGTGATGGCCACCTTCAGCGAGCCCCTGCCCCAGGGGCCATTGCGCATGCAGCAGCCCACGCCGGGACGGCGCTCCAGCTCCTTCGGCCTGCGCCGCGTCTTCAACGGCCAGCCGCGCAACCCGCACAGCGGCATGGACATCGCCGCCGCCACCGGCACGCCGGTGCTGTCGCCGCTGCCGGCGCGGGTGATAGATACCGGCGATTACTTCTTCAACGGCAACACGGTGTGGCTGGACCACGGCGGCGGCTTGCTGTGCATGATGTGCCATCTGAGCGCGGTGGATGTGAAGGTGGGGGATGTGCTGAAGGTGGGTGAGCGGCTTGGGGCGGTGGGGGCTACCGGGCGGGTGACGGGGCCGCATCTGCATTGGGGGGTGATGCTGAACCGGGCGATGGTGGACCCGGCTTTGTTTCTGGCAGCCTGATTCACCTCTCCCCGCCCTTCCACCTTTACCCTATCCCTTTTTGTTCCCTCTCCCTGAGGGAGAGGGGGAAAGAAACACTCTGATACGGCGGCATGCAGCAAGGTAAACATGGCGTAAAAACACGCCGCAATTACATCCGCCCTACCTCCGCATTACACGGCCTTCACTTTGAGGTTCCACGATGAATGCACTGAAGCACCAAAGCCCCCTGGCCCGGTGCTTCGGAAAGCAAGCTTCTTTTCCAGGCTTGCCGGTTCATTCATTGAGCAAAGGAGCCTCACATGACATCGAAACGCTTGACCGCATCCCTTCTGGGCACCGCCCTGCTCGCGGGACTGGCCGCCGCGCCGGCCATGGCGCAGCCACAGGGCCCTTACACACCCTACCCGCCGCAGGTGGTGTACGCACCGGCCCCGCAGACGCCGGGCATAGACAACGCGCAGCAGGCCATCAGTGAGCGCATACGGCAGGGCCTGCAATCCGGCCGCATCACGCCTTCGGAAGCGCGCATGCTGTACCGCCGCGACAGCGAGATCCAGAACCGCGAGGCCGCCTACAAGGCCGACGGCCGCGTGACGCCGCAGGAGCGCCAGCAGCTGCGCGCCGACGTGGCCCAGCTGAGCGCCGAGGTTGAGCGCGCCATCGCCAACAACCGCACCGTGGCCGTTGCCTACCCGCATGACAGGCTGGGAGCCATCGAGAGCCAGCAGTTCAATATTCGCCAGCGGATTGACGAAGGCGTGCGCAGCCACCGCCTGAGCCCGCGCGAAGCCGGGCGCCTGCAGGCGCGCGAGCAGGCGATTGAAAACCTTGAAGCCAGCTACCGTTCGGACGGCGTGGTGACGCCATGGGAACGGCGTGAGCTGCGCGCCCAGCTGACTGCCTTGCGTGATGAAGTCGAGCACTTGATCAACCCGCGCGGTTAAGCCCGCACCGTTCAGGCTGAGCCTGGCCTGTCCTGAGCCTGTCGAAGCGGCGAAGCCCTTCGACAGGCGCAGGGCGAACGGGGCGAAGGCAGCCGGGATTTTTTTCGGTTTTGGCTGTAAAAAACCCCGGTCAGCGCATGGCGCCGGCCGGGGTTTTTATTGTGTGACAGCGGGATTTAATCAGGCAGCCTTGGCGCGGCGGAAAGCCGAGCTGCGCTTGGTAGCGGTCTTGTTGCTGTCGCCGGCGATCTTGCTGGCGAGTTCGGCGCTCTTTTGTTCGATCTGCGCGGCCAGCTTGCTCAAAGCCAAAGCGCCGGGCGCGGTAGCCTGGGCCAGGGTGTTCAGCGTGGTCACGCCGGTTTTTTCTTCAAACAGGCTGGCGTTGGCGGCGGCGCGTTCCACGCCGGCTTCGGCGACTTTCACGAGCTGGCTCACCACTTGCTCGGCGCCGCTGGTCGTCAGCAGCAGGCCCTTGGTGTAGTAGGCGCTGAAGGCGGCTTGCGCGGCCGAAGCGTTCTTCGCGGTTTCAGCCGTCAGCTCGCTGCGCGACTGTTTCAGGGCCTGGTTCCAACGCTGCTCCAGCAGGCTGACCACGCGCTCACCGCCGGCGCGGTAGGCCTGGATGACGTTGAGGGCGGTATTGCCGTAGGACTCGATCAAGTCGTTGGCGACGGTGGAGAGGTTTTTGGCGCTCATGGGTGTTTCCTTTTTTGGGGATTTGATAGGGTGAATCTTGCCGGGTTTGGCTAGTGAGGGCGACCTAACGGGTTAGAGAGAGGCGTCCAGAAGGCCTGCGGAACAGGACCGCACCACACCACCCAAAGCCAGCCGCGATCATCCGGAACCGCCTATTGGCTCAGCGGCAAATCATCCACCGTCGCAAGGTAGCGGCTGACCAGCTCAAAGAAGCTGTCGTAAAACGCGTCCGACGAAATCGTGACGCTACCGACTTTCACCATGGAGTCGTTGCTCGACGTGAAAGGCAGGGACACCGAGCCTATGGCGCCCACACCCAGGCTGGCGGAGTTGTTGCTCTTTTTGAGCTGGTAGCTGTCCTGCAGCGCGGTGACAAAGCCCAGGCTGATCTTGCCGTCGGGGCTTTCGGGCGCACAGACCACGCGTATCACCATCTGCAGGTGCGCTTCGGCCTCGGGCTGGAAGCTTTTCTGCCCCTCGACCAAGTCGACCCTGGCGGTGTTGATGATGTAACCCTGGCTCAGCAGCGCGCGGCGGGCAGCCTCGCAGGTCTGCTCAGGCCTGGCGTCGAAGAGGCGCGAATAGGTGGCGGTGGAGCCGAACTTTTCCTGCAGCGGAAATGATTTGACGGTGCTGACGCAGGCCGTGAGCAGGCAGGCTGTCACCAGGACGCCGGACAGGACGCCCGCGGAACGCGTCAGGCGGTGGTGGTGATGATTCCAAAAGCTCACAAACAACTCCTTTCACAATCTGGAAATCTCCAGGGCGCGCCCACGGAGCGCGAAAGATCGGGAAAGATCCTTGAAAGACTTATTTGTACACCCGGCAGCGGCTTGAAAAGCCCCCAGCAGCGCCCCAGTTACAAACAATGACCGACTCCTTGCACATCGTCTGCCCCCACTGCCACACCACCAACCGCGTGCGCGCCGACCAGTTGGGCAGCGAGCCCAGCTGCGGCAGCTGCAAAAGGGCCTTGTTTGTGGCGCATTCAACCGCGCTGGACGAGGCGGCCTTTGACAAGCACATCAGCCGCAACCAGATCCCGGTGCTGGTCGATTTCTGGGCGCCGTGGTGCGGCCCTTGCCGGCAGATGGCGCCGGCTTATGAGCAAGCCGCCGCGCAGCTGGAGCCGCAGCTGCGCCTGGCCAAGGTCGACACGGAGGCCGTTCCCAGCCTGGGCGCGCGCTTCAATATCCGCAGCATCCCCACCCTGGCGCTGTTCCAGAACGGCCGTGAGGTGGCGCGCCAGGCGGGCGCCATGGGCGCGGCGGACATTGTTCGTTGGGTGCGGGCGAATTTGCGCTGAGCCCGCGGCCCGCCGGCGCGGTGTCCTAGGCCGCGATCACCGCCCGCTCCTTCAGCGGGATCGCAGCGGTGGGCAGCTGGTAATGCCTGTCGTCGAACAGGTCTATGCCGCACATCAGCGATTCGGCCCAATCCAGGAACTGACCAATGGCCGGCCCCGCGAGCGGCGCGCCGTGCTGCGGCACCAGCATGTAGATGTCGAGCTGGCGCGCCATGCGCACCCATAAACGCAACACCTTGTTGGACACCATGTAACGGCGGTGGAAGCCCTCCATCAAACGCAGGTGTCCGGCGTTCAGGTCGGTCACCGGCACCTGGGCATCGCGGCCCGAAGTCATCGACACCCCGAGGTCGCCGGTAAAAAGAATGCGGCTGACGGGGTCGTAAAAATGGAAGTTGCCCTCGGAGTGCAGGAAGTGGGCAGGCAGCAGCCACAGCTCGTTGCGGCCCAGCGGCAGGCGCCCGCCGCCATCGGCCACGCCGATCACGCGCTGGTCGGTCTTGCCGACCTTGGTGAAGTGCGGCACAAAGCGCTCCCACACGCGCGAGATCACCAGCTGCGCCGGCGTGGAGGTGAGCCAGCGATCCAGCGAGGCGATGATGTCCGGGTCGGCGTGCGAGGCAATGATGTAGGAAAGCTTTTGCGGGCTGAAGTGGCGCGACATGCCGAGGAAGAGCTCGTTGAAAGCCAGGTTGCCGCCCGGGTCTATCACGGCGCCGGTGCCGTTGTCGACGATGAGGAACTGGTTGGCTTGCACGGCCTGGTTGTCTTCCTCGACGAGGTCGGTGAACATCAGGCAGGCATGGCGGCTGTCGCGATAGAGTTCGATGGGCATGATAAAAAATAAGAAGCCGGCGCAGCGCCGCGTTGGGAATGCCCCGGACTTTAAAAGGCTTGCGCGCACCGTCGCTTGATGCAGGTCAAGCGCTGGCAGAATCTATCAACACCGCAGCACCCGGGAACGACCATGCAGCCTGACTACCGCCCATTCCCTTCTTTCACGCTCCAACGCCGTTTGCTGCTGGCCGCCATGGCCTCGGCGCTCGCGCTGGGCACGGGCTGCTCCAAAAAAGCCAAACCCCAAGGCAGGACCCTGCCCAAGGAAGCCGTACTGCTGTGCCTGGGCGATTCGCTGACCTTTGGCTACGGCGCCGCCACGGGTGCGGACTACCCGCAGCAGCTGGAACAATTGACGGGCTATGTGACCAAGAATGCGGGCGTCAACGGCGATACGGCCGAGGGCGCGCTGGCGCGGCTGCCCGCCTTGCTGCAAGAGAACACGCCCGGCCTGGTGCTGATATCCATAGGCGGCAACGACTTCCTGCGTGGCCTGCCACTGGACCGCACGCGCGCCGCGCTCAAAAGCCTGGTGCAAACGGCGGCGGCCGGCGCCCAGGTGGTGCTGGTCGCCCAGCCCAAGCCGGTGTTCATCGCGGCCGCTACCAACTCATTAAGCGACCACGAGGTCTATGCCGAAGTCGCGAAGGAAACCGGCACGCCGCTGTTCAGCGGCGGCTGGTCTTATGTGCTGTCGCGCAGCGAGCTGCGGTCGGACCAAATTCATGCGAATGCGCAGGGGTACAGGGTGTTTGCCGAGAGGTTGGGGGAGTGGCTCAAGGAAATGAAGTTTCTGGCCTAATCTCCATCCCCGAGGCCGATCGGCGCCGGCGCCTCCCGGACAATCCGCGAAAACAGCCGGTCATACACAGGATCAACCGCATGCCGCCCGCCTAGCGGATCGCGGTTTTGCAGGAAGGCCGCATCCAGTTCTTTCCAGTCGGCTTCACCCAGAACCTTTTCCGCTTCGGGCAGGATGACCGACTCTTCCAGCCGCATGTGCTCCAGGTAAAACTCCACATAGCGCTTGCACTGCGCTTCAAAAGCAGGCTTGCGGGGTTCACCGAGCAGCTCCCAGGCCAGCAGCAGATGCTGCAGTTCACGCACGGCTTTCTCGCCGGTCATGTGGTCGCGTTCCAGCCGTTCCACCACGGGCATGACCGCCGGCGCCAGACGCACCACGCGCGGAAACAGCAGGTCGGACTCCTTGGGATGGTGCAGGCGTTCGGGGAATTCGTCGATGTAAAACAGCATGGCCCGCAGCACGTCAAAAAACTTCGGCGCGCGGTCGCCTGGGCCGCGGGCCACCATCATCAGCATGGAGCGCAGCATGGCGGAAAGGGATGCGTGTTCATCAAGGATGATCTGCACGCTGGCATGTTTGTGCATGGCGGCCTTCGGCGGGTGATGGGTCGTGCCGCCAAGAATGCCAGCGAGCGCCGCCACATGACTTGACGAAGATCAAGGCAGCTGCATTGCGCCATGCACCCAACGCCTACGAGGCCGGCCCACGCCGCAAACACCGCCGCATCCATACCCAGCCGCCTGCCAGCATGGCCGCACCCCAGAGCAGGAAGCCGAGGTCCCAGTAAATCCATTCGCCAGCGGGCACAGTCTCATTGACGTGGTGTATGCCCAGCAGGTGGTGGTCGACCAGGCCTTCCACCACATTGAAGATCCCGAAGCCCATGAGCACGGTGGCGAGCAGCAAGGGGGGGGACCAGAGGAAATGCGGCCGGCGCGCCGCTCGCCACAACCAGCACAGCCCCCACACCACAAAGACATACGTGCTGGCATGGAACAGGCCGTCTGCAAGGGTGTTGACCTTGAGGCCATGCACGTCATCGGCGGAGAAGCCGGCGCTGGAGAGCATGTGGTGCCACTGCAAAAGCTGGTGCAACACGATGCCGTCGAAGAAGCCGCCCAGGCCCAGACCGAGCAGGATTCCCGCCCCGACGGGGAATCGCACGGAGGACGCTGAAGGGATGGGAGGTGCGGCAGGCACTTGCACCGCGGGATCTTCCGCGGTGGTGAAGGAGGTGGGCAAACTCATCAGGCGCTCCGGTTCGGGCAGGAGGAATGGAATATGAAGAAGATCTGAGAGGCTCAGAAGGAGTGGGCAAGCACCACGGTAGAAGGCCCGCCATGGCATGCGTGCAAAGCGGCACGCTGCGCACGCGTAAGACAAGCCGCACATCGCCCCCGCTCGGCGCAACGCGCCGCGGGAGAGGACCTGCCTTTAACTTCTCCTACATCCATCGGATTTTGAAACCGACACCCGCTCATCGCGCGGCGCCGCATCATGAATTCGTGGCAGGCAATCGGGCTCGCCACCAACTTGAAAGCTTTCCATCGCGCGAAGGCTTTTTTTAATCCAAGGAGAGACCAGAT
>Ga0102592_1001983_pt1 | contig 19572 bp, 20 predicted proteins | sample AraplaCol_mMF_r2_FD_76861 | JGI IMG/M metagenome (GOLD analysis project Ga0102592, IMG submission 76861) | Arabidopsis root microbial communities from North Carolina, USA - plate scrape MF_Col_mMF_r2 (SPADES assembly) (version 2) | ecosystem: Host-associated > Plants > Roots > Endosphere...
GGGCCAAGCCGCAGTTCGTCATAACGGGAGCTTCCAGCCCTGAAGGCCTCCTGCGCATCGTTCAGTGGATGCCCGCGAGGCACCTCGTCGTCGCGGTAGGCGCAAATGAGCATGAGGTTGGCGACGTCCTCGTCCACGGTGATCCTTGCGAGCAGATCAAGAGTGGGGATGTCCAGCCACTGCACGTCGTCTATGAACAGGACGAGCGGATTGTCCGGCCGCGCAAACACCTGAACAAAACGGCTAAAGACGAGATTGAAGCGGGACTTCGCTTCGTGGGGCGGCATGTCGGGAGCCGGAGGCTGCTCGCCGATCACCAGCGCAAGTTCGGGAATGAGGTTGATCATCAACTGCGCGTTCGGACCGAGGGCCTCGCTCAGCGCCAGCCGCCACCGTGCCAATTCCGCCTCTCCGGCACCAAGGATCTGACGTACAAGTCCGCGGAACGCCTGCGCTATCGTGGCATAGGGGATGTCGCGCGTGTACTGGTCGAACTTCCCGGCTGCAAACAAGCATCCGCTGAACGGGATCGACTTGCGCAGTTCTCGAATAAGCGACGACTTCCCGACGCCTGCGGGACCGGAGACGAGAGCTACAGCCTTTCCGGCCGGCGATCTGGCGACCTCGAACGACTCGAGAAGAGTGCGTATTTCCAGAGAGCGTCCATAGAGCTTGTCGGGAACCTGAAGGTGCCGAAGGGCGTCCGCGATAGCCACGTCGAACTCCTCGACGCGGCCCGTCGAAGCAAAGCTGCCGAGACAACGCCTGAGATCGCTCTCGAGGCCTGCAGCCGTCTGATAGCGGTCGTCAGGGTTCTTGCTGAGGAGCTTGAGTACGATCGACTGGACGACAGGCGGAATGGCATCGTGCCGCTCCCGCGGAGGTATTGGTCGGCGGGCGACATGGGAATGGATCCATTCCATTGCATCGACCGCCATGAACGGAAGTTCGCCCGTGAGCATCTGATAGAAGACGACGCCCAGGGAATAGAGATCACTCCGCTCGTCGACGGGCTCCTTCATTCGCCCCGTCTGTTCGGGGGACACATATGGCAGCGAGTCCGCCATGCCACGGGCTGTGGCGGGTAGCTCGGGCACGCTCGTCTGGGAGCCCGCCTTTCCGAAGCCGAGCAGCCGAACCGCTCCCGATTCGTCTGCAAGAAAGCGGTCTGGGCGAAGATCCTTGTGGATCAGGCCTCGTTCGTGAACCTGTCTCACCGCTGCGGCCGCGTTCGTGGCAACGGCTAGAAATCGGCCCAGCTCGAATGGACGTCCCAGTTCGGCAGTCAGCGGCAGCCCGCCCTGGTCCTGCAGCACCAGGAACTCCCGGCCATCGTGACGTTCCAGTGACAGAGGAGTTGCCGCCCACTTTTCATCGAGGCGGTGAGCGAGAGACAGCACGTATTCGAAGCGCGGATGGCATTCGCTGACGGTGTCCGGAGAAGCGGCCGTGACAAGTAGGAGCGGAGCGCCGCCGTCGCTGGACGTGCCCCGATAGAGGGCGCTGACAGCGTCCTCGCGAAGCAACTGCATCTGGTAGCGGGACAGGTCCATCACGAAGCTCCGTATGCCAACCGCTGAGGCCGCTCGTGATCCTAAACTAATTTTACAGTCGCGCCATCGTGGTCGGTTCCACGGTCATCGAGAAGGCCGGCGTGACATCCGGCCTCCCAACTTGCTTCCCGGCTACGCCTTGATGAAGGCAAGGATGTCGGGGTTCAGGACGTCCGGGTTCGTCGAAAGCATCCCGTGCGGATAGCCCTCGTACGTCTTCAGCGTCGCGTTCTTCAGAAGCTTGGCCGACAGCGGCCCGGCGTCGGCGTAAGGCACGACCTGATCGTCGGTGCCGTGCATGACGAGAACGGGAATTTCGATCTTCTTCAGGTCTTCGGTGAAGTCAGTCTCCGACCAGGCCTTGATACACTCGTAGTGCGCGTTTGCGGCACCCATCATGCCCTGGTGCCACCAGTTGTTGATCAAACCCTGCGAGACTTTCGCATTGGGCCTGTTGAAGCCGTAGAACGGCCCGGTCGGCACGTCGATGTAGAACTGCGCCCTGTTGTCGGCGAGCGCCTTCCGGAGGCCATCGAAGACCTCGATCGGAAGACCGCCGGGGTTCTTCTCCGATTTCACCATGACCGGAGGCACGGCAGCGACGATCACCGCCTTCTTGACGCGGCCAGGCTTGGCGCGGGCGACATAGTGCACGACCTCCCCGCCGCCGGTCGAATGACCGACGTGGATCGCGTTCTTGAGATCGAGCGCCTCGACCACCTCGGCCACGTCCGCGGCGTAGGTGTCCATCTCGTGCCCCGTGCGGCTGTGGGAAGAGCGGCCATGCCCACGTCGGTCGTGTGCGATGACCCGGTAGCCCTGAGCGATGAAGAACAACATTTGATTGTCCCAGTCGTCGCTGCTGAGTGGCCAGCCATGGTGGAACATGATGACCTGCGCATCCTTCGGACCCCAGTCCTTGTAGAAGATCTCGGTTCCGTCCTTCACTTTCACAGTACCCATGAACTTGTGCTCCGTTGCGGGTGATGGTTTCTGTTTCGTGGCGGCTTCGACGGCCGTCGTTGGCAGTGCAAGGGCGAGCGCGACTGCCGATCCGGCGATCATCGCGTCCCGTCTGGTAATCGAAACATCCGACTTGAATGTCATGCGCTGAACCTCCGAATTGCGGGTGTCTATTTCCTCAAGCGGGCGCAGCTACGCCGACTGCGGTCTTGGCGAAAGGCACAAAGCCAGGGAGAGACTCGACCCGGCACAGCCATGACTGGACATTGGGATAGATGGTCAGATCGATCCCTCCCTCGGGCGCCCGCGCCACGTAACCGTACACGGCCAGATCCGCGAGCGATGGAGAGGACGCTGCGAGCCAGTTCCTGGTCTCCAGCTCATCGTCCAGAACGTTCAGGAGCGCATAGGATCTCGACAGCACTTTCTCGGGAACAGCCTTCGGCCCAGAGATTCGAATCCTTCGCGCTGTGGCGACGCCGTATGCCACCTCGCCTGCTGCGACCGAGAGCCAGCGCTGAACGGCCGCGGCTCCCAAGGGATCTTCAGGAAGCCAGTCGTCGCGTCCGAGTTTCTTGGCGAGATAGATTAGGATCGCGTTCGAGTCCGCGAGAACGGTGTCGCCGTCCTTGAGAACTGGCACCTGGCCGAACCTGTTCATCTTCAGGAACTCGTTCGTCTTCTGCTCGCCTCGGAGGATATCCACCTCGACGAGTTCGAACGGCTCGTTCACGAGCGTAAGGAAGAGCCTGACCCGATGCGAGTGGCCGGATAGCGGATGGTAGAAGAGCTGCATTCCGGTCTCCAATATTGAAGAAGCCAATGTTGCCTCTTGATTTGGAGTATTCCGCTTTGGTGCGTCGCGGTCTTTCCTAATCGTCAGATCAGCGGCAGCTCGAAATGCAGCCCGCCTCGGCGATCGTCCGTTGGGCGCTGTCGAAGCGCGCCGCGTCCGTGCCTTTCACGCCGAGGGCTTCGAACATCTCCGCCAGGGGGTGGTAGGCAATCGCGGCACGGTCTCCGGGAAGCTCCCTGATGAGCATGCGCAGTGGTAGGTCGAGAGCCGTTAAGGGCGCGTCCGTCATCACTGGTGTGCCGACCTTCGGGCTGCCGTAGATAAGAACGCGCGTCTCCGGCATCGACAGCCCGTTTGAGCGAGCGGCATCCGCATGATCGATTTCCGCGAAGATGGTCAATCCGGCTTTTCCGATGGCAATCTTGATCGCCTCCAGCGCCTCGTCGAATGTATGCGTCGAACGGTGTTCGATCGGCTTCATGAAAGACCTCCTCTAGTCGGCGTTGATCCCGTCACCCTTGGACAGCACGCCTTCCTGGGCCTTGTAGAAATACTGGGAGGCGACCAGCCATCCCTTCAGCGGCCGAAGCGGCGGGATACAGGTCGCGAGCAGGAATGGTCCGGTTACAAAGATCTGGGTCCAGATCGACGCGTGGTGCGCGACTTCGAGCCATACCGACAGGAGGACAGTCGGAATGCAGGCGAAGCAGATGACGAAGAAGGCCGGGCCATCGGCGGGATCGGCGAAGGAATAGTCGAGGCCGCAGATTTCGCAGCTTGGGCGGAGCGTCAGGAACCCCTTGAATAGATGCCCCTTGCCGCATCGGGGACAAAGGCCGCGAACGCCTGTCTGTACAGGCGAGAGCGGAGGGTAGTTGTCGTTCGTGAGTGTGTCGTCATGCAGACGCTTGGACATCGTTCCCTCCATATCTCGGCTTGCGGGCGCTAGAACCCGTAGTGGCTCAGCCCCCAATGGCCGTCCGGGCGGCGACCGAGCGGCCACTTGAAGGTGCGGTCCTCGTCCTTGATCGGATGTTCATTGATGCTGGCGTGACGGTATTTCATCAGTCCGTCGGCATCGAATTCCCAATTCTCGTTGCCGTAGGCTCTGAACCAGGTTCCGCTGTCGTCGTGGTGCTCGTAGGCGAAGCGGACGGCGATGCGGCTTCCGGAAAACGCCCAGAGCTCCTTGATCAGCCGATAGTCGAGTTCCCTCGCCCATTTGCGAGCCAGGAATGCCTCGATAGCCGGACGACCGACCACGAACTCGGCGCGGTTTCGCCAGCGACTGTCGACCGTGTAGGCGAGCGCGACCTTCGCAGGATCGCGTGTGTTCCAGCCGTCCTCGGCAAGCCGGACCTTCTCGGTCGCGGACTGAAGGGTGAATGGTGGCAGTGGTGGGCGGGTCATTTGTCGTCCCTATCCATGATTGTTGGCAGCCGCTTTGAGTGCGGCGACTTCGGCTTCCAGTTCCCTAATGCGAGCGTCTCTGGTCTCGATTGCCTTGAGCACCTCGTCGGCCTCGAACCGCAGCGGGATGTGCTGCGGGCAGTTCGCATCCCATGCCGTCACCTTGAAGAGCATGACCTGCTCCGGTCTAGCGGCGTAGCCTTCGGGCATTAGTCGCTTGATCAGCTCGTCATCGCCTTCGACGACTTTCGCGGTGCCCCAGATCTTCACCCGCGATCGGCTGCCGTAGTCGATGAGGAACAGGTGCGCCTTGTCGTTTTCGACCAGATTGCCTTGCGAGATGAACTGCCGATTTCCCACAAAGTCGACGAAGCCGACCGTCGTTTCGTCGATGACACGCAGAAAGCCCGGCGGGCCGCCGCGGTGCTGGACGTACGGCTGGCCCTCGGCATTCACGGTGGCGACGAAGATGCTGATCTGCTTTTCGATATAGTCCTTGAGTTCCGGGGTGATGGTTGTCGCCCATCCACCGCGCTCTTCCATCCTCGAATACGATCGTCGAGATCCCTTTCGCTCCTGGATCGCCTTCACGCTTGTCGTGAAGGCGACGTCGCTCGAAACCTGGTGCGCGGTGTCCATCGTCGCCCTCCTCCGGCAGCCCTTTGGCGAGAATGCCTTCAGACGCCTTCGTACACAACACGCGTGAAGAGCGCCGGAGGGATCACCCACTGGCCGAATTTGGCGTCCCATTGCTTGGTCGGGTTGGCAGCGATGGTTTGTTCGACGGAGCGGCCAGCCTTTTTCATCTTGGCCACCTCCTCTCTGGCACCGACGAGCATGTCGAGCCAGACCTTGATGTCTTCGCGGTTCGCGATGTCGCCGTGACCAGGGATAACGACGGTCTCCTTGTCGATCATCTTGATGTTCGCTTCGGCCGCGGCGATCTGGCCGTCGATACTGCCGCCTGTCGAGGAGTCGATGAACGGGTATAGCCCGGTCCAAAGCGTGTCACCGACATGGATCACGTTGTCCTCCTCGAAGAAGACCGAGATGTCGCTGTCAGTGTGGGCTGGGCCGTAGTATCTGAGCTTGATCGTCTTGCCATCCAGCTTCAGCGTTTCTTCTTCGCCCTTCATCAGGCGGGTGGGCAGCGCGCCTTTCGGAGAAGGCGGGAAGTCGAAGTTCCAGTCGTCGACACGGGTGGCGGCTTCGAGATGCTTCAGGGTGTTCGGATGCGCCATGATGGCGGCGCCTTCCGAGTTCAGCCACTCGTTGCCGTCGGTATGGTCGAAATGCCAGTGGGTGTCGATCAGATGCGTGATCGGTTCCGGCCCGATATCGGCGAGAGCGTTTTCCAAACGTGGCCGCGTGGCGGTTATCCCGGCATCAACCAGAAGCTTGCCGTCTTTGCCAGAGACGACGGCCACGTTGCCGCCCGATCCCACGAGGACGTTCACGCCGCCGCGCAGCTTGGTGGTCGCGATTTCGGCCTTGGCCGCAGCCTCGCGGATGATCAGGACCTGGCTCTTGGCGGCGGCAAAGGCTTCGCGAGGCGTCAGCCAAGCACCTGTGGCAGCAATCGTCGCGCCGCCAAGGCAGCAAAGGCAGAAACCGCGTCTTGATAATGCGTAGTCGTGCTTGGTCATCACCCGCTCCATTGGTTGACTGCGTGCCTGAAGAAGTGCCACCACGCTGGGAGGAAGCGTGGTGGCGACCTCGATCCAAATCCGGCCGAGCTTTGATCGAGGGAAGCTGATCGGTTGACCAATACTCCCACCTGCAGACGATCACGAGGTAGTTGTCGTGAAGCCCGGTGAGATCCCGTGAGATGCCCGAAAAACCTCCCGAAAACCTAGACTATGGTCGAGTCCAGATCGACCTTGGCCGTGTTCCACCGACAAGAGTCGGATTGTTCGTGACTGCCTGCGGAGCTACGGTGCCCACGCGATCATATTCATGTCGATGCCTCCGCCGGGGAAAGGACGATGCGAACTTCGCGTCCCCATCCTGAGGCGACATCGTAGCCGACCGGGGAGTCAGCCATGCAAGTTCCGTTCGCAAGTTCGACACGTCCGACGTCTCGGGACGCACAGCAACCGCACCATGGGACCCCGCGCCAAACAGGCGACGAAGCCATTAGCTTCGGCCGCTTCTGCGCCGTCCCCCACTCGAGACAACTCCTCATGGACGGCCGACCCCGAGAGATCGGTGGCCGCGCGTTCGATCTGCTCATGGTTCTCCTCCGCTCCAACGGTGGCATCGTGAGCAAGGAAGAGATCTTCGATGAGGTCTGGCCGTCGATGGTCGTCGAGGAGTGCAACCTCCGTTTCCAGATCGGCTCGCTTCGTAGGGCGCTGGGCGACCACGGGGATATGATCAAGACTATCGTTCGCCGCGGATACATGCTCGTTCGGGATGATAGAGTGCCGGAAGGCGGCGTCGCCACCTCCCTTGGCATCGCATCGCAGTCGACAATCGACATCGTAGAGAAGGTGGACAAGGACAAGCCGTACATAGTCCTGATCGACGACGACGATGGCGTCCGACGCGCTATCACCGGGCTTCTCAGATCGGTCGGCCACTCCGTGGGATCGTTCCCCTCGGTCAAGGCGTATGAAGAGAGCGATAGCGTGCATCGCGCGGACTGCCTAATACTCGACGTGGGGCTTCCGGGGCAAAACGGTCTGGATTTCCAGGCCGAACTCATGAAGTCTGGCCTTCGTCAGCGGATCGTCTTCATCAGCGGCAACGCGGACATCCCGATGTCGGTTCGCGCAATGAAGGCTGGCGCAGTCGAATTCCTGACGAAGCCCGTTCGGCATCAGGATCTGCTGTCTGCGGTGGATCTGGCAATCAGCGCCTGATCGAGTTTGTCAACCGCTTCGATGGAGCTACCCATGACGGAGATCGGCGCACCGAACCCTAGAGCGACAACGTTCATCGGTGGCAGCGAAGGCGAATGGGCTGTCACTTCGCAGCTCACGCTCCTTGGGCCGCCAATTGCTGGGGTCTCGCGGGTGGCAATGGCATCGGGAAACAGCCCCGCGGCACCCGACGCCGCCTGGATCCTGCGCGGCGTCGCCACCAACGATCGATACACGACGCGTGACGAAAAGACTTCACTACTCGAAAGGCAGGCTCCGATCGGCCGCCCGGAAGCAACACGAGCTGCTCTTATCCTCCTGAAAAAGACCCCCGACTGGTGGGCCATGACACAAGATGAGCGCCGCTCTGTTCTCGAAGAGCAATCTCATCACATAGCGATCGGCCTACGCTACCTTCCTGCTGTCGCCCGTCGACTGCTTCACTGCCGCGACCTGGAAACTGCGGCGCCGTTCGATTTCTTAGGATTTCTTGACTTTGCGCCTGCCGACGAGCTTGCATTCGATGACATGTTGGGCCAGCTCAGGTCCACCAAGGAGTGGAGCTTCATGGAGCGCGAGATCGACATCCGCCTGGTCAAGGACGCTTCCCCTACCTAGCAAATGCTTTCGCCCCCGAGATCGACGACGCCGCAACGCGCTTTTTACGCTGATCAAGCTTCGTAAAAATCCATGAAAGCGAGGCACTGCAGGGCGATGGCGTGCGTTGATCTTTCTTTCGTCGAGTTCCTCCCACCACCCAACATCGTCTCACACCCATTCCCCACATCTCACACTATCTCAGCACGACAACATGTAGCGTCATCTCAATGAAACCAGCGTCCTAGGGTCGTTTGAGCCCGGCGCTCACAGAGGTAATGCCAATGAAAAGGCTCCTTGCCGCCTCAGCTGCAATGGCAGCACTCCTGCTAGGCGGATCAGCGCTCGCCGCCTCCAAACCGACAGTGGTCCTTGTGCACGGCGCCTTCGCCGAGTCCGCGAGCTGGGACGGCGTGGCTGCAAAGCTACTTAAGGAGGGCTATCCGGTCGTGGCCGTCGCCAATCCTCTGCGTGGCCTGAAATACGACTCCGATTACGTCAGCGAGGTGGTGAAGTCGATCAAGGGCCCGATCGTCCTCGTCGGTCACTCGTATGGTGGGTCGGTTATCAGCGACGTCGCGATCAGGGATACCGGGATCAAGTCGCTGGTCTTCGTGTCCGGCCTTGCTCCTGAGAAGGGCGAGAGCGTCAGCGAGCTGGGCAAGAAGTTCCCCGGCAGCACTCTGGGCGGCACGCTTGCACCGCCCGTCCTTCAGCCGGACGGCAAGCACGACCTCTACATCGATCAGAGCAAGTTCTGGAAACAGTTCGCCGCCGACGTCCCGAAGGACAAGGCAGCGCTGATGGGAGCCGAGCAGCGCCCGATCGCTGCAGAAGCCTTCGAGGAGCCCTCGACAGAACCCGCATGGAAGTCCCTGCCCTCGCACTTCATCTACGGTTCCGAGGACAAGAACCTTCCTCCCGCACTGCATGCCTTCATGGCCAAGCGCGCCAACGCGAAGGAAGCGGTCGAGGTCAAGGGATCGTCCCACGTCGTGATGATCTCGCACCCTGACAAGGTGGCCGCAATGATCGAGCGCGCCGCCGCCGACTAGGCCCGTAGTCCCCGCAGAGCAACTACAAACAGGAGCATGACATGCACCCCGATATCGCCATCAAGGTGAGCCTGGGCATGACAGGCGACGTCTTCGAAACGTTCGACGACTGCCTGCATGTCGAGCACTACCAAGTCGCTGACCCCAACATCTTCCTTGCGAAACTCACCCGCGAGAATGGAAGCCGCGCGATCACCACTTCGCTTAGCGCTGGAGCTGGCACATTTATTCTTGCAGACCGGGATTCCGAGCTTCGCCTCGAGCAGAAAGGCTGCGTCCTCTATCAGGGCGTTCTGGTCGAGGACAGCATCGCCTTCATCGAAGGCTCCGATCCCATTTCCGTGGAGCTGCAGTCGGATGCTTGCCTGTACGTCCTCACGTTTCTGCGCGAACGGCACGCCTGGCCTTGCCCGGTCATCGGCGGCCGCTTCAACATTCGTGACGAGCGTCTCTCAGAACTGATCGACGACGTGTCGGAAAGCTCCGCGGCGCGAAGAAGCGACCTTGCGCGCGAATTCTCGACACTGGCATTCGAGCGCTATCAGTCCCTGCCCCGCGTGCATCCCCTGTCCACCTGGCGGCTTAACCGAGTGCGGCGGCATGCAGAAGCGAGGCTCGACCAGCGCCTGACCCTCGAAGAGCTGGCGGACGTAGCGGGCTTCTCGCGCGCGCACTTCGCCGCCACCTTCAAGGCGGCCACCTCGATGAGCGCACATGAATTCCTACTGCGGCTCCGCATCCAGGAAGCCGCGAAGCTGCTGCTGGGAACGGATCTCCCACTCGTGGACATCGCCCTGCAATGCGGGTTCCAGAACCAACCCCATTTCACCACGGTTTTCAAGAAGATGACCTCCGCCACCCCGCGCAGATGGCGCAACGCTCGCCGCGGCCTTCCCACGCCGTCGGTCCCGGGGCTTCGTCGACGCAATGCCACGACCATCGATCTTCCGGTCATCGACCCGGATCGTCCATCCCACGAGCTGCACTAGCGGCACCCAACCCTTTCTTGAGGAGTCCTGAGATGACACGCGTAACCCTGCATCCTTCGATCGAAGCGGCGCCCGAGGCTGCTCGCCCGACACTCGAGGCGATCAAGAAGCAAATGGGCGGCGTCCCGAACGTCTTCAGAATGATGGCAAACAGTCCGGCAGTCCTCGAAGCCTATTCGTCACTTAACGACGCGCTCGGCAGGGGCAAGCTGGACAAGAAGATCCGCGAGAGGATCGCGCTTGCTATCGCCCAGAAGAACGGGTGCGGCTATTGCCTCGCCGCTCACACCTACACCGGAACCCACGTGACCAAGCTCAGCATCGACGAGATCGCGGCAGCCCGGCGCGGCGGATCCTCGGATGCGCGAGCCGATGCTGCCGTGAAGTTCGCGGTCAAGGTCGCCGAGGAGCGTGGATCCGTGAGCGAGGACGAGCTGCATGCAATGAGAGCCGCTGGGTTCGATGACGAGGAGCTTCTCGAAATCGTTGCCCACGTCGCCGCAAACACCTTCACCAACTACATGAACGAGGTCTTCAAGACCGAGGTCGATTTCCCCAAGGTCGAGCACCACGCGGCCTGACAGAAGCAGTCGGCAGGTGTCCGCCTCCCTGCCGACCGAGTGCAGCCGACCTCGATGGAGACCCGGTCGTCTCTCCTTCGGTACCTCCTCGCGTCGGCTGCACGCCGTCCTATTGCGAACACTCTGACACTCGTTGCGGGAGCTGCCGCCGGGCTGCGCGACCGCCGATGGAGGAACGTATGAAAGCCACCGTCCTTCGATCTGCCTTCTCTGGCAGTCTGCTACTTCTAATCTCGGCCTCCGCTGGCTACGCGCAGAGCCCACCCCCGCCCGTTACTGTCGCCAAACCCGTGGTGAGGGACGTGGTCGACAACGACGAGTTCATCGGCCGCTTCGAGCCAGTCGAGCAGGTGTCGGTGAGATCGCGCATAGGTGGCTACCTGCAGGAGATCCACTTCTCGGACGGCGCCCTCGTCAAGCAGGGCGACCTGCTGTTCGTCATAGACCAGAGGCCGTACGTAACAGCCTTCAACGAGGCAACGTCCGCGCTCGAGGTGGCGAAGTCGACGCTGACCTATGCCGACGCGCAGTTCAAGCGGGCGGAATCGCTCTCGCAGAACGGTAGCCAGTCGATTTCCATCCTGGACGACCGCAGGCGGGAATGGATCTCGGCGCAGGCAAACGTACGGGGCGCGCAGGCGGCACTCGACCGAGCCGCCCTCGATCTCGACTACACGAAGATCACCGCACCCCTGACCGGACGCATCGACCGTCACCTTGTCTCGATCGGCAACCTCGTCCAGGCGGACTCGTCCGTCATGACGACGATAGTCACCCTCGACCCGATCGACTTCTATTTCGACGTGGACGAACGGCGACTGCTAAACTTTCAGGCGACTGCCCAGAAGCGCGGCGTCGACCTGCAGGCATCCGGCGGCGACGTGGACGTCATCGCGACGATCGGCGACAACTCGGGCCGCGAGTTCAAGGGCAAGCTTAACTTCGCCGAAAACCACGTCGATAGCGACAGCGGAACCATGCGGGTCCGCGCCCGGTTTCCGAACGCGGATCTGACACTTCAGCCGGGCCTCTTCGGCCGCATACAGGTCGAGGCCTCGAACACCTATTCTGCTGTCCTCGTCCCCGACGAGGCCATCTCGTCGAACCAGAACGAGCGCATCGTCTACGTGGTGGACGACGACGGTACGGTTCGGACGAAGGCCGTTCGGACGGGTCCCCGCCTCTACGGCTACCGTGTGATACGCGCTGGTCTCGACGGCAGCGAGACGATCGTCGTCAACGGCCTCCTGCGCATCCGGCCGGGTGCGAAGGTCACTGCGAAGATGACCGAACTGCCCCAGTCGGCCGCAGTAGCGGAGGCAGCACAATGAGGTTCGCTCACTTCTTCGTCGATCGCCCGATCTTCGCGGCGGTCATATCCATCCTGCTTCTCGTTGTCGGCAGCATCGCCTACACGCAGTTGCCCGTCTCGCAGTATCCCGAGATCGCGCCACCGACGATCATCGTCAGAACGTCCTATCCCGGCGCGGATCCGCAGACCATAGCGGACACCGTTTCCACCCCTCTGGAACAGCAGATCAACGGCGTCGAGGACATGCTCTACATGTCCTCCTACTCCAGTGCCGACGGCGCGATGGCCCTGACGATCACCTTCAAGCTCGGCGCCGACCTCAACAAGGCGCAGGTGCTTGTCCAGAACCGCGTCGCAATAGCCCTGCCCCGGCTTCCCGATGAAGTCCGCCGCATCGGCGTGACGACCGACAAGAGCTCGCCCGATCTCATGATGGTGGTTCACCTTCTCTCGCCCAGCCATCGCTACGACCAGCTCTACGTTTCGAACTATGCTCGAACCAAGGTCCGCGACGTCCTGCTGCGGCTCGACGGCGTCGGCGACATCCAGTCCTTCGGCGAACGCCAGTATTCCATGCGCATTTGGCTCGATCCGGAAAAACTGTCAGCATACGGGATGACCTCGGACGACGTCGTCGAAGCCCTCCGGGAGCAGAACGTGCAGATATCCGGCGGACGCATCGGTGCACCTCCAGTGGTCGGCAAGAACGCCTTCGAATACACCGTCCGGTCCGACGGCCGCTTTTCCGACCCCCGCGAGTTCAGGTACGTGATCGTCAAATCGACGGCGAGCGGACGCTTGGTCGAACTGCAGGACGTCGCGCGCGTCGAACTAGGCGCCCAAGACTACGTCACCAACAGCTATCTGACCAACGATCCCGCTATCGCCCTCGGCATCTTCGCGCGTCCGGGCACCAACGCGCTGTCGACGGCAAAGCAGGTGCGCGACATCATGGCGAACCTGTCGAAGAGTTTCCCGGAAGGCCTTGAATTTCAGATCAATTACGACACCACCGAGTTCATCGAGGACTCGATCTTCGAGGTCTACCGGACGATGGGCGAAGCCGCGATACTGGTCGCCATCGTCGTGATCATCTTCCTGCAGTCGTGGCGCAACGCGCTCATCCCGATCATCGCCATCCCGGTATCGCTGGTGGGCACATTCGCCTTCCTGCTTGCCTTCGGCTTCTCGCTGAACATGCTCACGCTCTTCGGGCTCGTGCTGGCTATCGGTATCGTCGTCGACGACGCCATCGTCGTGGTCGAGAACGTTGAACGAAACCTGGCGCGCGGGATGTCGCCCAAGGAAGCGGCGCACGTCACCATGGACGAGGTCGGCACGGCGGTCGTCGCCATCTCTTTGGTGCTAATAGCCGTGTTCGCTCCCACCGCTTTCATCCCCGGAATCTCAGGCCAGTTCTACAAGCAGTTCGCGGTCACCATATCGGTAACGACGGCGATCTCGGCCCTGAACTCGCTCACCCTGTCTCCGGCGCTCGCAGGCATCCTACTACGACCGCACGACGACGTCTCATACGGGAAGAGCATCGTAAGGCAAGCAGGATCCGCGCTGGCCAACGGCTTCAACTCGGGCTTCGATTCGATCAGTCGGTGTTACTCGTGGATCGTGAGGAAGCTCGTCGGCGGATGGTTCGGTCGGATGGCGGCGCTGACCGTGTTCGCCGCCCTGCTCGCGGCCACATGGTTCATGTCGACGGTCGTCCCATCAGGCTTTGTGCCGATCATGGACCAGGGCTATTCCATCGTCGTCGTTCAGCTACCGGATGGCGCGTCGCTGGCCCGCACCGACGAGGTCGTCAAGAAGGTCGGCGCCATCGTCAAGACGGTTCCCGGCGTCCGCAACGCCATTCAGTTCTCCGGATTCAGCGGTGCGACGTTCACCGCCGCCTCGAACGCGGGCGTCATCTTCACACCCTTCCAGTCGTTCGCCGAGCGGGAAAAGATCGGCGCTACCGCCGACAAAATCATTGCCGAAATCAACTCGCGCGTCAGGGAGATCGAGGACGCATTCATCATCGACATTCCGCCTCCCTCCGTTCGCGGCGTCGGAAACGCCGGCGGCTTCAAGATGCAGATCCTAGATCAAGAAAATCCCGACATGACGAGAGCGCTGGGCCTCGCGCGGGAGATCATGGCTGAGGCAGCCACGACCGAGGGACTGACAGGCGTCTTCACCACCTTCTCGGAATCGAGCCCCGAATACTATCTGGCGATCGACCGCGACAAGGCGCGCTACCTCGACGTCCCGATCTCGAACGTCTTCAGTGCCCTCTCCGTCAATTTGGGAACGTCTTATGTGAACGACTTCAACGCCTTCGGCCGGGTTTATCAAGTCCGGGCTCAGGCAGATCGCCAATTCCGGATGGACAGGGACGACATCCTCGCACTCAAGGTGAGATCGGCAAAGGGTGCCCTCGTTCCGCTGGGAACCATCATGGACATCCAGGATACGAGCGGGCCGACGCTCGTCCAGCGCTATAACATGTATGTCTCGGTTCCGCTGCAGGGAAACCCGACGCCGGGCACTTCCACCGGAACAGCGATCAAGAAGATGGAAGAGATCGCGGCCAAGGTGCTTCCTCCGGGCGTCACCTTCGAATGGACCGAACTTGCCTACCAGGAGACGCACACGGGCAGCTCGGGAACCTACATCTTCGCGTTGTCGGTGATCTTCGTATTCCTTGCGCTCTCTGCACAGTACGAAAGCTGGGTGCTTCCTCTCGCAATCATCTTGATCGTTCCGCTCGCCGTCCTGGCTGCACTGATCGGCGTGTTCCTTCGTGGGATGGACAACAACGTGCTGACCCAGATCGGCCTCATCGTTCTCATCGGCCTTGCCGCCAAGAACGCGATCCTGATCGTCGAGTTCGCCCGCCAGGCCGAAGAAGACGGGAAGTCGATCGTCGACGCAGCAGTCGAGGCCAGCCATCTCCGGCTGCGTCCGATCCTCATGACGGCCTTCGCGTTCATCTTCGGTGTCCTGCCACTCGCGATTGCCACCGGGCCGGGCGCCGAGATGCGCCAGTCGCTCGGGACTGCAGTGTTCTCCGGGATGCTAGGCGTGACCTTCTTTGGCCTGTTCCTGACCCCGGTGTTCTACGTCGTGCTCAGGTCGCTCCGGAGGCGTCCGTTGCTGCGCCCATCGCCCAAGCTTGAGATCGTGAAACAAAGTGAGGGCTGAGGCGCTGCCTTCACTTCTCCAGCGGATTGCCGAACAGGTCGGCCGGGACAGCCGCCGTGTCCGCATCCGTACTCTGTCGCTCTGATATGCGTCCGCCGAAGGTACGTGCGCTCCCAGGCCTGCCCGCCCACAGGGCGATCGGAATTTTTTCACCCGCCTTTATGTTGCGATGTGCCACGAAGTAGCCGCGGTGATCCGGTGCGTTGTCGTGTCCAGCCTTCTCGTTTTCGAAGATGCAGATCTCGCCGAGCTTTTGTTCGTAGGCCAATTTGTTTCCTTAGGGCTGCCTCAATGAAGGATACGAGACTGGTGCTCTGAAGACACCTCAGGTTCGTCGGATTCGTCCGAAACGCCCTCGAACCTTTCGGAAAGGCTCGCGACGTAGCTGATGCCCTGCTCTAGCAGGATCTCCGCGGCCCGAAGCATGTCCGTCGAAGCTTCGATGCCGCATCCTCGGATCGAGCATGCGAGATAGGTCGCATTTCGGGCGGATTTCAGGTCACCTCGTTCGCCCGCATCCTCGGCGACGCTTTCCAGGGCGTTCACCACGAGCATCATCATGTCTGCTCTTTCACTAGGCGACATTTCGATCAATGTTCTTCCTATCATGATAGCCATCCATTCGTGCGCGAGCAGGCGCGCGCGGGCCTGCTGGCGATTTTATTGGTTCTTTGGGAGCAATCTTGGACGTGTTCGTCCGTCGTCGTCACAGTTGGCGATCGAGGAAGAGACCCGCAAGGCCGCGATCCATGCCAAGATGACAACGGAGACCTGCGTGACTTGATCGTCTCGGGGGAATGCTAGTCGTCTGAGAAGCGGCGCGGCGGAGGAGCCTGGCGCCTCAGCGCAGCCTCGATGTCAACGGCTAGCTTGGCACTCCTCATGTGGAGTTCCGCGGCGGTCGGCTCGGGCGACAGGAGCACGCTTTCCGTTAATTGAAGAGCGCCGGCGGCGACGGGGTCTGGCAACTGAACGTCCTGCTGCGGCATGGCGATCTCTCGACGGTTCGATTTGCGGAAAGAGGCCCCCGCCGGGGAAAGAGCGGGGGCCTCTCATGAGGTGATCGCGGCCTTAGCGAGGGGACGGCCTTGCGGTAGGGGCTGAGTTGAACCGCTGCGATCGCCTTGGGAGCAATGAAGTTCTTCAGTCTGCGTTCGGGACGACGAACTCGATCGTCTCCGAGGTAATGACCCGATGCGTTGGATCCGCAAGCTCGATGAGGATCCGATGTCGGCCGGGCATCAGCCCGACCACGATGAGCGTCTGGCCGCTGGCACCCACGAACTGCCATGGCAGGTCGTCGACCGTGATGTGCAGATGGCCTATCCTCGGCGAGACATCGAGGGCACCCACGCCAAATACCGGGACGATGCGAATGTTCTCCGTCCGGTACTGGATGAACACGCGCCCGTGTGACAGCGGCTCCGGCAGTGGGTCGTCGACTACAAGCCGCGGCTCCTCTTCATTCTCAATCGCGACCAACGGCGACGGGCCTTTGACGTCTCGGGCACTCAAAAGCTTCAGACTGGCGTCGGCCATGGCGGTCTCCGAAATCTGCGGACCTGTGATCGCGACTTGTTCGTCCTGCGGCCCTTAAGTGGCTACGAGATTGCGCCTGTGATTGCCCAGTGTCGAGCAAGATGCGGTGAGGTGCCGTTAGGAGGCGTTTGCCAGCGCCGTCCGGATCGCCTGCAGCAGTTCGCTCGGGCTGACAGGCTTCAGGAAGACCTTCATGGCACCCGAGCTTCGTGCGCGGTCGCCCGCCGCAACGTCGGTATGCGCGGTTATGAGGATGGAGGGAATGACGACGGACATCCCGGCAAGCCGATCCAGGAGATCGAGGCCCGAAATGCCTCCAAGCTGTATATCCGTCACCAGGCAAGTCGCCGTCTGCAATTCGTCGGAGTCAAGAAACTCCTCGGCAGAAGCAAACGACGCCGCGTTTATGCCCGATGCCCGAAGAAGTCCTCTCAAGGCGTCCCGCACGGGTTCGTCGTCCTCGACACAGACCACCAGCGAAGGCTTTGTCATCGCGATCATGGCTCAATCCTTGGCGTGCCCGAAAGTCTCGTTCAATTCCAACAAGTCGTAGTGCCGCACCAGCTCCGGCAGCGTCAGCACGTGCATCTTCTGCATCACGTTCCCCCGATGGAGCTTCACGGTAGCCTCGGTGATGCCGAGGGCGGCCGAAATCTGCTTGTTCTTCTGACCTTCGACAACGCGGGCCAGCACTTCCTGTTCCCGCTTCGTCAGGGATGCGAAGTCGGCTCGTGCATTGCTAGCGGCTTGCTGCTTCAATGTGGTGCGGTTGTCCAGCTTCACCGCCTTGTTCACGGCGTCGAGAAGGTCCTGCTCACGGACGGGCTTCGTCAGGAACTCAGCCGCTCCTGCCTTCATCGCGCGCACCGCGATCGGAACATCTGCATGGCCGCTCATGAAGATAACGGGCCTTTGGAAACCGCTTGCCCTGACCTCCTCGAAGAACTCGATACCGCTCTGCCCCGGAAGCCGGACGTCGAGGATCATGCATCCCACGCTCGTCAGCTTTCCCTTGGCCATGAAGTCGGCGGCCGAGGAGAAGGCCGTCACATTGAACTTCATAGAGCGCAGCAGGCCGACCAGCGACTCCCGGACACCGATGTCGTCCTCGATCACCACGATATGGCAGGCGCCGTCGTCGCGTGGCTTCTGGTTCATCTGTTTTCCCCTGCAAACGGTATCGAGAATTCGAACACGGCGCCGCCTCCTGCTCTAGGCCGGGCAGACAGCGTGCCGCTGTGGGCACTGATGATCGACTTGGAAATGGCCAGGCCCATCCCAGTGCCCTGCTGCTTGGTGGAGAAGAATGCTTCAAAGATCCGTTCGGACGCAACGGGGTCGATCCCTTCTCCCGTGTCCTCGACCCTCACCACGACAGATCGCGAACCGTCCGCTTCGGCGGTGAGGTCGATCCTTCGCGCGCCGTCGTTGGCTCCGATAGCCTCGGCCGCATTCAGCATGAGGTTGAGAAGCACCTGCTGGAGCTGAACCTTGTCGCCTCGGATTGCCGGAATACCAGTAGAAACGGAGACGAAAACATCGATCTGACGGATCCTGAATTCGGTGCGGAGCATCGTCAGCACATGCGAGACCACTTCCCCGATATCGACGACGTCCATGGATGGCCGTGAGTTCCGGGCCATGCTTCTGACGTTCAGCAGCACGTCGCCCGCTCTCTTTCCTTCCTCGACAAGGCGCTCGGCAGCAAGCTTGGCTTCCGCAACGTCGGGAACATCGCGGTCGAGCCAACTCAGACAAGTTGCGGCGTTCGTGACGATTGCCATCAGCGGCTGGTTCATTTCGTGAGCGATCGAGACGGTCACCGCCCCCATCGCCGTAAGCCTGTTCATCCGGACAATGTCTGCCTGCGCCTTCTGGAGCGCCTCCTCACTCTTCACTCGTTCCGTGATGTCGATGATGGCGCCGAACACTTCCGGTTCCTCCTCGGGGTTCGTCTCCACGCGCGTAACGCAATGGACGTACCGGATCGAGCCGTCGGGCAGCAGGAGCCGATGCTCGATCTCCCAGGGCTGGCGGTCGCGAAGGCCCTTGTCAAAGACAGCGGCGACCATTTCGCGGTCACTCGGATGCACTCGCTCTCTGATCACCTTTGAACTCAGCGCCATCGACGTATCGAAACCGTAGATGTTGTAGGTCTCCTCAGACCAGACGACCTCTCCCGTCAACGGCTTGATCCGGTAGCTGCCGACGTGGCTAAGCTTCTGGGCTTCTGCGAGCGATGCCTGCGCGCGCTGCGCGTCCTCCAAGGAACTTCGTATCCTCTCCTCAGCAAGGCGGGTCTCGGTCACGTCCACGATCGTGCCGATATATGCGCGAGGAGACTGAACCTCGTCGAGGATGAGCCGCCCACGAGCATGTATGTATTTGACGGTACCATCCGGAAGCAGGAACCGATGTTCGACGTTCAGCTCCTCGCCCTGCAAGGCCCGTTGATGGGCTTCAGCAACCATCTGCCTATCGTCCGGATGAACGCGCGAACTTAGCGTTTCAAAATTGATCTCGTTGGCATCGAGACCTACGATGTTGGCGCATTCGGGCGAACAGGTGAACACGTCCGTCGCCATGTCCCAGGACCAGGTGCCCGTCTCAATGATGCGCTGGGCGACGGCCATCACCAACTGGCTCTGGGCAAGCTCGAACTCGATGCGCTTGAGCTCGTCGATGTCTGTGTTCACGCCATACCATCGGACG
>Ga0102592_1001986_pt1 | contig 19553 bp, 18 predicted proteins | sample AraplaCol_mMF_r2_FD_76861 | JGI IMG/M metagenome (GOLD analysis project Ga0102592, IMG submission 76861) | Arabidopsis root microbial communities from North Carolina, USA - plate scrape MF_Col_mMF_r2 (SPADES assembly) (version 2) | ecosystem: Host-associated > Plants > Roots > Endosphere...
CTCGGCCGGCCCCGGCCAGCTCATGCCGACTTGCATGTCGACGATGATCAGTGCAGTTTTCTGCATTGAGAATGATGTGGAATCTACGGGGCAATAAAGATATCACATCATTAGCAAATTAACAGCCGCAGCTACCGATCCTTATTGCTCAGGACGCCCATAAAGGCGCCGAGTGCGGCGCCGATGCCGGCCCAAGGCAGAGCAACCAGTTCGGATCCTGACGGGCCCTTGCCCGAAATGGTCAGGTAATCGAGGGCCAACAGCATGGGGCCACCCAACATCCCAAAAAATGCATTCAGCCAAGCCCATTCACCACGTCCGCCATCCCATCCCATGACCGCCCCCTTTGCCATAGTAGCGATGAGCACGCCCAGCAAAGCACCACCGCATGCGGCACCCAGCGGCGATAATCGGCGTTCAGTCATTCCCTGCCACCAAAATAGCGCCGAGCCTTGTCCGAGAACCCGAATGCATAGGCCCAATAAAACAGAATGCCCCCCATTGCAATGGTCGCAAACCATCCACCGGCGTTGTAGTAGGGATCTGCCGAATTCTTGCCGTGCTCGGAAAGCACGACCGGAATCGCGAACAATGCAATGAGCCCGATGCCCAAGTTGCGGCCGAGGCGAGAACGTTTCGGTAATTGCCACAGCATCACCAACAACGCCAATAAAAAGAACGACTGCCACGTCAGTTGCAGCCACAGGGGAAGGCCGATCCTGGTCGAAGATTGCAGCGGAACAGCACGAATCAAAAATACGAACATTCCCAACGCACTCCAGACGGCCAGGGCGCCCCCAATGATTTGCACAACCCAAACGCTGCGGGGCTTGCGGATTCCCTTGTACTCATCAGCCTGCGTGAGGTCTGCCGAAGGAGGAGTGAATGGATCCCTGGCCTCTTCGCTAGGCAGCTTGGCAATGGGATCGTTCATCAGTTCATTCGATCAAGTTTCACGACTACCGTGCCGGCCAAGAAGTCATGTACGGCGCGGCGGCGCGAATTCAGCAGCATGACGATGGCACCAACCCAGGTCCATCCCTGCATGCTCCAATTCACCGCCGTCAGCCAGCCCGGGCCCGACGCCATCAACGCCTGGCTGCGCGCCATGAAGCCATAGTTGAGGTAAGTGCCATCGTCCATCGCCAGGGCCGAAAGGCCAAGGCCGAGATTAATCGCCGCGCCCAGCAGCATTACCGGCGCTTCCCGGATCAAGGCTGCCGTGACCGTCACTGGCGAACCGTCTTTCATCTGGACGCGCAATTTCATCACCAGCTTGCCTGGCGTACCGCCGTAGCGGCGCACCAGGTAGACCGAGTAAAGCAGGCCGGTAACGATGCCGGGAATTATCCAGGACAGGTAGAAAAAGCGCGAAGTGGTGCTGAGCCAATACGTCAACCCAACCAAGGGCAACATGATAACGAAATCCAGAAGTTTGGCAGCAACGCGCAGCCAGAAGCCGCCCACTTGCTGTTCTGTATCACTGCCGTCCTGCGCGGGGAGATCGAGGTCGGCAACTGGTGCCTGGTATGGATTGGTCATGGCTGGTGAAAGTGTCTTTAAAGAAACTACGATAGCACACTGTTAGCAAAAAATATACGCGGCAGGTTGGCGCGGGATGAGGGATCGCGCAGGAAATCGCGCAGCATGTCGCGGTAAAGGCCTGCGTCCGCCTTGCGTAAGAAGACCATGGCGAAGTAGTCCGCCAACACTTCGGCCTGCGCCTCCATATTGAAGTCGCACAGCCGCAGCTCGGGCGAAACCTCGTAATCGTAATTCAATCCAAGGCGGATGGCGCCACGCCACATCACGGGGTAGCCAAGCTGGTGCTGCCAGACGTGCGCCATTTCGTGCATGAACCAGTGCTGTTCGCTTTCGGTGGCGAGCGAGAAATCCGGGCGGTAGCGGGAGATGTGGAAATACAGTTCGCCGTTGGGCGTGATGCAGACGTCTTTGCGCTGCAGGAAAGGAATGAAGCGGGTGTTGTGGATCCGCACCCGCTTGTAATCGATCGCGCTGCCGAACACCAGCCGGGCCAGCGCGATCTCACCCGACGTCAACGGCCGGGCGATGACTTCCATCAGTGGCGCAGCGCGCTGGCCGCTTTGGCGATGGCGGTGATGCGGTCCCAGTCGCCGGCTTGCATGGCGTCCTTCGGCGTGAGCCAGGAGCCGCCCACGCACGCTACGTTCTTCAGCGACAGGAAGGCCGGCGCGGTATCTTGCGAAATGCCGCCGGTCGGGCAGAACACCACGTCCGACAGCGGGCCCGCAATCGCGTTCAGCATGCCGACGCCGCCGGCAGGAACTGCCGGGAACAGCTTCAGTTGCTTGAAGCCCTGCTCGCGCGCCTTCATCACTTCGGACGGGGTCATCACGCCAGGCAGCAGCGGCAGGCCGCTCGACTTGGCGGCGCCAATCAGTGCGTCGGTCAGGCCGGGCGACACGCCGAACACTGCGCCGGCATCGCGCGCGGCGGCGAATTCCTCTGGCTGGGTCAGCGTGCCGACACCGACGATGGCGCCTTCGACCTGGCTCATGGCGCGGATCGCACCCAGGCCATGCTGGGTGCGCAGGGTCACTTCCAGCACGCGGATGCCGCCTGCCACCAGGGCTTTTGCCAGCGGCACGGCATGGTCAGGGTCGTCAATCGCGATCACGGGGATCACGGCCGAAGTACGCATAATCTCGAGCAGGGTCATATCAGGCTTTCTTGGCAAGGAAATCTTCATCGGAACCGGGCACGGTATTGCCCACGTTATCTTCGCCGTGCAGCGGCACGGTGGTCTGGATCGGCGACGGCAGCGGGAAGCTGGTGGCGCCCTGCTCCGCTGCGCATACGGTGTTGCGGAACATGGAGAACAGTTCGCGGCCCATGCCGATCTGGTTTGGCGACAAGTCGGCCTGCGCCATCGAGCGGCCGTGCCACACGTCGGACGACACCAGCGCTTCCAGCGTACCGCTGGCGGCGTCGAGGCGGATGATGTCGCCGTCGCGCACCAGGCCCAGCGGGCCGCCGGCCAGGATTTCCGGCGATACGTGAATCGCCGCAGGCACCTTGCCCGACGCGCCGGACATGCGGCCGTCGGTCACCAGCGCCACTTTGCGGCCGGCGTCCTGCAGGTTGGCCAGGGCCGGAGTCAGTGCGTGCAGTTCAGGCATGCCGTTGGCTTTCGGGCCCTGGAAGCGGATCACGGCCACGAAGTCGCGGTCCAGCTTGCCAGCCTTGTAGGCAGCCATGAAGGCTTCCTGCGAGTCGAATACCAGCGCCGGCGCCTCGACGGAACGGTGCTCTTCCTTCACTGCGGAGACCTTCATGATGGCGCGGCCCAGGTTGCCCTGCACCAGCACCATGCCGCCGTCTTTCGAGAACGGATCGGCCGCGCCGCGCAGCACCTTCTCGTCAGCGCTCTTCAATGGCGCCTCCTTGAAGACCACGCCGCTCGCATCGTCGTTCAGGAATGGCTCGGCGCAGTGCGCGCGCAGGCCTTTGCCCAGGATGGTGTTGACGTCGTCGTGCAGCAGGCCCGCGTCCAGCAGTTCGCGGATCACGAAGCCGGTACCGCCGGCGGCGTGGAAGTGGTTCACGTCCGCATCGCCGTTCGGATAGATGCGGCACAGCAGCGGCACCACGGCCGACAGTTCATTGAAATCGTCCCAGTCGATCACCACGCCGGCCGCCTTGGCGATAGCCACCAGGTGCAGGGTGTGGTTGGTCGAGCCGCCGGTGGCCAGCAGGCCCACCACGGCGTTGATGATGGATTTCTCGTCCACGATATGGCCGACCGGAATGTACTCATTGCCCATCTCGGTGATCTGCGCCGCGCGCTGGGCGGCAGCGGCAGTCAGTGCATCGCGCAGCGGCGTTCCCGGGTTGATGAAGGCGGCGCCCGGCAGGTGCAGGCCCATGATTTCCATCAGCAGCTGGTTGGAGTTGGCGGTACCGTAGAAGGTACAGGTGCCGGCGCCGTGATAGGACTGCGCCTCGCCTTCCAGCAGCTCTTCGCGGGTCGCCTTGCCCTGCGCATAGCGCTGGCGGATCGCCGCTTTCTCCTTGTTCGACAGGCCGGACGTCATCGGGCCGGCCGGTACGAACACCGCAGGCAGGTGCCCGAAGTGCAGCGCGCCGATCAGCAGGCCCGGCACGATCTTGTCGCACACGCCCAGGTACAGAACGGAGTCAAACATATTGTGCGACAGGCCGATGGCCGCCGACATTGCAATCGCATCGCGCGAAAACAGCGACAGCTCCATGCCCGGCTGGCCTTGGGTCACACCGTCGCACATGGCCGGCGTGCCGCCCGCGTACTGCGCCACCGCGCCAACCTTGCGCACCGCATCCTTGATGATGGCTGGGAAGGTTTCGAACGGCTGGTGCGCCGACAGCATGTCGTTATAGGCGGAGATGATCGCCACGGAAGGCTGCTTCACTTCCTTCAGGATCAGTTTATCGTTCGCCGGGAACGCGGCAAAACCGTGCGCCAGGTTCGTGCAGGACAGGGTTCCGCGCTGGGTGCGGCCTTTGACGCGGGCCGCCTGGAGGTGCGCCAGATAGGCGCCGCGGGAGACGCGGCTGCGCTGGATGACGCGTGCGGTGACTTTTTCCAGGACTGGATGCAACGGCATGATCGTTCCTTTTCAATGAATTTACGGAAATTTTACTACAAAATTTCCGACTGCGAGCGCTCCCACCGCATCAAATTGCGCCTCGAAGCCCCTGAAAACGCCAATGCGCCAAAAGATTTGTAGTGAATTTACCTGTTTTTGCTGTATAGTTAAACACAATTCATAAAACCATATGCCACAGGACATTATGCGCTTGCCCGCCCTGACCTCCACTGCGGCCTACCAGGCCCTTGAAATCCACGCCCACGACGCCCGCGACTGGCAAATGCGCCAGTTGTTCCAGAAGGACCCTGGCCGCTTCCCTCGCATGACGGTCGATGCGGCAGGCCTGTTCCTGGACTACTCCAAGAACCGCGCCGACGACGAGACCATCAAGCTGCTGGTGCATCTGGCCCGCACGCGCGGCGTGGCAGAACAGCGCGACGCCATGTTAGCCGGCGAAAAAATCAATATTACCGAACGCCGCAGCGTGCTGCACACCGCCCTGCGTATGCCGCGCGGCAAGGCGCTGAAGGTCGATGGCCAGGACGTGAACGCCGACGTGCACGCAGTGCTGGACCGCATCAAGCTGTTCACCGACAAGGTGCGCAACGGCGGTTGGCTGGGCCATACCGGCAAGCCGATCACCGACGTGGTAAACATCGGCATTGGCGGCTCCGACCTGGGACCGAAGATGGCCGTGCTGGCCCTGCGCTCCTACTGCCATCCGCGCATGAAGATGCACTTCGTCTCCAACGTGGACGGCCACGACATGGATGCGGTGCTGGCGCAGGTGAATCCCGAGACCACGCTGTTCATCGTCGCGTCGAAGACCTTCACCACTGCCGAAACCATGCTGAACGCGCAGACCGCGCGCGCCTGGTTCCTGGCCAAAGCCAGGGAAGCCGACCTGCCGCGCCACTTCGTCGCCGTCTCCACCAATACCGACGCGGTGCGCGCCTTCGGCATCGATCCTGAAAACATGTTCCCGTTCTGGGACTGGGTTGGCGGCCGTTACTCCGTATGGTCGGCAATCGGCCTGTCGGTTGCGATTGCGATCGGCTTCGGCTACTTCCAGGCCTTCCTGGAAGGCGCACACGCCATGGACGAACATTTCCGCGAAGCGCCGCTGGAAGCCAACATGCCAGTGCTGCTGGCCCTGATCGGCTTCTGGAACCGCCAGTTCCTCGGCGCCAGCTCGCTGTCCATCGCGCCATACCACCAGGACTTGAACCGCTTCCCTGCCTACCTGCAGCAGCTCGACATGGAAAGCAACGGCAAGCGCGTCACCAAGAACGGCCAGCCGGTCGATACGCCAACCTGCCCTGTGGTCTGGGGCGAGTGCGGCACCAACGCGCAGCACGCCTACTTCCAGCTCCTGCACCAGGGCACCGACGTGACGCCGATCGATTTCATCGCCGCCCTGCGCGCGACGCACGACCTGCCGGGCCACCACGATGCCCTGCTGGCGAACTGCTTCGCCCAATCGGAAGCCTTCATGAAGGGCAAGACCGAAGACGAAGTCCGGGCGGAACTGAAAGGCGCCGGCATGGCTGCCGCCGAAATCGAGGAAATGGTCCCGCACAAGACCTTCCCCGGTAACCGCCCGTCCAACACCATCCTGATGGACCAGCTCACGCCATCCACCCTTGGCGCCCTGATCGCGCTGTACGAGCATAAAACTTTCGTGCAAGGCGTAATCTGGAACATCGCCAGCTTCGACCAGTGGGGCGTGGAACTGGGCAAGGTGCTGGCGAAGAAAATCCAGGCCGAACTGACCGGCAAGGTCGATCCGGAAGTTCATGACAGCTCGACCAATGGCCTGATCGTGATGGCCAAGGCGGCCCAGATCCAATGAACAGCTACCAGATCGAAGTCGCCTGCGATGCCACCATGACCGTGGGCGAAAGCCCGTTGTGGGCGCCGGACGAGAAAGCCCTCTACTGGGTCGATATCGAAGGCTTTGCCATTCACCGCCTGTGCACGGCCACTGGCCAGCACGAACAGTGGAAGGTCGACAGCGAGGCATCGTCGCTGGCGCGCGCCGCGAAAGGCGGCCTCATGGTCGCTCAGCGCCGCGGCTTTTCCCATTTCAATCCCGATACCGGCGAATTGAAACTGGTGGCAGAGGCGCCGTTCGACCACGGCACCACCCGCTTCAACGACGGCAAATGCGACGCGGCTGGCCGCTTCTGGTGCGGCACCATTTACGAACCACGCGACAAGCCTGCAGCGGAAATGTACGTCCTCGAGCGCGGCCAGGTACGCAAGGTCTGGTCCGGCGGCATGGTCAACTCGAATGGACTGGGCTTCAGCCCGGACAACAAGACCATGTTCCATGCGGAGACGGCCAGCCATCGCGTGACGCGCTTTGCCTTCGACCTGCTGTCCGGCACCGTCAGCGATGAACGCGACGTGCGCCGCTTCAGCACCGACAAGTCGGCTCCCGATTACGGCGGCCGCCCGGATGGCGCGGCAGTCGACAGCGAAGGCAACTACTGGGTTGCCATGTTTGAAGGCGGCCGCATCGTCAAGCTGTCGCCGCAGGGCGACCAGCTGGACGAGATCCGCCTGCCGGTGCGTTGCCCGACCATGGTGGCTTTCGGCGGCCCGGACCTGCGCACCCTGTACATCACCACCGCAGGCAAGCGCCCGGCCGAGGAGTTGGCAGCCCACCCGCTTAGCGGAAAAGTCCTGTCGGTGCGCATGCCGGTGGCCGGCCGCATTGAACCTGCTTATGTAGACTGAAGTAAAAACCCTGTAACTCACCTGAAGACGATTATGGCTCTCTCTGATTTCGACCTGGTTCTGTTTGGCGGCAGCGGCGACCTCGCAATGCGCAAATTGCTGCCTGCTATGTTTAGCCGCGACGTGTGCGGCGACCTGCCGCCGACCGCACGCATCGTTTGCGTCGGCCGCCAGGAGAGTACCCAGGAAGAGTTCATCAATATGGTGACGACGACGTCGCGGCCCCATATCAAGTCCGCCAAAGCCACCGATGAAAACTGGAACCGCTTCATCGCCCGTATCGTCTACGTCGCGCTGGACGCCACCGACTCGGCGACCTACAAAGGCCTGGCGGAAGCGCTGCGCACCGATCCGGCCATCACCCGCGTGTACTACCTCGCCACCCCGCCTGCCCTGTTCTCGCGCATCTGCGACAACCTGAAGGAAAACGGCCTGGCCACCGCCAATTCGCGCGTGGTGCTGGAAAAGCCGCTGGGCCGCGACCTGGCTTCGGCCAAGCAGATCAATAAGGAAGTGGGCAAGGTCTTCGAAGAGCAGCAGATCTATCGTATCGACCACTACCTGGGCAAAGAGACCGTGCAGAACCTGCTGGCCCTGCGCTTCGGCAATATCCTGTTCGAGCCGCTGTGGCGCCGTGAATGGATCTCCGACGTGCAGATCACCATCGCCGAAAAACTCGGTGTGGGCAACCGCATCGGCTACTACGACACCTCCGGTGCGCTGCGCGACATGCTGCAGAACCACCTGCTGCAACTGCTTTGTATCGTTGCCATGGAGCCGCCAACCTCGATCGCGCCGGACGCCGTGCGCGACTCCAAGTTGCAGGTACTGCGCTCCCTGAAGCGCTTTACACCGACTACCCTCGCGCAGAACATCGTGCGCGGCCAGTACCGCGCCGGCCATGTGGAAGGCAAGGCCGTGCCGAGCTACCGCGACGAGCCGGAAGCGCCGCAGAACTCGAAGACCGAAACCTTCGTCGCCATGAAGGTGGAAATCGACACCTGGCGCTGGGCCGGCGTGCCGTTCTACCTGCGTACCGGCAAGCGCATGGCCGATTCGTTGGCCGAAATCGTGGTGCGCTTCAAGCAGATCCCGCACTCGATCTTCAACCAGCCGACTTCCAGCTTCCAGCCGAATTCCCTGGTAATCCGCCTGCAGCCCGACGAAGGCCTGCGCATGAACCTGATGGCCAAGACCCCGGGCGAAGGCATGCGCCTGAAACCGGCGGAGCTGGAACTGGACTTCCGCGAAACCTTCAAGATGCCGCGCATGGATGCTTACGAGCGCCTGCTGCTGGACGTGCTGCGCGGCCAACTGACCCTGTTCATGCGCGGCGACGAGCTGGAAGCGGCATGGGAATGGGTCGAACCTATCCTGAACAACTGGGAACAGGACGATTCCGCGCCGCTGCCATACGCCTCCGGCACCTGGGGCCCCGCCGCCGCCAGTGCCCTGATCGGCCGCGACGGACTACAATGGCGCGAAGAAGCACTCCCTGAAGACTAATGCTGCTCGACTCCATCCGCACCCAGCTCGACTCGCTCTCCAAATCGGAGCGCAAGGTCGCGCTGGCCGTGCTAGACAACCCGGCCCGCACCGTAGGCGCCAACATCACCGCGCTGGCCAAGAGCGCGCAGGTGTCCGAACCGACCGTGGTGCGCTTCTGCCGCACGCTCGGCTACGATGGCTGGCACGAGTTCAAGCTGAAGCTGGCGCAGGGCCTGGCCCTGGCCCTGCCCGGCCTGAACGACCAGCCGGCGCAGGATGACCTGGCGTCCGACCTGGTGAACAAGATCTGCAGCCGCTCCATCAACACGCTGCTGGACTTGCGCAACAACCTGAATGCGGAACCGGTGCAAAAGGCGCTCGACATCCTGTCGCGCGCACGCAAGATCGAGTTCTACGGCCACGGCACCTCCGGCATCGTGGCAGCCGACGCGCAGCACAAGTTCTTCCGCTCCGGCGTGCCAACCGTGGCCTACGCCGACCCGGCAATCCACAGTATTTCGGCGGCGCTGCTGCATGAAGGCGATGCGGTAGTGGCGATTTCCCAGCGCGGCAACAGCCCGGCCCTGGTACGCTCGGCCAAGCTGGCGAAAGAAGGCGGCGCCGACGTGATCGTGCTGGCGCCATCCGGCACCCCGCTGGCGGAAACGGCGACGGTGCTGATCCCGATCGACCTGATTTTCAACACCGACCCGTACACGCCGATCTCGGCCCGCCTGGCCTACCTGGTGGTGATCGACGTGCTGGCGGTAGGCCTCGCGTTAAAGCGCGGCCCCGAATTCCGCAAGAAAATGCAGAACGCCCAGAAGGCCCTGCAGGAGTTCGACATGCAGTTCGACTCCTTCATCGGTTAAAAGATAAAAGTCAGGTCAGTTGTGAAAAAAGGGGACGGAAAAAAGGGGGACGTAACACATTTCGGCGAGCCGAAATGTGTTACGTCCCCTTTTTTCCGCCCCTTTTTCCAGAGCTAACCCCGACTTTTAATTAAAGACCTTCCTTCAGCATTTTTTCCATTGCGACGCGGGAGACGTGCGGGGTGTCCTTGCCGGTTTCCACCTGCCATTGGCCGCCCTGCTGCTGCACCACGTATTCGGCTTGCGCGGTGCCGCCTTTCGGATGCGGCACTGCCTGCTCCAGGTCCAGGCCGGCCGTCGGCGTGTAGGTGAAGGTGACGGTCACTTTGCAGCGTGCGCCTTCGCAGCGCGGCGCATCGGCTTTCCAGGCGTCGACCAGGTGCACCTGCTCAAAACCGGACTCCGCGTGAAGGCGTCCGCCTTCCAGCTCGAATTTCAGGAATTGGTCAACCGCGGCTTGCGGAGTTGCTTCCGCGGCGTGCGCGGAGAAGGCGGCGCACAGCGCGGCCAGGATAGTCAGTTTTTTCATACCGGTATTATATTTTTCTGTAGAGCAATCACTCAACACGAAAATCCGACGCAAAACTCTAAAATCCATATAATGCCTTTCATGCAAGAATCAACACTATATGGCCGCGTTTTAGGCCTCGCAAACCTCGGCTTGATGGTACTGGACGCCGACCAGCGCATCATCTTCTGGAATCAATGGCTGGCCAGCCGTTCCGGCATGGCGGCGTCCCGCGTGCAGGGTCTGACTCTCGTGGAAGCATTTCCCGAACTGTCCGGCAAACGCATCGAGCAGTCGCTCCATACGGCGCTGGCCAATAACCTGCCGTCCGTGCTGCCGCAGAACCAGGACCGCACGCCCTTCCCGTTGTTTGCCGCCGGCACCTGGGGCGGCGAACGCATCGAGCAAGCCGTTACGCTGACGCCCTTCAACGAAGGCAAGGAGCGCTTTTGCCTGGTCGAGGTGGCGGACGTCAGCAACACCGTGGGTCGTGAACGCCAGTTGCGCGGCCAGGCCGAAGCGCTGCGCGCGCAGTCCTATGTGGACGGCCTGACCGGCATCGCCAACCGCCGCCATTTCGACGTCGCGCTGGACCGCGAATTGCGCCGTGCGCAGCGCCAGGGCGCCAGCCTGTCCCTGCTGCTGATGGATATCGATTCCTTCAAAGCTTACAACGATCATTTCGGCCACCAGCAGGGCGATGCCTGCCTGACCATGGTGGCGGAAGCCTTCGCATCGCGCCTGCAACGCCCGGCCGACCTGGCGGCGCGTTACGGCGGCGAGGAATTTGCCGCCATCCTGCCGGACACCACGCCCGAACAGGCGGCGCAACACGCGGAAGTAATCCGCGCCCATGTGGAGTCGCTGAACATGGCGCACACTCCCAAGGCCGTGCATCCGCACGTCACCCTGAGCATCGGTGTGGCCAGTTTCGACAAAGAGCGCCTGAGCGACGCCAAATCGCTGCTGGAAGCGGCCGACCGCGCGCTCTACACCGCCAAGCGCGAAGGCCGCAACCGCGTGATCGTCGGGCAGCCGGCCTAGCCCTTGTAGAAATAGGGGTCGAGCGCCGTCACCTGCGTGATCTTATCCACGGGCAGGTGGTTCATTTCCGCCGTCTCGCGGATGGCTTCCGGCGAGGGTGCTTCATACAGGCAGTATGTCTTGCGCAAGTCGTCGCTCACGTAGGAATGGATCCAGGTGACGCCGCTGCGGGCATTGGTGCCGATCACCATCTCGCAGGCCTTTGCGCCGTCTGCGGTGACAGGAATGTGCAAGCCTTCGGGGAAAGTGCGCTCAACAATATAGCGTGGCATGATGGTCTCTCCTTGGTTCCCTGATTCGCGGCCGGGCCGCCAATCTTCACCATAGACCATCTTGCCGCGCTGTCCAGTCAAGCCGCCAACAGTGCGCGATCGCGCTGCACCAGCCCTGCAATGAGCTCAGCAGTAGCCGCTGACATGGTCCAACCCAGGTGGCCATGGCCGGTGTTGTAAAACACGCCGGGACGCTTGCCCGCGCCAACGCGCGGCATCAGGTCCGGCATCATCGGGCGCAATCCAGCCCATGGCACCACCTGGCGAGTACAGACACCGGGGAAGCACTGCTGCACCCAGTTCACCAGCGGCGCGATGCGGTCGGCGCGAATGTCGCGATTAAAGCCATTGAACTCCGCCGTACCCGCCACGCGGAAGCGATTGTCGCCAAGGCGGCTGCTTACCAGCTTGGTGGCGTCGTCCACCAGGCTGACGGTCGGCGCGGCGGCGCGGCTTTGCCCATCCTCCAGCATCACCGTGATCGAATAGCCTTTCACCGGGTAGACGTTGACGCGGTCGCCCAGCATGGCGGCAAAGGCGCGGCTGGCCGTGCCGGCGCAGACCACCAGCGCGTCAAAACGCTTTTCCCGCTCCGCACCATCCTGCGCGTACACGACCCGCGTGCCATCCTCGTTCGCATCCAGGCCGCGCACTTCCGCGCCGCACACCATATGCGCGCCGCGCGCTTCGGCTGCCTGCGCCAGGCCCACGGTATATTTGTGGATGTCGCCCGTGCTGTCGCTCTCGGTGAAGAAGCCGCCGTAGAACTGCCCTTCCAGGGTGGGCTCGATGGCGCGCATTTCCTGCGGCGTCACTGCGCGCCGCTGCAGGCCGCCCCGCGCCAGCAGGCTGGTTACCTTTGCCGCATGGTCGAAGCCTGCCTTGTCGCGGTAGATGTGCAGGATGCCTTCGTGCCGTTCGTCGAAATCAATGCCCTCCTCGCGCGCCCAGCCAAACAGGTGCTCGCGCGCGGCAATGGCAAGCTGCGTGCTGGCGATGGTGTTGGCTTCGTAGCGCGGAATGGCAGCCATGAATTCGGCAAACCACGACAGTTTATGCCAGCTCGGCTTGGGGCTGACCAGCAGCGGCGCATCGCCGCGCAGCATCCACTGCAAGCCCCTTCCCACCGTGCCCCAGCTATTCCATGCTTCGGCGTGGGAGGCCGACAACTGGCCACCATTGGCAAAGGAGGTCTCCATGGCGGGATAACGATGGCGCTCGAACAAGGTGACCTGCAGGCCGCGGCGCGCCAGCGCATAAGCTGTCGTGACGCCGGTGATGCCGCCGCCGATAACTGCGACTGATTTCATGAAGGGATTGCGCGATTACTGCGTCGCCACCCTTCCATGCGAAGCAGCGCCGGTTGCGCCCAGCACACCGGCAATCAGCAGCACATACCACAACGCACCGGTACCGCCGTGCAGCGCCATCAGCGCGGTAGCATCGGCCACCAGGGCTGCCGCGCAGCCGAGGGCCAGCAGCAGCAAGGCGATCGACACGGCAAACGACAGCGCGCGGAAATTGGCCACGCGCGCGCCGGTGGCAAACAAAAGATAGCCTGCCACGCTAAACAGCGGGAACATCAGCCACAGCGAAACACCGGCTGCCAATCCGCCCACGCCCAGTTGGGCCAGCACCAGCGCGGCGCCGGAAAACAGGCCCAGCGCCAGCAGCAGCGCTCCAACAATTGCCAGGATCATGGCTAACTCCTCAGACCAAAATATGAGAATACTAATAGTCCCCATTGTAAACGCAACATGGCGGGCCGCGCCGATTTAGTACAATAGGTTTTTTTCGTCCCTCACGTACCAGGACTGCAATGAATCAGCTCGAACAGCTCAAGCAATACACTACCGTTGTTGCCGACACCGGCGATTTCCAGTCGATCAAGGCGTATGCGCCGCAAGACGCGACCACCAATCCATCGCTGATCCTGAAGGCGGTGCAGAAGGATGAATACAAGCCGCTGCTGGAAAAGGCCGTGCGCGACAATCCAAACGCCACCACCGGCGAGATCATCGACAAGCTGCTGATCGCCTTCGGCACCGAAATCCTGAAGTACGTTCCTGGCCGCGTTTCGACCGAAATCGATGCCGCCCTGTCCTTCGACGTGGCCGGCAACGTGGCCAAGGGCCGCGAGCTGATCGCCCTGTACGAACAAGCCGGCATTCCACGCGAGCGCGTGCTGATCAAGATCGCCTCCACCTGGGAAGGCATCCGCGCTTCCGAACAGCTGGAGAAGGAAGGCATCCGCACCAATATGACCCTGCTGTTCTCGCTGTGCCAGGCTATCGCCTGCGCCGAAGCGGGTTCGCAGCTGATTTCCCCGTTCGTCGGCCGTATCTACGACTGGTTCAAGAAGTCCACCGGCATCGACTACCAGGGCGCGGAAGATCCGGGCGTGCAATCGGTCAAGCGCATCTACAACTACTACCGCAAGTTCGGCTACAAGACCGAAGTGATGGGCGCCTCCTTCCGCAACACCAGCCAGATCCTGGAACTGGCCGGCTGCGACCTGCTGACCATTTCGCCCGACCTGCTGCAAAAGCTGGCCGACACCCAGGCGCCGGTGGAGCGCAAGCTGTCGCCGGCCGATACCGGCACCGCTGTCAAAATCGCCATGGATGAGAAAACCTTCCGCTTCATGCTGAATGAAGACGCGATGGCAACCGAAAAGCTGGCCGAAGGCATCCGCGCCTTCGTGGCCGACTCCAATAAGCTGAAGCAGATGATCTCGGCAATGCGTTAAACGCAGCTGTTTCACGGCAGAAAAGGACGCTTCGGCGTCCTTTTTTGTTATTTTGGCCTGTACAAAACGTTACAATTGACAGTGTTATACAATTTTCGGCGCAGTCCCACTCCCCAACAAGAGACGCCAATGAAACCTGTATTGCGCACCCTGCCGCTGGCAATTGCCCTGTCGCTTACCCTTGCGGCATGCGGCGATAAAAAAGACGCCAACAAGGCGGCCCCGCCACCTCCCACTGTTTCCTTCATCACTGCCACCAGCGGCGAAGTCACCATCACCAACGAGCTGCCGGGCCGCGTCGAAGCCTCGCGCATTGCCCAGGTGCGGGCGCGCACGCCGGGCATCGTGCTGCAGCGGGTGTTCAAGGAAGGCGGCGACGTCAAGGCGGGTGAAGTCCTGTTCCGTATCGATCCGGCGCAATTCCAGGCCAATGTGGAAAGCGCCGATGCTGCCATCGCGCGCGCCGAGGCCAACCTGGCGCAAGCCGACCTGAAAGCCAGGCGCTACAAGCCGCTGCTGGCAGCGCAGGCCGTCAGCCAGCAGGAATACGACGACGCTGTCACCGCGCAAAAACAGGCCGGCGCCGAACTGCAGTCGGCACGCGCTGCCCGCAAGAATGCCGGGCTGACGCTAGGCTATGCCACCGTTACCGCGCCGATCTCCGGCCGCGTAGGCCGCGCCCTGGTCACTGAAGGCGCGCTGGTGGGCCAGAATGAAGCGACGCCCATGGCCACCGTCCAGCAACTGGACCCGATCTACGTCACCATCACCCAATCCTCCGCCGAGCTGCTGCGCCTCAAGCAGGCCCTTGCCGCCGGCACGCTGAAAAGCGCGGGCAAGGACCAGGCGCGCGTCACCCTGCTGACCGAAGACGGCCAGGAATATACGCGCGCCGGCAAGCTGCTGTTCTCTGACGTCGCTGTCGACGAATCCAGCGGCTCGGTGTCGATGCGCGCCGAATTCCCGAACCCTGATCGCACGCTGCTGCCAGGCATGTACGTGCGCGCCCGGCTCGAGCAAGGCGTCAACGAATCGGCCATTACAGTGCCGCAGCAGGCCGTCGTGCGCGGTGCGGAAGGCGCTTCGGTGCTGGTGGTCGGCGCCGACAACAAAGTCAGCTCGGTGCCGGTGAAAGCCGATGCCGCGGTGGGCGGCAAATGGGTGGTCAGCTCCGGCCTGAAAGGCGGCGAGCGCATCATCGTGGAAGGCTTCCAGAAAACCAAACCCGGCGGCACGGTCAATCCGGTGCCGTGGAAAGGCCCGGCATCCGGCCCTGCACCAGCGGGCGCCGCGCCTGCCGCATCCGCCCCGGCGGCCAAATAAAGGGGCCGCTACATGGCAAAGTTCTTTATCGACCGCCCCGTCTTTGCGTGGGTGATCGCCCTCTTCATCCTGCTGGGTGGAGCGCTGGCGATTACCATGCTGCCGGTGGCGCAATACCCTACCATCGCGCCGCCATCCATCGTCGTCAGCGCCACCTACCCTGGCGCGACCGCACAGGTACTGGACGACTCGGTCACCTCCGTCATCGAACAGGAAATGAATGGCGCCGATGGCCTGCAATACGTCGAGTCGCAAAGCGATTCGAGCGGTTCCGTCAGCATTACCGTCACGTTCCAGCCGGGTACCAACCCGGACCTGGCTGCGGTGGACGTACAGAACCGCATCAAGCGCGTCGAGTCGCGCCTGCCGCAAGCCGTTATCCAGCAAGGCGTGCAGGTCAACAAGGCGCGCTCGAACATCCTGATGTTCGTCGGCGCCTACTCGACCGACGGCAGCATGGACCCGACTGCGATCGGCGACTACCTGGCGCGCAACGTGCTCAATGAGATCAAGCGCCTGCCGGGCGTGGGCCAGGCCCAGTTGTTCGGCACCGAGCGCTCGATGCGCATCTGGGTCGATCCCGACAAGCTGACCGGCTACAAGCTCAATATGAGCGACGTCACCACCGCCATCCGCCAGCAGAATGCCAACGTGGCCGGCGGCACGGTAGGCGACCTGCCCAACACCCGTGCCCAAGCATGGTTTGCTCCCGTGGTTGTGACCGGGCAGTTGTCGTCCATCGAGGAATTCGGCAAGATCGTGCTGCGCGCCAATCGCGACGGCTCCCTGGTGCGCTTGCGCGACGTGGCCCGCATGGAGCTGGGCGGCTCCAGCTACAGCATCAGCGCACGCTTGAACGGCCAGCCTTTCGTTGCCATCGCCGTGCAGCAGTCGCTGACCGGTAATGCGCTGGCCACCGCCACCATCGTGCGCGAGAAGATGGACGAGCTGCAGAAGTACTTCCCTCCGGGCCTGAAGTACACCGTGCCGTACGACACCTCGCTTTTCGTCAAGATCTCGATCGAGGAAGTGGTCAAGACCCTGCTGGAAGCTGTGGCCCTGGTGTTCCTGGTGATGTACGTATTCCTGCAGAACTTCCGCTACACCCTGATCCCGACCATCGTGGTGCCGGTGGCGCTGATGGGCACTTTCGCGGCCATGCAGGTGTTCGGCTTCTCGATCAACGTGCTGACCATGTTCGGCATGGTGCTGGCCATCGGTATCCTGGTGGACGATGCGATCGTGGTGGTGGAAAACGTCGAGCGCATCATGAGCGAAGAAGGTTTGTCGCCGCGTGAAGCGACGCGCAAGGCCATGTCGCAGATCACCGGCGCGATCATCGGCATCACGCTGGTGCTGATCGCCGTGTTCATCCCGATGGCCTTCTTCGGCGGCGCCGTGGGCGCGATCTACCGCCAGTTCTCGCTGTCGATGGTATCGGCCATGGTGTTTTCCGCGCTGATGGCGCTGTCGCTGACGCCGGCCCTGTGCGCGACCATGCTGAAGCCGGTCGAAGCCGGCCACCACCATGCCAAGACCGGCATCTTCGGCTGGTTCAACCGCGGCTTTGCCTCCACGGCCTCGCACTACCAGGGATGGGTGGCCAAGATCCTGACGCGCACCGGCCGCTTCCTGCTGATTTTCGTAGCGTTGCTGGGCATCGTGGCCTGGCTGTATGTGCGCCTGCCCTCCTCCTTCCTGCCGAACGAGGACCAGGGCTATATCATCGCCAATGTCCAGTTGCCGCCGGGCGCTTCGCGCAACCGCGCCGAAGCCGTGCTGGCCGAAGTGGATTCCTATTTCCGTGCCCAGCCGGGCGTGGCTCGCACCATTGCAGTGGCGGGCTTCAGCTTCTCCGGCAACGGCCAGAACGCCGGCCTGGTGTTCGTACCGCTGAAAGACTGGAAGGAACGCGGTCCCGACCAGTCGGCGGAAGCGATTGCCGGCCGCTCCTTCGGCGGCCTGGCGCATATCCAGGATGCGCAAGTGTTCGCCCTGAGTCCGCCGCCGATCCGCGAACTGGGCAACGCCACCGGCATTACGGCCCGCCTGCAGGACCGCGGCGGCCTCGGACACGAAGCCTTACTGGCGGCGCGCAACCAGCTGCTGGAGCTGGCGGGCAAGAGCAAGATCCTGACCGGCATGCGCCCGGAAGGACTGGAAGATGCGCCGCAACTGCAGGTCGACATCGACCGCGAGAAAGCCAATGCGCTGGGCGTATCGTTCGCCGACATCACCGCCACGCTGGGCACGGCGTTCGGCTCGTCGTACGTGAACGACTTTGCCAGCAGCGGGCGCCAGCAGCGCGTGATCGTGCAGGCCGACCAGCAACGGCGCATGCAGCCGGAAGACATCCTGCGCCTCAACGTGCGCAGCAGTACCGGCACGATGGTGCCATTTGCCTCGTTCTCGAACACCCGCTGGGTGACCGGCCCGATCCAGCTGGTACGCTACAACGGTTACCCGGCCTATCGCCTGAGCGCCGGTGCCGCGCCGGGACATTCGACCGGCGAGGCCATGGAGGAGCTGCTGCGCCTGGCCGAACAGTTGCCACCGGGCTTCGGCATCGAGTGGACCGGCCAGTCGGCCGAAGAACGCCTGTCCGGTTCGCAAGCGCCGGCGCTGTTTGCCCTGTCGATGCTGGCCGCATTCCTCGTACTGGCTGCGCTGTATGAGTCGGAGTCGATTCCGGTCGCCGTGTTGCTGGTGGTGCCGCTGGGCGTGCTCGGCGCACTGCTAGGCGCGCATATCCGCGACCTGCCGAACGACGTGTATTTCAAGGTCGGCCTGATTGCGATCATCGGCTTGTCGGCCAAGAACGCGATCCTGATCATCGAGTTCGCCAAGGACTTGCAGGCGCAGGGCAAAGGCCTGATCGAAGCGACGCTGGAAGCCGTGCACCTGCGCTTCCGCCCCATCATCATGACCTCGCTCGCCTTCATCCTCGGCGTGCTGCCGCTGGTGATCGCCTCCGGCGCCGGCTCGGCGTCGCAGCGCGCCATCGGTACCGGCGTGATGGGCGGCATGATTACCGCCACCGTGCTGGCGGTGTTCCTGGTGCCGGTGTTCTTCGTGGTCGTGCGCCGCATTTTCAAAGGCAGCGAGCGCCAACGCCGCCTCGCCGCGCATGAACTGGATCTTCCGGAGTCGAAGCAATGATGACGCACCTTATCCCCAACACACCAGCCGCGATGCAGCCATCCATTCGCACGCTTGCCGCCGCGCTGTTGCTGGCAGGCGCAGTGTCCGGCTGCTCGATGGCGCCCACCTACCAGCGCCCCGCCGCGCCAGTCGCTGAAGCCTTCCCTGCCGTGCCGCCCGCCGCAGGCGCCGCAGCCAGTGACGCAGGTGCTGGCACAACGCAGTCCGCAGTGGAAACCGGCTGGCGCACATTCTTCCCCGACGGCCGCCTGCAGCAACTGATCGCGACAGCGCTGGAAAACAACCGCGACCTCCGCATCGCAGCCCTACGCATCGAAGAAGCACGCGGCGCCTACCGCATCCAGCGCGCCGACCGCCTGCCAACGCTCAACGCCACACTCAGCGAATCGCGCGGCCGCACGCCTGGCTTTGCGAACGCCAGCGGCCAGCCGCAGGTGGGCGAACGCTTTGACGCCGGCCTCGGCATCTCCGCCTTCGAACTGGACTTCTTCGGCCGGGTAAAAAGCCTGAGCAACGCCGCCCTCGCCAATTACCTGGCCACGGAAGAAGCGAAACAGGCTGCCCAAATCAGCCTGGTCGCCGAAGTCGCAAAAGCTTATTACACCGAGCGCGCTTTCGCCCAGCAGCAGGCGCTGGCCGAGAGCACCTACGACGCGCGCAAGCGTACCTTCGAGCTGACGAAGCAGCGCGTGGAAGGCGGCGCATCCTCGCGCCTCGACCTGCGCTCCAACGAACAGCAGATGGAAACCGCACGCGCTTCTGCGCTGGCCCTGGCCCGCCAAC
>Ga0102592_1001993_pt1 | contig 19520 bp, 19 predicted proteins | sample AraplaCol_mMF_r2_FD_76861 | JGI IMG/M metagenome (GOLD analysis project Ga0102592, IMG submission 76861) | Arabidopsis root microbial communities from North Carolina, USA - plate scrape MF_Col_mMF_r2 (SPADES assembly) (version 2) | ecosystem: Host-associated > Plants > Roots > Endosphere...
TGAAGGACTCCCCGATGCTGCGTCGTGGTGCGATTGTATCGGCCTTTGCCGCCCTGCTCGCGATGCCCCTTGCCGGGTGCGGCATTCGCGGCCCGCTCTATATGCCCCGCGTACCGGCGGAGCCCACGCCGCCCACGGTGTCCGATCCGGGCCTGGGCCAGCCGGGCGCCACCCCGCCCGCGGCGCGTCCGATGGGCGAGCCCGCCACGTCCACGCCCACCGTCGCCGAACCCGCAAAGAGCAGCTCCGCCCCCTCCGCACGCTGAGTGCAAGCCAGAACATGACTGATTTTTTCCTTCGCCGTGAAGACGGCACCCTGACCGTCGAACAAGTACCGCTGGCCCGCATTGCCGAGGAATTCGGCACGCCTACGTACATCTATTCGCGCGCCGCGCTGACCACGGCGTACAACGCGTATGCCGCCGCCTGCAAGGGACGTAACGCGCACGTGCAGTATGCGGTCAAGGCCAATTCCAACCTGGCCGTGCTGCAGGTGTTTGCAAAGCTGGGTGCCGGTTTCGACATCGTCTCGGGCGGCGAACTGCTGCGCGTGATTGCCGCTGGCGGCGACCCGCGCAAGGTGGTGTTCTCGGGCGTGGCCAAGAGCGAAGCCGACATGACGCTGGCGCTCGAGCACGACGTGCGCGGCTTCAACGTGGAATCGATCCCGGAACTGGATCGCCTGAACGCCGTGGCCGGACGCCTGGGCAAGCGCGCCCGCGTGTCGCTGCGCATCAACCCGGACGTCGACGCGAAGACCCACCCCTATATCTCCACCGGCCTCAAGGGCAACAAGTTCGGCGTGGCGTTCGAGGACGTGCTGTCCACCTACCGCACCGCCGCCGCGCTGCCGCATCTCGAAGTGACCGGCATCGATTGCCACATCGGCTCGCAGATCACCGAAGTGGCGCCGTATCTGGAAGCACTGGACAAGGTGCTCGACGTGGTCGAAGCGCTCGAGGCCGAGGGCATCAAGCTCGAACATATCGACGTAGGCGGCGGACTGGGCATCACCTATGACGACGAAACCCCGCCGGACATCACCGGCTTTGCCACGACACTGATCGATCGCGTGGCCGCACGCGGCCATGGTCACCGCGAGGTGCTGTTCGAACCGGGCCGCTCGCTGGTGGGCAATGCCGGCGCGCTGCTGACGCGCGTGGAGTTCCTGAAGCCCGGCGCGGCCAAGAACTTCTGCATCGTCGATGCCGCGATGAACGACCTGGCCCGCCCGGCCATGTACGAGGCCTACCACCGCATCGAGCCGGTCGCGCCGCGTGCGGATGCCAAGATCACCTACGACGTGGTGGGCCCGGTATGCGAATCGGGCGACTGGCTCGGCCGCGACCGCGCGCTGGCGGTGCAGCCGGGCGACCTGCTGGCCGTGATGTCGGCCGGCGCCTACGGCTTCGTGATGAGCTCGAACTACAACACGCGCGGCCGCGCGGCCGAGGTGATGGTCGACGGCGACACCGTGCACCTGGTGCGCGAACGCGAACTGCCGGCCGACCTGTTCCGCGCCGAGCGCCTGCTGAACGCCTGATTCCGGTTCAGGCCGAAAATAAAGAAAGGGCGACACTGCGGTGTCGCCCTTTTTCTATGGTGCCGCAACAGCAGTGCGCGGCCGGCGCAGCCACCACCAGATCCGCATAGCCAGCAGCACAAACACCACGGCCGCATAAATCGAAACTTCTCCAAAATCGTGCTTACCGGCCTTGTGCCACCAGTAATGCAGGATAGCCAGCACGGCAATGGCGTAGATCGATCGATGCAGCAACTGCCAGCGCTTGCCGCCAAGCCAGCGGACCATGGCGTTGGTCGACGTGGCGGCTAGCGGAATCATCAGGACGAACGCGGCGAAACCCATCGTGATAAATGGCCGCTTGCCGATGTCCTTGATCATGTAGGCCAAGTCAAACCCACGGTCCACCGCTAGCCAGAGCAGGAAATGCTGCACCGCGTAGAAGAACGCAAACAGGCCCAGCATGCGGCGCAGGCGCAGCAGCCAGTGCCAGCCCGTGATCCTGCGCAGCGGCGTGACCGCCAGCGTCACGCACAGCATCACCAGCGTCCAGGTGCCCGTCGACCGGGTCACGAATTCCAGCGGATTAGCACCAAACTGTGACGTCGCGCCCAAGTACATCAGGCGCAGGAACGGCAGCAGCGCCAGCAACCAGACCAGCACCTTCAGTGTCTTCACGCTCGCTGGCGCGAGCATCGCCAGACCGCCCGGCGTACGCCGGCTGGCCTGGGATGCGCGTGCCGGCGACGCCGCACGCGGATCGCGCTCGGCCATCAGAAGTTCTTCCTCAGGTCCATGCCCTGGTACAGCGATGCCACCTGCGCGCCGTAGCCGTTGAATGGCAGCGTCTTGCGCTTGGGGGCGAACAGCGCGGAAAACCCGCCGCCGCCCTTGTCTTCGCCGATGCGGCGCTCGGTGGCCTGGCTCCAGCGCGGGTGATCCACGTCGGGGTTCACGTTCGAATAGAAGCCGTACTCGTTGGCGGCGGCCAGGTTCCAGCTGGTGGGCGGCTGCTTGTCGACGAAGCGGATCTTCACGATCGACTTGGCGCTCTTGAAGCCATATTTCCAAGGCAACACCATCCGTACCGGCGCGCCGTTCTGGTTCGGCAGCACCTCGCCATAGAGACCGAACGTCAGCAGCGCCAGCGGATGCATCGCCTCGTCCATGCGCAAGCCTTCGCTATACGGCCAGTCGAGTACGCCGCTGCTCAGGCCGGGCATCTGCTTCTTGTCGGCCAGCGTGATGAACTGCACGAACTTCGCGCCCGGTTGCGGTTCGACGCGCTTGATCAGTTCGGCCAGCGGATAGCCGATCCACGGAATCACCATCGACCAGCCTTCGACGCAGCGCAGGCGGTAGACACGCTCTTCCATCGGTGCGAGCTTCAGCAGTTCGTCGAGATCGTAGACCTTGGGATGCTTGACCAGGCCTTCCACCGCCACTTGCCACGGACGCGGCCGCAGCGTGCCGGCATTGCGCGCCGGGTCGGACTTGTCGGTGCCGAACTCGTAGAAATTGTTGTACGTGGTGACGTCCGTGTACGGCGTGCGCTTTTCGGTCACGGCGTAGGCACTGTTGAGCGTGGCGGGCAGCTTCGGCAGCTTGCCCGGCGCCTCCTGCGCAAACGCCTGGCGCGCGAACCATGGCGAGGCCAGGCCGGCGGCCGCGGCGGCACCGCCCATCGCCAACAGGCGCCGGCGCGACCGGTACAACCGTTCGGGCGTGATTTCCGACGCGGCGATATCGTCACCGCGCAACCATTTGGGAGAAGGAATCAGCATGTTTCGCAGCGTTGGGTAGGACTTGCAGCATTGGACATCAAAAGCCGCGGGAAGGTGCGCAGCCGTCCGGCCGTCCGGGAGGCCGTGCGGGCGGCTATCCCCGCTGGTATTGCTGGTAGACCACCTGGGCCAGCGCCAGCAGCCGTTCGCGCTCCAGCGGGCCCGCCAGCGCGAAGCCCAGGTCACGATCGACCCAGTAGAACGCCATCGTGGCATGCCCGGCGGGATTTCGGGCAGTGGTACGCGGCGGCATCCGTTCAAGCCGGAACGCAGTGTCCGGGGTGCCCTGCGCCATGCGCCGCAGTTGCAGCGACACGCGCGTGCCGGCGTCGTCCTCGTACATCAGGATCGCCATGGGGCCGCCCTCTGACGCGCCAAGGCGCCCGCCGATCAGCCGGAAGCCCTGCGGATGCAGGTCGGGCACCTGCAGCGACGCACCGAGGCGCTTTGACAGCCAGGCGATCAGATGGGCCTCGTCGCTGGCGGGCACCTCGACGACATGCCTGACCTCTGGCGCGTAGACCACGTAGCTGGCCAGCGCCTCGCGCGCAAAGCGCTCCATTGGCGCGGCCGCCACGGCATCGGCACCGACGCGGTCGCGGGCATACCATCCGCCGGCGGCACCCACCACCAGCGCGCACAGGCTGGCGGCCAGCGCCATCGGCCACGCCAGGCGCACGCGGGTGGCACGGCCGCCCTGGGCATGCAGCTGACGCGGCAGTGCAGCCAGTGGCACGGCTTCGTTGAGCACGCCATCCAGCCGGGCGTGCAGCGCGGCGGCCTGCTGCCGCCAGGCTTCCACCTTGCTTGCCGCCTCGGCATCGGCGGCCAGGTACGCCTCGACCTCCGCCCGGCGCGGGCCGTGCAGCTGGCCATCGGCATAGGCGTGGAGATCGGCTTCGCTCACCGGTGTCTGGGGGCTCATCATTTCACCCGTTGCAGCACATTCGGCGCCGCAACGTCCTTCGCACCGCCATCGAGCAGACGGCGCATCTGTTCACGGGCACGGCTCAGGCGTGACATCACCGTGCCGATGGGGACTTCCAGTACCTGCGCAGCTTCCGCGTATGAAAACTGCTCCAGGCTGACCAGCAGCAACACCGCCCGCTGCACTTCCGGCAATGCGTCCAGCGCCCTAAGCAGGTCGCGGCGCAGGCCCGGATCGTCGCCGGGAACCGCCACGTCGGGCGGCTCGTCGGTCACGCTGATCAGATCCGCGCGACGCAGCCCGTTCAGGCGCAACCGGTGCATCAGCGTCAGCAGCCACGGCAACAGACCGTCTGCGCCGTCGCCCCAGAGCGATCCGGGACGCAGGCGGAAGCGCCAGCGGTAGCGCAAGGCACGCTCCAGCGTGTCCTGCACCAGGTCGTCGGCCAGCGCGGCGTCGCCGGTCAGGCCGCGCGCGTGGCGCCGCAGTCGCGGCGCCAGCGCCACCAGCTGGCGTTCGAACCCATCCATGCCGTGGTTGCCGTGCGCTCAGCCACCCAGGAATCAGGGTTTCGCCACGTGCCAGACGTTGTTGAGGTTGTCGCCCGCGCGGTCGCCCGGCTTGGCATCCTTGGCAAAGCGGTACAGCGGCATGCCCTTGTAGGCGTACTGGCGCGTACCATCGTCACGCGTGATGATCGAGTAGCTGCCCGATGCCGACTTGCCCGGCTCTGCCAGCAGCGGCGGCCAGTTGGTGGCGCACATGCCGTTGCAGGCGCTCTTGCCGCCGTTGGCGGGATCGCGATCGAACGTATAGAGCGTCAGGCCCTGCGGATCGGTCAGCACGCCGTTGGTCACCTTCACGGTCGGCGGCATGTCGCCAGCCCCCGAGCCCATGCCCATGCCGGAACAGCCAGCCAGCAGGATCGTTGCGGCGCCAGCAGCGATGACAAACGGACGAAGTGCGGATACAGCAGTGTGGCGAGTATTCATCTTCAGGTCTCCTTCTCCGGGGCGGTGCCGACCGTCGGCGCCGTGTACCTTCAGTAAACACCCGATGTGACGTCCTTATTCCGTTTGCATCGAAAAAAAGTGGCGCCTTCGAGCGAAAAGTGCCTTTTAGGTTGCCTGAATTGAGATATGCCGTGCACATCGGTCGGGCCGGAAAGAACAAAAGCCTGTCGCAAGGGACAGGCTTTTGATTTGGGGCCGCCGACGAATCAGAGTTCGCCGTAGCTGTGCAGGCCGGACAGGAACATGTTCACACCCAGGAACGCGAAGGTCGTGACCAGCAGGCCCACCAGCGCCCACCAGGCGGCCATCGTGCCGCGCAGGCCCTTCATCAGCCGCATGTGCAGCCATGCCGCGTAGTTCAGCCAGACGATCAGCGCCCAGGTTTCCTTCGGGTCCCAGCTCCAATACCCGCCCCAGGCCTCGGCTGCCCACAGCGCGCCAAGGATCGTGGCGATCGTGAAGAAGGCAAAGCCTACTGCAATGGCCTTGTACATCACATCGTCAAGCAGCTCCAGCGACGGCAGGCGCTCTGCCAGGATGCCCCGCTGCTTGAGCAGGTATGCCACCGACACCATCGCGGCCAGCGCAAACGTGCCGTAGCCGATAAAGTTGGCCGGTACGTGGATCTTCATCCACCAGCTCTGCAGCGCGGGCACCAGCGGCTGGATCTCCTGCGCATTGCGGGTGACCGTGTACCAGAGCAGGAAGCCCACGGCCGCCGACACCACCAGCATCACGAACGGACCCAGCGCCCGCGTGGCGTAGCGGCGTTCGTAGTACAGGTAGAACAGCGAGGTGATCAGCGTGAAGAGAACAAAGACCTCGTAGAGGTTCGAGATGGGAATGTGGCCGATATCCGCGCCAATCAGGTACGACTCGTACCAGCGCACCATCAGGCCCGTGAAACCCAGCACCACCGCCGCCCAGCACAGCTTGCTGCCGATGCTCGACCCGGTGTCCGATCTCGAGGCAAACCCGACCCAGTAGAACAGCGTCGACAGGAACACCAGCGCGCTCATCCACAGGATGGCCGACTGGCTCGACAGGAAGTACTTGAGGAAGAACGCCTGCTCGGCGCGCGCCAGGTTGCCCTGGTACATCTGGATGGCAAGCAGCGACAGCACCGCAATACCCAGCATCAGCGGCCGCACCGCCTTCCAGTGCCAGCCAAGCAACGCGAACGTGGGCACGGCGGCAATCAGCACGGCCTTGTCGTATACGTTCATCCAGTGGCCATAGCGGGCCAGCGCAAACCCGGCGCCCAGCACCAGCAGCAGCGCAAACGCCCAATCGACCCAGGTCAGCCGGCGCAGGAACGAGGGTTCAAGGAAATCGGCTTCCAGCTGTGCCGGGTCATTCGGCACATTGCCGGCTGCGGCATTTTGCCGCGGCGTCAGGCCTGAGGAGGCGTGGTTGAGATTGGAGGACATGGCATTCCTGCTCTGCGGTGCGAAGCACCTGTAATGTCTGCGGTATCAACGTGGCGCGGCAGGCCGGGAATCTCGCACTTCCGGCCGCCGGAAAGCCCTCTTTCTACTATAGCGACGGCCCCTGCTTATCATCCGGCCCTGATGCGTCGGATCGCGGTGCCGCGTGCGTCATCGGCGCGGCGCCGTCCACTTGCGCAGGCGTCACTTCCGCGCCCACGGCACGACCAACGTCGTCGCGCAATGTGACGAATTCCTTCTCGAAATCCATCGTGCGGCGCTGCGTGGACATGGCCATCAGCACGTGACTGCCGGCGGAGTTTCCTGCGTCGGCAGGTTGCTTGTCCTTGACCCAGATCCAGACCCGGCGCTCGCGGATATAGAACATCGCGAACACGCCCAGCACCAGCAGCAGGCAGCCAAGATACACGATGTTCTTGCCCGGCGCACGGGTCATCTGGAACACGCTGGCCTTGACCTCCTGGAAGTCGTCGAGCTGCAGGAAAACGGGCGCCGCATAGAAGAAACTGTCCGACAGCGCGTTGATGGCCTGCTGCAGGAACTGGCCGCTTTGCGCGTCGTTGGGGATCACGGGCAGCTTGTCCTGCTCGCGCGCCAGTTGCCACAGTTCCCACATCGAGCCGTTGAGGATCTTTAGCAGGACATCGGCCGCCTTCTGCTGCTCGCCCTGCGGCACCGATTTTTCGAGGAAGGCGGCAATGGCGGTGAAGCCTCCGGGCGGCGCGTCGGGCGACGTGCGCGTGGCGCCGGCGAACAAATCCATGGCCCGCTGGGCGCTTTCCGCCAGTTGCTTGCGCAGCACCGCCTTGTCGTCGCCGGGCATCGACACGGCCGCAAAGCGGCGTGCAGCCTCGCCGCGCATGGCACTGCTCTGCAGCGCGGCGCGCAGGCGCATCCAGTCGGCCACGCTGCGCTGGTCGTCGGCGGGAATGCGCAGATAGCGGAACTGTTCGCTCGGCGAATCGCGCATGCCAGCCAGGAATACGGTCTGGCCGTCGAGTTGCACCGGCAGCATGTAATTGTTGAACTCGCGCGCCTGTCCGGTGCGGTCGCGCAGCTTGTACTGGACCGACGGACCCACGTTGCGCAGATTCTTTTCCTTGTCCAGGCTGGCCGCCGCGCCCAGGTGCTGCTCCAGCGCACCCAGCGACGACTTGCGCGCCACACCGCGCACATCGGCCTTGCCCGAAGCGTCAGTGACGGTCTCGACATTGATCTGCCGGAAATCGCTGAATTCGACCGTCAGGCTGTCCTGGTCCGCGGCCGTGCCCGTACCGCTCAGTTCCACATTGCCGCCCACGGTGCCCGCGATCGGGAACGTGCCGTGCGTGCTGCCCGTCATCGGGTAGCCAACGAACTTCAGTTTCGAGCCGCCGTCCTCGAAGCTGGACTGGTAGATCGCCACGCCATCGACAATCAACGGCTCGTTGACCTTGATCGTCGCCGCGGTCTGCTTGCCCGTGGCGCGGTCGGTCACCACCACGTCCGACGCGAACAGCTTCGGCATGCCGGTGGAGTAGTAGTCGACGGTGAACTTCTTGAGCGTGATCGTGAACGGGAGATCCTGCACCAGCGCGCCATCGGCAATGTTCAGGATGGCCGTGGAGACGGTGGCGCCCTCGGGCACGAACGCGTTGCCGCGGAATCCGGGATTAGCCGGCGACAGGCGGTGCTTGGCTGGAATCTCGCTGATGATGGCGTTGCCGGCGATGGGCGTCTTGCCGCCGAACCACATCTGCGCGCGGATCAGCATGTCGCCGTCCAGCAGGCCGCCCACGCAGATCACGACGATGGCCGTGTGAGCCAGGATGTAGCCAAGCTTGTTGGCCGAGCCTGCCTTGGCGGCCAGCAGCGTTGCGCCATCGTGCTCCACCGGCTTGACGCGGAATCCGCGGTTGCGCAGCAGCGCGCCCAGGCGGGCCACGGCTTCCGCACGGCCGCGCGGCGCCTCGTACTCTCCGCGATGGTGGAACGCGCGCAGGCTGCGCTCGCGTACGTGGTCTTTCCACGAGCGCATGTCCACGATCATCTTTGGCGCGTTGCGCGCGATGCACAACGACGTGGAGATCACCAGGAACGCCAGGATCAGCAGGAACCACCAGGAGCCGTACACCTTCTGCAGCGAAAGCGTATGGAACAGGTCCGCCCAGAACGGCCCGAACTGGTTCACATAGTTCGGATACGGTTCATTCTGCTTGAGCACGGTGCCGATGACGCTGGCGATGGCAATCACCGTCAGCAGCGTGATCGCGAAGCGCATCGAGGACAGCAGTTCGACGGCATCGCGCAGCACGCGGTGTTGGGTCTTCAGGTGCAGCCCTGAAGTGGATGGGGTCGACATGTGCGGTAAAGCCTGAAAGCCGGTTGGGCGCTATTTATGGTCGGCGCCAGTGTTGCGCGCCGATGTGACGCGATATGGTGCCGCTGAAAATGAAAAAGGGTGGACATGCTTTGGCAAGCAGGCCACCCTCTTCGATTGTTGCCCACGCGTCCGGTTCATCCCCCGAGGGATTCTCCGGACATGCAGGCCTGATACGACTTAACGGACGCCGGCGACGTAATCCGCCACCGCCTTGATCTCGGCATCCGACATCCTGGCGGTAATCGTGCTCATGACCGAATTGTTCTTTCGGGTGCCCTGGCGGAATGCCACCAGTTGCGCTTCGGTGTACTCGGAATACTGGCCTCCAATGCGCGGATACTGTGCCGGAATGCCGGCGCCGGTCGGTCCGTGGCAGCCTGCACAGGCCGGCACGCCCTTGGCGGCAATACCCCCGCGGTAGATCTTCTGGCCTTCCTCGATCGTTACCTTGTTCTTGGCCGTGGCCGGCTTGAGCTGCTGCTTGGCAAGGTAGGCGCCGATGTCCTTCATGTCCTGGTCGCTCAGTGCCTGTGCGTACAGCGACATGATGGCGTTATCGCGAGACTTGGCCTTGAAATCGGCGAGCTGCTTGTGAACGTAATCGCCCTGCTGGCCCGCCAGCTTGGGATTGACGGCGGCCGTGCTGTTGCCGGCTGTACCGTGGCAGGAGAAGCATGCCGGGACATTGCGATCGGGAACACCTTGCGTGTAAAGCGTCTCGCCCTTGGCGGGATCCGCCTTGGCGGGGGCCTGCTCTGCGGCAGATACCAGCCCTGTCATCGCGCCCAGCGGAACTGCCAGCGCCATGACTCCCAAAAGTTTCGCAATGCGGTTCATCCTTACACCTTGTGAGATTTTGTTATGAACACCGTAATGCATGCCGGTCGTCCTTATCCCCCTGCCCGGCGGTGAGGAAGCGCCATGGGGCAGGAGCCGGTAACGCGTATGCGCGACGTCCTATTCTTGATCAGGGACAATATGCCAGATCCATTTTCAGAGTTCGCCGATGACATCCGGCAAGGATGCCACACGTCACCCGCTCAGGAGACCGTAAACCGGGTTATTGTACAATAAATCGCTTTCCGGATTGACTTAGGTCAGTGTCTGTGGCGACGTCTGCACTGGCCCCTTGCCAGCGCCCTGCCCGCCAGCTCCACGTATTTGCGCATGTCCCTTCTACAACAGGCCCGTTTCTTCGATACCGTCAACCATCTGCGCGACCTGCCGGCCACGGCAGTTCCCGAGGTGGCGTTCGCCGGGCGTTCCAACGCCGGCAAGTCGACGGCCATCAACACACTGTGCAACCAGAAGCGGCTGGCGTTTTCGTCCCGCACCCCTGGCCGCACGCAGCATATCAACTACTTCACCGTCGCCCCGGTCAAGGCGACCGATCCGCTCGGGTTCCTGGTGGACCTGCCGGGCTATGGCTACGCCGAGGTCTCGGGCAGCGCCAAGTACCACTGGCAGGGCCTGCTTTCCGATTACGTGCAAAGCCGCACCCAGCTGGCCGGCCTGATCCTGATGATGGACGCGCGCCGCCCGTTTACGGACCTCGATTGCCAGATGGTGGAGTGGTTCCTGCCCACCGGCAAGCCGATCCATGTACTGCTGACCAAGGCCGACAAGCTGACCAACAGCGAAAACGCCACGGCACTGCGCGAAACGAAGCGCATGCTGGCCGACTACGCCGCCCAGATGGACAATCCGCCGGCCATGACCGCCCAGCTGTTCTCCAGCCTGAAGCGGCGCGGCATCGAGGAAGCCCAGCGCGTGGTGGCAGGATGGCTGGCATTGCCCGAGGCCCAGCCGCCCGAGGCTGCCGCCGGCGCGCCGCAGGCGTAGGTACGCCCGAATTCTCGTCATCCGCATCCGGATCGGCCAAAAAAAAGCCCCGTTGCAAGCAACGGGGACGAACTTTCCCACCGGTTCAGGGCGGGTACCCGCTCAGGGAGGAGTAGCGGGGGACACAGCGCTGCGCGAAGCAACACAGAGTGTCCGCGAGTATGATAGCGGGCACGCACAAAAGTTCTTTCTTCTTTTGGCGCACGTGTTTCGTCATTGCCCGCAGCCCGCTGCGGTGACGTGCGCCACGCATTCGTCCACGACTTTCTCCTCCCCCGATTCCGCCATGTCCACGTTCCCCGAGTACCGTCCCCGCCGCATGCGTCGCGATGACTTCTCGCGCCGCATGATGCGCGAGAACCGCCTGTCGCCCGATAACCTGATTTATCCGGTGTTCATCCTGGACGGCCAGAACAAGCGCGAATCCGTGGCGTCGATGCCCGGCGTGGAACGCGTGTCGGTGGACCTGCTGATGGCTGTGGCCGAAGACTGCGTGAAGCTGGGCATTCCCGTGATCGCCCTGTTCCCGGTCATCGATCCCTCGCTGAAGACCCCTGATGGCATCGAGGCCACCCGCGCCGAAGGCCTGGTGCCCCGCGCCGTGCGCGCGCTGAAGGACCGCTTCCCAGAACTCGGCGTGCTGACCGACGTGGCGCTCGACCCGTACACCAGCCACGGCCAGGACGGCGTGCTGGACGAAAACGGCTATGTCATCAACGACATCACCGTCGACATCCTGGTCAGGCAGGCGCTGGTCCAGGCCGAGGCCGGCGTGGACATCGTCGCACCGTCCGACATGATGGACGGCCGCATCGGCGCCGTGCGCGCCGCACTGGAAGAAGCCAACCACATCCACACACGCATCATGGCCTACTCGGCCAAGTACGCGTCGGCCTTCTATGGCCCGTTCCGCGATGCAGTCGGCTCGGCCGCCAATCTGGGCAAGGGCAACAAGATGACCTACCAGATGGACCCGTCCAACACCGACGAAGCACTGCGCGAAGTGGGCCAGGACATCATGGAAGGCGCCGACATGGTGATGGTGAAGCCGGGCATGCCGTACCTGGACATCGTGCGCCGCGTGAAGGACGAGTTCCGCTATCCGACCTACGTCTACCAGGTCAGTGGCGAATACGCGATGCTCAAGGCCGCCGCCCAGAACGGCTGGCTGGATCACGACAAGGTCATGATGGAATCGCTGCTGGCGTTCCGCCGCGCCGGCGCCGACGGCATCCTTACCTACTTTGCACGCGATGCCGCACGCCTGCTGAAGGCCGCCGGCTGACCGGCCGACATTGCCGCATGCAGCTGCTCGGCTTCTCGGCCAGCCAGGTACACCCGCTCGCGACGCTGGACGCCGCGCGCGACTTTCTTTCCGGAAACGCCGCGGCGCGCTTTGTCTGGGCTGACTTTGGCACCGACGAGGTGACTCCCGCGCCTGGCGCGTGGCGAGACCGCCTGGTGGCGCTGACCGGTGCGCCCATTCTTGACCTGCACCTCGCCGACGCCACCAATCCAGCGCATCCGTCGTTCTTCGACACGACCAATGCGTATGACATGGTGATCTTCCGCAAGCTGACCTTCGAGACCAGCCGGCAGTTTGCCGAGGCGGATGCCGCGCAGGCCGGCGCAGCCGGTGATACCGTCATGGCAGCGACAACGGTCTCGACGGCCGCCGCAACGGCCACGGCCGTCCCGCCGACTGTCGCTCCGCCGCCACAGGCCGGCGCGGCAGCCGTGCCGATCCCGGCGCCTCGCAAGGCCTCGCGCAAGTACGCGCCGGGATTTTTGCCCGCGCTGGCGCGCATCGACACCCAGCCGGTGGCATTTTTCGTGTTCGACAATGTGCTGGTCACCGTGCGCCCATCGCCGTCGCGCACCATCGACCTGGTCAGGCAACGGCTGCTGGACACTTGCGGCTCGCCGCAATCCGCGCCGGCGCGCGCCAACGGCACCGCGTCACTGATGCATGGGATTCGACCGCCCACGCGGCCGGAAGACCTGATGTTGCGGCTGTTGAACGCCATGGTGGACCGCTACCTGGATCTGCGGACACCGCTCACCCGGCAACTTGACCGCTGGCAACGCGCGCTGCTGAGCGCCCGGCAGAGCTTTTCGAGCTGGGAAGGCCTGCTCGACGCGCGTATCCAGTTGCGGCGGCTTGAAAACCTGAGTGAGGAGCAGCGCGACGCGCTGCAGGAATTCCGCGACAGCCTGCTCGACAACCGCTACAGCACCGGCGACGGCGACCCCGGCGCCGCCAGCCGTGACGAAGTGCTGCTCGTGCGATTGACCGACCTGATGGAGCACATCATGCGGGTCCTGGCGCACGCCCGGCGGCTCGAGGACTCGATCGAGTCAGCCGTGCAGATTCACTTCTCGGCCGTGGCCCACCGCACCAACCGGACCATGCGCGCGCTGACGATCATCACGGCCCTGTTCATGCCGCTGACGCTGATTACGGGAGTGTTCGGCATGAACTTCGCGCGCATGCCGTGGCTGCAGGAGCCGGACGGCTTCTGGTGGTCGATCGGCCTGATGGGCGGCGTGGTGGCCACCATTGCGGGAATCTGGGCGCTGGGGCGCTGGCTGGATCGATAGACTTCGCCCGGCCCGCCGCCCGGTGGAGCGTACTCAGGTCTGCGGCGCCTTGCCGAACGCGCGCTCCAGGCTGTCCAGGAAGCGGTTCGCCGACTGATAGCCGATCACGCGCACCGGCCGCTCGCGCCCGTCCGCTCCGAACAGGATGATCCCCGGCGGGCCAAACAGGCCAAAACGCTTCAGCAGCGCCTTGTCATCGGCGTTGTTGGCCGTGACATCAGCCTGCAGCAGCACGACGTTGGACAGGCGGGCCTTGACCTTCGCATCGGGGAACGTCAGCTTTTCCATCTCCTTGCAGCTGACGCACCAATCCGCATAGAAATCGAGCAACACCGGCCGGCCCGCCGCAGCGGCCTGCGCAACGCGCGCGTCCAGTTCCGCCACGCTGCGCACGCGTTCAAAGCGCACGGCGTCCTTGGCGACTGGCTGGCCCTGCGCACCCGCCAGGCCACTCAGATGCGACAGCGGCTGCAGGGGATCGCGTCCACCGGACGCCACACCCACGATCTGGATGGCGCCGGCCAGCGCGGCCAGCAATCCAAGGCCCTTGCCCAGGCGCAGCAACCCGCGCGGATCCGGCCCCAGCGCGTCGAACGCACCCAGGTACACGGCCGCGACAAGCAGCAAGGCCGCCCAGGCCAGCATTACCACCCAGGCCGGCAGCACCGGCGTGACCATCCAGATCGCCACGCCAAGCAGCAGGAAGCCGAAGAAGCGCTTGGTGGCCTCCATCCATTTGCCCGCACGCGGCAGCAGGTTGCCCGCGCCCACGCCTACCAGCAGAAGCGGCACGCCCATGCCCAGCGCCATCGCCAACAACGCGGCGCCACCCGTCAAGGCATCGCCGGTCTGGGCGATGTAGGCCAGGGCACCCGCCAGCGGCGCGGTCACGCACGGCCCGACAATCAACGCGGAAAGGGCGCCCATCGCCACTGCACCGGCAACCTGGCCGCCCTGCCGGCGATTGGACGACTCGGTCAGGCGGGTCTGCCAGCGCTGGGGGAGTTGCAGTTCGTAGAGGCCGAACATCGACAAGGAAAGCCCGATCATCAGCAGCGCAAACAGGCCCAGCACCCAAGGCGTCTGCAGCGCGGCCGACAGACCCTCGCCGGCCAGCCCCGCCGCCACGCCCACGGCGGTGTAGACCACGGCCATGCCCAGCACATAGGCCAGCGACACAACAAAGGCACGGCCACGCGTGACGTGCTCGCCCACCACGATCGACGACAGGATGGGCACCATCGGCAGCACGCACGGTGTAAATGTCAGCAGCAGCCCAAGCCCGAAGAACAGCGCGCCGATTAGCGGGAGGCTGCGGCTCGCCAGCGCACCGGCAATGCGATCGTTCTCGTCGATCTGGGCGCCGCGTACCGCAGATGACCGCGGTGCCTCGTTCGCGGGAGTGTCCGCCTGGGGTGCGGCGGGCGTCGACCGGGCTGGCGCGCTGCGGTCACCGAAAAGATTGCCCAGCGCCGACCCGCCAACCTTGTACATGCTTTCCATCGGCGGATAGCACAGCCCCTTGTCCGCGCAGCCCTGCGATGTCACCACCAGCGTCCAGCGTCCATCGGCTGGCGCCTGCTCGACCGGCACCTTGACGACGACGGCGCCCCGGTAGGTCTCCATATCCTTGCCGAAGGTCTCGTCGAAATGGACCTTCCCCTGCGGCATGGCCGGCGCGCCCAGCTTGACACCCGCTGGCTGCGCGGCAAAGGCAAAGCGCTCGCGGTACAGGTAGTAGCCGTCTGCGACGTCGAACCGGACCTCGATGGTTTGGGGATCGATCTGCCGGGCGGCAAACCTGAACGCCTGTTCGGGTGGCAGGAAGTCGTCTTCCGTCGCTGCCCGGGCACCGCTCCAGGTCACAAGGCACACGAGGAACACCAGGGCGATTGCGACAATATGACGCAACGCACGCGCCCACTGAAGCGTCCCCTGCGCCGCATCGGAGCGTGCTCCGAAGGCGCGCGCGGCACCGTCGAGCCATGTTCCGTTCCTGCTGATCCCCGACATTCCCATGTGTTGTTCCGATACTTGTTGTTCTGGCTTCAGGGCTGGCCTGGCGCCCCTGTGGCTTCCGCTCGGACCCACCCCAGGTAGGCTGGCAATCCGGCCGCCAGCGGCCACGCAATGAGCTCTGGCACGTCGTAGGGGTGCTCGGCGCGGATCACGGCTTCCAGCGCCGCATATTGGCCCTGCGTGGTCTTGATCAGCAGCGGCCATTCCTGCGCCTGCTCCAGCTGGCCTTGCCACCAGTATTCGGACTGGCACGGCGCCAGCCGGTTCACGCAGGCCGCCACCCTGGCTTCCAGCACGGCGCGCGCCACGCGGGCGGCGGATGCTTCGTCAGGCAGGTTGGTCATCGCCATCCAGACCGATTCTGCCGGTTCCGGGGCCTTGGCGCCATGAGAGGAGTCTGAGAGTGTCATGCGTGGATACGGGCACAAAACAAAAGAGCCAGGCAAAAGCCTGGCTCGATTGTAGTGCCGTGTCCGATAACCCGTCAGCGGGGACGGGATCGGTCATCACTTATTCCGCAGCTTCTTCAGCCGGGGCTTCGGTGATTTCCGGACGGTCCACCAGCTCGACCAGCGCCATCGGCGCATTGTCGCCCTGACGGAAGCCGAACTTCAGGATACGGGTGTAGCCGCCCGGACGGGTGGCGTAACGCGGGCCCAGTTCGGTGAACAGCTTGGTGACCATGTCGCGGTCGCGCAGACGGGCAAAAGCCAGACGGCGGTTGGCAACGGTGTCCTTCTTGGCCAGCGTGATGAGCGGCTCGACAACCTTGCGCAGTTCCTTGGCCTTGGGCAGGGTGGTCTTGATCAGCTCGTGCTGGAACAGCGAGTTGGACATGTTGCGCAGCATCGCGAGACGGTGCGACGAGGTGCGGTTCAGTTTCCGCAGACCATGACGGTGACGCATGATGATTCCTTTCGATTACAGTGTTTGACCAGCTCTTCTATCGCCTTGCCTGCTGGAAGCGGGCTCGGGCGCGGGCCGGTAGTGCTACGGTGCCGCAGGCGGAATTGCCAGCGGCGCGTTGACAGTGGAGCCGCCTTGCGACGGCTCCACCCGCCAATTACTTCTCCAGACCTGCAGGCGGCCAGTTCTCGAGCTTCATGCCGAGCGTCAGGCCACGCGAAGCCAGGACTTCCTTGATCTCGTTGAGCGACTTGCGACCCAGGTTCGGGGTCTTGAGCAGTTCGTTCTCGGTACGCTGGATCAGGTCGCCGATGTAGTAGATGTTTTCGGCCTTCAGGCAGTTGGCCGAACGCACCGTCAGTTCGAGGTCGTCCACCGGGCGCAGCAGGATCGGATCGATCTGCGGTGCGCGGCTCGAAGCAGCCTCGGCGGCCGACTCGGTGCCTTCCAGCGCGGCGAACACCGACAGCTGGTCCACCAGGATACGGGCCGACTGGCGAATCGCTTCCTCCGGCGAGATCACGCCGTCGGTTTCGATGTTCATCACCAGCTTGTCCAGGTCGGTACGCTGTTCCACACGAGCCGATTCCACGGCGTACGAAACGCGGCGCACCGGCGAGAACGAGGCGTCCAGCACGATACGGCCGATCACCTTGCCCGACTCGTCGCCGAACTTGCGCACGTTGCCCGGCACGTAGCCGCGGCCTTGCTCGACCTTGATCTGCATGTCGAGCTTGCCGCCTGCGGACAGGTGGGCAATGACGTGACCCGGGTTGATGATTTCGACATCGTGCGGCAGCTCGATATCGGCCGCCGTGACCACGCCTTCGCCATCCTTGCGCAGCGACACCGTGACTTCGTCACGGTTGTGCAGCTTGAACACCACGCCCTTCAGGTTGAGGAGCAGGTTGACGACGTCTTCCTGCACGCCATCGATGGTGGAATACTCGTGGACGACCCCAGCGATCGTGACCTCAGTCGGCGCATAACCGACCATCGACGACAGCAGGACGCGACGCAGCGCGTTACCAAGCGTATGCCCATAACCGCGTTCAAACGGCTCCATCACGACTTTGGCGTGGTGGTCGCCCAGCGGTTCGACGGCGATGATTTTTGGCTTGAGGAGTGCTGTTTGCATTAGGTTGTCCTTTTCAATACCCTCGGCTCGTTACACCGATAAGGCTGACGTTTGGAACCTGAGAAAACCCATCGCATGATGGGCAATAAGCCCGGCGCGCCGCATGGCGCGCCGGGCTGAAAGCGAAGCCTTGTGGATAAGGCAAGCGCTGAACCGTTCGAATCTCGGTTCGCGATTAACGCGAATACAGTTCGACGATCAGGCTTTCGTTGATGTCGCCCGAAATATCGGCGCGATCCGGAGCCTGCTTGAACGTGCCTTCGAACTTCTTGGCATCCACGGCAACCCAGGTCGGGAAGCCCGATTGTTCAGCCAGCGACAGGGCTTCGGCGATACGAACCTGCTTCTTCGACTGTTCGCGGATCGACACGATGTCGCCAGACTTGACCTGGGCCGACGGCACGTTCAGCGGCTGACCGTTCACCAGGATCGCCTTGTGCGAAACCAGCTGACGCGCTTCAGCGCGGGTCGAGCCAAAGCCCATGCGGTACACGACGTTGTCCAGACGCGATTCCAGCAGTTGCAGCAGCTTTTCGCCGGTGTTGCCCTTGCGGCGGTCGGCTTCGGCGAAGTAGCGGCGGAACTGACGCTCCAGCACGCCGTAGATGCGCTTGACCTTCTGCTTTTCGCGCAGCTGGTTGCCGTAGTCGGACGTACGGGCGCCCGAGGTGCGGCCGTGCTGGCCCGGCTTGCTGTCCAGCTTGCACTTGTCGGCCAGCGAGCGGCGTGCGCTCTTCAGGAACAGATCGGTGCCTTCGCGGCGGGAAAGTTTGGCCTTCGGGCCGGTATAACGTGCCACTTTATCTTCCTTTGATCGATCGCGACGCCATCAGGACGCGCCGCGAGTCCGTCACCTACTGTGACGGACGGTGGGCTTATGGTTCTTCATCCGCAATGGCCAGGCCACGCAGAGGCAACGCAAAAGCATGACGATATCGCCCTCGCCGAGGCGGCAGCCTCTAGGCGCGGACGCAAAACGAAAGCCCGCCGCAAAAAATTGCAGCAGGCCAACGCGGGATACTACCACAGACCGGAGATACGGGGTAAGACCCTGATCGCGTCTCCGGCAAGCCTGGCGCTTAGATACGGCGGCGCTTCGGCGGACGGCAGCCGTTGTGCGGCACCGGCGTCACATCTTCGATCACCGAAATCTTGATGCCCAGCGCGTTCAGCGCACGGACAGCCGATTCGCGACCCGGGCCCGGGCCCTTGATGCGCACTTCCAGGTTCTTGATACCCTGGTCTTGCGCCACGCGGCCGGCGTTCTCGGCGGCAACCTGGGCTGCAAACGGGGTCGACTTGCGCGAACCCTTGAAGCCCTGGCCACCAGCGGTCGCCCACGACAGGGCGTTGCCCTGGCGGTCGGTGATCGTGATGATGGTGTTGTTGAACGAAGCGTGGACGTGCGCAATGCCGTCGGCAACGTTCTTCTTGACCTTCTTACGCGCGCGCTGGGCGGCGTTATTCGGACCTTTTGCCATTCGTCTATTCCTCTGCCTTCGGCTTTACTTCTTCAGTGCCACGCCGGCCTTGCGCGGACCCTTACGGGTACGGGCGTTGGTGCGGGTACGCTGGCCGCGGAGCGGCAGACCTTTGCGGTGACGCATGCCACGATAGCAACCAAGGTCCATCAGACGCTTGATGTTCATCGTGGTTTCACGACGCAGGTCACCCTCGACCGTGACCTTGCCCACTTCGTCACGAAGCTTTTCCAGGTCGGCGTCGGTCAGATCCTTGACCTTCTTGTCAAACGGTACACCGGTGGCCTCGCAAATCTTGCGGGCGCGCGAGCGGCCGACACCATAAATAGCCGTCAGGCCGATTTCGGTGTGCTTGTGGTTCGGGATGTTAACCCCTGCGATACGTGCCATTCGTCAATCCTCTTTCCGATTAGCCTTGGCGTTGCTTGTGGCGGGGATCCGACGAGCAGATCACGCGCACGACACCGTTGCGCTTG
>Ga0102592_1001999_pt1 | contig 19486 bp, 19 predicted proteins | sample AraplaCol_mMF_r2_FD_76861 | JGI IMG/M metagenome (GOLD analysis project Ga0102592, IMG submission 76861) | Arabidopsis root microbial communities from North Carolina, USA - plate scrape MF_Col_mMF_r2 (SPADES assembly) (version 2) | ecosystem: Host-associated > Plants > Roots > Endosphere...
CCTCGGTCACTTCGAGCTCCGAAATGCCGGATTCGGCCACCAGGTCGATCAGCGTCTTCAGCTTGCGCAGGTCCATCTTCTTATCCTCCAGAATCGGGTTGTCCGGTCACCTTCATGTCAGGGAAGGGGACGGCGGCGGTCAGTCATTGTTGATTTGGCCTGTCACGCAAGCGCGTCAGGCCGCGGTTGTCTCGCTCTTGCAGATGCGGTGCGGGCGTCAGCTGTCCTGTTCCTGCGCCAGCGCGTATTCCAGCGCCAGCAGGTATCCCTGCCAGCCCAGGCCGCAGATCACCCCGATCGCCTGATCGGAAAAATACGAGTGATGGCGGAACGGCTCCCGGCGATGCACGTTGGACAGATGTACCTCGACAAAGGGGATTGCCACGCCGGCCAGCGCATCGCGCAGCGCCACGCTGGTATGCGTGAAGGCCGCGGGATTGATGATGACGAGATCTACCCCTTCGCCGCGCGCAGCATGAACGCGGTCCACCAGGGCGCCCTCATGGTTGGACTGGAACGTGTCCAGCCCGATACCTGCGGACGCCGCGCGTTTTGCCAGCGCGTCGTTGATGTCGGCCAGCGTGGTATGTCCGTAAGTCTGCGGCTCGCGCGTGCCCAGCAAATTCAGGTTCGGACCATGCAGAACCAGCACTTTGCGGTAGCGGGCGGAGCGGCTGACGGTAGGGGTAGAAGACACGGCGGCTCGACCAGTTCAACGAAATTGCGCGGAGATTACCGTAGCTTAGAGGGATTTGTCTAGCTCGGGATACAAGGCTGGATGTCGCCCTTAAGACATTTCCGACCCGGAAAGCGCCCTTTTAGCCCCAAATCCGGTGTGGATGGGGGTTTGCCCGCACGTTGGCGGTGGGTTGGGCGGGTTTTGGCCGGAGATCGCCTCAAATTCCCGCTATTTGGCTAACCCGTCGGTGCCGGGCTATCAGGCGCCCGGCAACTCCTTGCGCAGTTCGTCGGCGTGGACGCGCCCCATCTTGCGGTACTTCACACCGCCCTGGGGCGTGATGATGACCGTATAGGGCAGGCCGCCCTGCGCATTGCCGAAGCTCTTTGCCAGTTCGGTGCCGGTAAAGCCGGCCACGGCAAGGGGGTACTTGACCGGTACTTTCTTGAGAAATTCCTGGATGTTGCTGGCCGAATCGATGCCGATGCCGATGAATTCGACATTGCGCTGGGCGTATTCGCCATGCAGGGCGGTCAGTTCGGGCATCTCTTCCACGCAGGGACCACACCAGGGGGCCCAGAAGTTGACCACCAGTGTCTTGCCACGAAACTTCGACAGATCCAGCTCGGTGCCGGACGGATCGGGCATTTTTGCCTGAAACAGCGATTCAACGGCCTGGTCGGACGCCTGTTTGGGCGCCAGCGCAAAATTTGCCACCAGCACCCCGGCGGCCGCCGCCACGATGGCTACGACGATCCAGATAACAAGCGATGAGCGGGGAGCGGGTGTGGAGCCGGGTGTCGATGCAGTCATGTTCGGGTGGCGTTGATGACAGTTCTATATAGATAGGGGGCGATGGGCCTGTCCGGCAATCACTGGCCGCCGGTGGTCCCGCCGGCCAGGTTGCGCACGGCGTTGGCGTCGGCCCGGGTCACGCGGCCGCTGGCAACGGCCCGCGCCGCGCTGCGTTCATCGTTGGCATCATACAGCGCGATATGGATGCCGACCGGCGCACCCAGCGTGGCGCGGATCTCGCCGGCCAGCTGGCGCGCCTCGCGCAGGGCCGGCCACTGGCCGCGCCACAGGAAACTCAGCGTCTCCACGTCGGCCCGACCGGCAAAATGCCGGCTCTCGCTGGTCTCGAAATCCACGCCGGCGTTGAGCAGGTGCAGCGCCACGTCCTTGGGGCTGTCGCAGAAGCACTGTATATAGACGTCGGAATGCTCGGTGGCCGTGCCGTTGAGCACGGCGCCCACCAGGTACGGACGGAACGGGGCCAGGTCTTCCATGGCAAACAGTGCCAGCTGGCGCAGCAGGGCCAGGATGCGCGGCTGCTCCTCGCTGTGGAACAGGGCCTGATAGGCGCGCACCTCTTCCTCGATCATGTCGTTGTCGGGCAGCCATTCGCCGGCCACGCGGGTGTCGCCAAGCAGCTGGCGCGCGGCCTTGCGCTTGGCGGTGGCGTAATCGGCGCCATCTTCGGCGATCATGCGCGCAGCGGCCTGGGCGATTTCCTCGCGCAGGCGGGCGGGGTCGGAGGGGGTACGTCTGGACATGGTGTCGATGATACCCGCATGCCGTTCGACGAAGTCTGTGGCACGGTGGCGCAGCCCGGGGAACCCCGCGCATGCAGGTACAATCAGAGCCTTCTTTCCAGTGCCGCGCGGCCCGGCCGCCGCGGCCCCACGCATTCCCGAAGCTCCCATGCATATTCATATCCTTGGCATCTGCGGTACGTTCATGGGCGGCCTTGCGGTCCTGGCGCGACAGGCGGGTCACCGCGTGACCGGCTGCGACGCCAATGTCTACCCGCCCATGAGCACCCAGCTCGAAGCCCAGGGCATCGAACTGATCGAGGGGTTCGATCCGGAGCAGCTGTCGCTGAATCCCGACCTGTACGTGATCGGCAACGTGGTGTCGCGCGGCAACCCGCTGATGGAAGCCATCCTCGACCGCAACCTGCCGTACGTGTCGGGCCCGCAATGGCTGGGCGAACACGTGCTGAACGGCAAGTGGACGCTGGCCGTGGCTGGCACGCATGGCAAGACCACCACCACGTCGATGCTGTCCTGGCTGCTCGAGGACGCAGGCTACAACCCGGGCTTCCTGGTGGGCGGCGTGCCGCAGAACTTCGGCATTTCGGCCCGGCTGACCGAATCCGACTTCTTCGTGATCGAGGCCGACGAGTACGACACCGCTTTCTTCGACAAGCGCAGCAAGTTTGTCCACTACCGCCCGCGCACGGCCATCCTGAACAACCTGGAATACGATCACGCCGACATCTTCCCCGATCTTGCGGCGATCGAGACCCAATTCCACCATCTGGTGCGTACGGTGCCGGGGCAGGGCCGTCTGGTCGTGAACGGCAACGAGCCGGCGCTGGCCCGCGTGCTGGAGCGCGGCTGCTGGAGCGAGGTGGAGCAGTTCGGCATGGGCGACTGGCGCGAGGGCGATGCCCGCACGGCCGCGCCGGCTGGCAAGGACGCCTTCGACGTGTACTTCCGCGAGGAACTGCAGGGCACCGTGGTCTGGGACCTGCAGGGCACGCACAACCGCATGAACGCGATTGCCGCAATTGCCGCCGCGCGCCACGTGGGCGTGCCGCCGGCCCAGGCCATCGAGTCGCTGGGCCGCTTTGCCAACGTCAAGCGCCGCATGGAAGTGCGTGGCGTGGCTGACGGCATTACGGTCTATGACGATTTCGCGCATCATCCCACCGCCATCCAGACCACGCTCGACGGCCTGCGCCGCCGCGTGGGCAACGCCCGCATTCTGGCCGTACTGGAACCGCGTTCCAACACGATGAAGCTCGGCGTGATGGCCGCCCAGCTGCCGGCCAGCCTCGAAGCCGCCGACCTGGTGTTCGGCTATGGCGCGCCGTCCGGCAAGGATGCGCTGGGCTGGAACCTGGGTGACGCACTGGCGCCGATGGGCGACAAGGCCGCCGCCTTCCAGGACCTGGGCGAGCTGGTGGCTGCGGTCACCGCCGCCGCGCAGCCCGGCGACCAGGTACTGGTGATGAGCAACGGCGGCTTCGGTGGCGTCCACCAGAAGCTGCTCGACGCCATCAAGGCGCGCGCCTGACAACGGTAGGACATCACATGCTGCTGTACCTGCACGGTTTTCGCTCCTCGCCGCAGTCTATGAAGTCGCGGCTGGTGCAGGACCGGATGCGCGCGTGGGGGCTGGAGAAGTATTTCGCCTGCCCGATGCTCAACGTGTCGCCGTCCGAGGCGATTGCCCAGGCCGAGGCTGCCATCCGCGGCGCCCGCGCCGGTGGCGAGACCGATATCGCCATTGTCGGGTCGTCGCTGGGCGGCTTCTACGCGCGCTGGCTGGCCGAAAAGCACGGCTGCCGCGCCGTGCTGCTCAATCCGGCCATCCATCCGTGGACCGACCTGGAGAAATACCTGGGCGAACAGCCGCTGTACCACGGGGGCGGCTCGGTCGTGGTCCGGCCCGAACACCTTCAGGAACTGCTGGCGCTGCGCGTGGACGTCATCACGCGGCCCGAACGCTATTACCTGCTGGCCGCCACTGGCGACGAGGTGCTCGACTATCGCGAGATGGTAGATGCCTGCCCGGGCGCCAATATCCGCATCATCGAAGGCAGCGACCACGGCATCAGCGAATTCGAGGACTACGTCGACGATGTACTGTCCTTCTGCGGCTATGTACCGGTCGGAAAACTCCAGGTATGACGGCCGCGAGCGGCCTCCAGGGCCTGCGCGCCGCCTGGCACGCCCATCTGCCGCATGACGCGGCCATTCCGCTGAACCAGCGCCGCTGGATTGCCGGCGAGGGCTCGCTGACGGCGCGGTTGATGTCGGCATCGTCGCGCTTTTGCGTGCAACGTCTGGCGCAGGCGCCGCAACTGCCGTTTGCCGACGAATGGCAGGCGCTGGGCCTGATCCGCCCGGTACCGGCCATTACACGTGAAGTGCTGCTGATCTGCGACGATGTGCCCGCGGTGTTCGCCCATACCATCGTCGATCCTTGGCGGGCGAGGCGAGACTGGCCCTTCCTGCGCGGGCTGGGCAACCGTCCGCTGGGCGGTGCGCTGTTCGTGGACCCGCGTGTGCGGCGCGATCCGTTCCAGTTCGCGCGACTTTCCATCAACCACCCGCTGCGCCAGGCGCTGCAGCGGGTGTTGCCGGCGTTTGCGTCGGTGCCGATGCTGCCTGCGCGGCGTTCGGTATTCCGGCGCGGCGGCGGCGCCATGCTCGTGACAGAGGTCTTTCTGCCAGACCTGCTGGCACGGGCCGCGCCTGCCAACATTGGCGCGGGCGGCACCAGACTGCCCCGCCGTATCGACACACACAGCAAGGAAGAGAGACAAGCATCATGAAATTGGAAGGACGGGTCGCCATCATCACCGGTGCAGCCGCCGGTATCGGGTTTGCCACGGCGGAGCGTTTTGCCGCCGAGGGCGCGAAGCTTGTGCTTTGCGATGTGAATGAAACACGTGTGCGCGAGGCCGCCGAACGCCTGGCCGCCACCGGCGCCAGCATCGACGCGCACAAGGTTGACGTGACCAGCCGCGACGAAGTGGATGGCGTGGTCGCCGCCACGCTGGCGCGCCATGGCCGCATCGACATCCTGGTCAACAACGCCGGCATCACCAAGGACGCGCGGCTGGCGAAGATGACCGAAGCCCAGTTCGACGCCGTGATCGACGTCAATCTCAAGGGCGTGTTCCACTGCGCCCAGGCCGTGGCCGCCGTCATGACGGAGCAGGGCAAGGGCGTGATCCTGAACGCGTCGAGCGTGGTTGGCCTGTATGGCAACTTCGGCCAGACCAACTACGCGGCGAGCAAGTTCGGGGTGATCGGCTTCACCAAGACCTGGGCCCGCGAACTGGGCCCCAAGGGCGTGCGCGTGAACGCGGTCTGCCCGGGCTTTGTGAACACCGAGATCCTGCAGAGCGTGCCGGAAAAGGTGCTGGACGGCATGAAGGAGCATTGCTGGATGCGCCGCCTGGCCGAGCCGTCCGAGATTGCCGCCATCTACGCATTCCTTGCCAGCGACGACGCCAGCTATGTGAACGGCACGACGATCGAGGCCAGCGGCGGCATGTCGCTCTGAGCCACCCGGCCCGGCTGGCCTTTTCTGGCCCGGGAGTGCCGCCGTTGCCGCAAGGCGCGGTGCGGTATCATCCCGGGTCGTATATCCGCCTGGACAGGTGGTGTTTTGCGCACTGTAGCGCACTCCACGCCAGCCTGTCCCGGCACTTCTGAAAGTACCGATCCATGCAGTTGCTGTTCGAAGAAGGCGGCGAGATTCGCGCCGGCACCGTACTTGCCCAACAGGGCGAGGCCTACCAGGTAGAGTTGCCTGCGGGCAAGCGCACCAAGGTCAAGGCCAAGGACGTGCTGCTGCAGTTTGCCCAGCCTTCGGCAATCGAAATGGTGCGGCAAACCGGCGAACTGACCGCCGAGATCGATCTCGACTTCCTCTGGGAATGCGCGCCGGCCGAGGAATTCGGCTTCGGCGAGCTGGCCGCCGAATACTACGGTGCCGATGCCGGCGCCGTGCAGCAGGCCGCGCTTGCCATGGCGCTGCATGGCAATCCCGTCTATTTCCGCCGCAAGGGCCGCGGCCGCTACATGCGTGCCCCGGAAGACCAGCTCAAGGCCGCGCTGGCCGCGGTGGAGCGCAAGAAGCAGCAAATGCTGGTGCAGGCCGAATACGAGGAGCAGCTCAAGGCGCGCAAGCTGCCCGACGCGTTCCGCGGCAAGGTGCTGCAGCTTCTGTTCAAGCCGGACAAGAACAGCCTCGAATACAAGGCCATGGATGCCGCCTGCACCGCGCTGGGCATGACGCCGATGCGGCTGATGGTGGCGGTGGGCGGCGTGGAAAGCCCGCGCGCGCTGCACGAGGCCAAGTTCCTGGCCGAATGCTTCCCGAAGGGCACGGGCTTCCCCGACGTGGACGTGCCCCAGCCCGCAGGCGACCTGCCCGTGGCCGACGTCCAGGCATTCTCGATCGACGATGTCACCACCACGGAAATCGACGATGCGCTGTCGGTGACGCACACCCCCGACGGCAAGCTGCGGGTGGGTATCCATATTGCCGCCCCGGGGCTCGGTATCCGGCGCGGCGAGCCGCTCGACGCCATCGGGCGCCATCGCCTCTCGACCGTGTATTTCCCGGGCGACAAGATCACCATGCTGCCCGACAGCGTGGTGGACAAATACACGCTGCAGGAAGGACGCACCTGCCCGGCCCTGTCGCTCTATGTGACGGTGGACATGGACGGCCCCGACGGCGTGACCATCGTTGGCAGCGAAACGCGCGCCGAGCTGGTGCCGATCGCCGCCAACCTGCGTCACAACCTGCTTGAGGACGTGGTGACCGAGCAGGCGCTGGCCGCCGGCACGGGCGACTACCCGTTCCGCGAGGCGCTGACCGAGCTGTTCCGCCTGGCCAACCACCTGCATGACGAGCGCCAGAAGGCGCGACTGGCAAGCGGCCTGCGCCCGGAAACGCACAATCGCGCGGACTTCAACTTCTATATCGACCCCGTGGCGGGTGGCGGCGAGCGCGTGCGCATCGAGCAGCGCCGCCGCGGATCGCCGCTGGACAAGATCGTGGCCGAGCTGATGATCCTGGCGAACAGCACGTGGGGCAAGCTGCTGGCCGACCACGGCGTGCCGGGCATCTATCGCACGCAGAAGGCCTGGGGCATGCACCGTACGCGCATGCAGACCTACCCGGCGCCTCACGAAGGCCTGGGCGTGGCGCAGTACGCATGGAGCACGTCGCCGCTGCGGCGCTATGTCGATCTGGTCAACCAGTGGCAGATCCTGGCGGTGGCCCAGCATGGCGTCACGGCGAAGCTGGTGGCGCCGTTCAAGCCCAAGGACGCCGACCTGCTGGCGGCCGTGGCCGATTTCGAAGGCACCTATGCCGCCTATGCCGACCACCAGTCGACCATGGAACGCTACTGGTGCCTGCGCTGGCTGGCCCAGGAGAACCGCGACAAGCTGATGGCTACCGTGCTGAAGGACGGCGCGGTGCGCTTCACCGAGATTCCGCTGGTAACGCGCGTGCCGGAGCTGGCGCAGGCCAACCGCGGCACCCAGGTGCTGCTGGAAATTGCGTCGACCGACGAGATTTCGCTCGAAGTGTCGTGCCGTGTGCTGGAAGTCTTCGCCGGCGAGGGCGAGGTACCCGAGGAAGAGCTCGAGGGCGACAGCGACGACGACCAGCAGGAAGGCCAGGAGGAAGGTCAGGAACTGGCCGAGGTTTCCGCCGAAGCCGCAGCCGATGCGGCTGCCGAAGATGCCTCGGAAGCCGCAGTCGAGGGTGGCGCCAGCGCGGAGGCGGGCCTGGATGGCGACGATGCGTCGGCGCCACGCGACACCGGCGCCAACCCCCCCGCCTGAGTCCTTCGGTAAACGGGGCGGCTCCCGTACAATCGAAGTCGGTTCCGGCCCCCCTCTGCCGTGGGGTGGCCGGTGTTCGAGCGAGCCCCCCATAACGACCGTCCAGGTTCCTGACCCATCGTGAACGCCGTTCTCCCAGCTCCCCGCCACATGCATCCGCGCGACTGGTGGCAATCCAGCAGCACGCTGGTCAAGGCGCTTGCCGTGTCCGTGGCCATCCATGCGGTGCTGCTGATGGTGCGGATTGCCGCGCCGGAGGTGTTCGAGATCAAGCGTTCCGATCCGCAGCTCGACGTGGTGCTGGTGAACTCGAAATCCGCCGAGAAACCGCGCAACCCGACCGTGCTGGCGCAGGCCAACCTCGATGGCGGCGGCGACCACGATGCCCAGCGCGCCACCACGCCGCTGCCGGCGCAGACCGAATCGAAGGAGGGCGACCTCGTCAAGCTGACGCAGCGCCGGCTGCAGGAGCTGGAGGAAGAGCAGCGCCGCCTGATGACGCAGGCCCGCGAGGCCGCGCCATCGGTACGCAGCCAGCCCATGAAGCCGGGCGAGCAGCGCGCCGACACCCCGACGCGCGGGCAGGACGAGCGCACCTCCACCGACGAGATGGCCAAGCTCGAAGCCGAGATCGGCCGCAACCTGGAGCACTACGCCAAGCGGCCCAAGCGCATGCAGCTGACGGCCACCAGTGCACAGAGCGTGGATTACGCGCAGTATTACGACCGCCTGCGCCGCAAGATCGAGGCGCGCGGCACGAGCGATTTCCCGCAGAAGAGCGGCAAGCCACTCTACGGCCAGCTGATCCTGGTGATCAACGTGAACCGCCAGGGCAAGCTGGGCTACAACCGCGACGGCTACAACATCGAGTCCATCGACGTGGCAAAGAGCTCGGGGGATCCCGCGCTCGACCGCCAGGCCGTGGCGATCGTCCGCGCTGCCGCACCGTTCGGCGCCTTCACGCCGGAGATGCAGGCGAAGCAGGACATCCTCGAAGTCATTTCCACTTTCAAGTTCACGCGCAGCGGGCTCGACGTCCGGCTGCAAGGACGCTGATGACCGCAGAACAGCAATCCGCCGACCGCTATGTCGTGGTTGGCAACCCCGTATCGCACAGCCGCTCGCCGGCCATTCATGCCGCGTTCTCGCGCCAGACCGGCGAGGCCGTCGAATACGACCGCCTGGAGGCGCCGCTCGACGCGTTTGCCGACACCGTGCGCAAGTTCCTGGCCGACGGCGGCCATGGCTTCAACGTCACCACGCCGTTCAAGCTCGAAGCCTATGACCTGGCGGATCGCCTGACGCCGCGTGCGGAAGCCGCCGGCGCGGTCAACACGATGTGGATCGAGGACGGGCTGATCCATGGCGACAATACCGACGGCGTCGGCCTGGTGCGCGATATCCAGGACAACCTCGACGTGCTGCTGGAAGACAAGCGCATCCTGGTGCTGGGCGCCGGTGGCGCGGCCATGGGTGCGCTGCTGCCGCTGATCGAATGCCGCCCGGCGCGGATCGTGGTTGCCAACCGCACGGCGCAGAAGGCCAGCGACATGGTCGAGCAGTTCGTGGAAGCGGCCGACCAGTACGGCGTGGAACTGTGGGCGGGCGGTCTGGACGCGTTGAACGCGCTGTCCGAGGACGAGGGCTGCGACGTGGTCATCAACGCATCGGCCAGCAGCCTGCAAGGCGAACTGCCGCCGGTGCCCGACTACCTGCTGGGCGAGGGCGTGCTGGCCTACGACATGATGTACGGCGCCAGGCCGACGGTGTTCCTGGCCTACGCGGCCAAGTGCGGCGCCCGCACGTCCGACGGGCTGGGCATGCTGGTGGAGCAGGCCGCCGAGGCGTTCTACAACTGGCGCGGCGTGCGTCCGAGCACCGCCCCGGTCCTGGCCGAGCTGCGCGCCGCGCTGCAGGCCGAAGCTGCCCGCTGATCCCCGCGCGGAGCCGTACTTGGCACGCCAGCGAAGCGGCGCCGCGCGCGCACCGGCCAGGGTATCCGGCGCGGCCAGTCCGCTGCGCTGGGTCGGCTATCTGGGCGAGTGCCTGATCATCGGCGTGCTGGCCCTGCAGCTGTACTTCTTCCTGCAGATTGCCGCCTGGCAGTATCTGAATCCGTCATCCACGTCGTTCATGCGCGCCGAACGCTGGCGCCTGTGCGGCTTCAATTTCTGGAGCTGCTCGATCGACCACAAGTGGGTGGGCTATGACCAGATGTCGCGCAACATCAAGCGCGCGGTGATTGCCAGCGAGGATGCCGACTTCGTCAACCATCCCGGCTACGAACTCGACGCGATGCTGGACGCGTGGGAGCGCAACAAGAAGCGCGGCCATATCGAACGTGGCGGATCTACGATTACCCAGCAGCTTGCCAAGAACCTGTTCCTGTCTTCGGAGCAATACTACGTTCGCAAGGGCCAGGAGCTGGCGATCACGTGGATGCTCGAATTCTGGCTCGACAAGCAGCGGATCTTCGAGATCTACCTGAATTCGGTGGAATGGGGCGAGGGCGTGTTCGGCATCGAGGCCGCCGCGCAGCACTACTTCCACACCTCGGCGTCGAAGCTGACCGTGGGCCAGGCCGCGCGGCTGGCGGCGGCGCTGCCTGCGCCGAAGTGCTTCGACAAGAAGGAATACTGCGCCAACGTGCGCGTGAACTTCCGCGTCAAGGCATCGATCATCGCCCGGCGCATGGGCGCGGCCACGCTGCCGGATTAGCGGCGCGGGGGAGAGGCCGGCAGTCCGGATTGCGGCTGGCGGGCAGGCAGAATGGCCCTGCCCGCGCCCCCAACCCCCGCGTCGCGGGACGGGGGCAGGCGCCCGCTCAGCTGAGCCAGCCCTTGCGCTTGAAATACACCAGTGGAATTGCCGCCGACACGGCCATCAGCGCGATGGCCCACGGGTAGCCGATGGCCCAGTCCAGCTCCGGCATGAGCTTGAAGTTCATGCCGTAGATGCTGGCAATCAGCGTGGGCGGCATCAGCGCCACCGACACCACCGAGAACAGCTTGATGATCTTGTTCTGGTTGATGTTGATGAAACCGACCGTGGCATCCATCAGGAAGTTGATCTTGTCGAACAGGAACGCGGTGTGGTTCTCGATCGAATCGATGTCGCGCAGGATCTGGCGCGCCTCGTCCTGCTGTTCGGCAGACAGCAGCTGGCTGCGCATCAGGAACGACACCGCGCGGCGCGTATCCATGACGTTGCGGCGGATGCGGCCGTTCAAGTCTTCCTCGCGCGCGATGGTCTCGAGCACGTCGGCCGCGGCGGCATCGGTCACGTTCTCGGCCAGCACGCGGCGGCTGGCTTCTTCCAGCCGCTCGTAGATCTCCTCGATCGAATCGGCCGAATACTCGGCGTCGGTCGCGTAGAGATCCATCAGCACGTCCTTGGCGTTGCGCACCGAACCGGGTCGCATCCGGGCGCGCAGCCGCACCAGGCGGAACACGGGCAGGTCTTCGTCGTGGATCGAGAACAGGACGTCGCGCGTAAGCACGAACGCCACGCGCACGTTGCGCGAGGCCTCGTCTTCCGCCAGCAGGAAGTCCGTACGGATATGGATATTCTCGTCCTCGCCCTCGAAATAGCGCGCCGATGCCTCTAGGTCACCGAGGTCTTCGAGTTCCGGCAGGACTACGCCGTAGGCTTCCTTGATCCATGCCAATTCCTCGTCGTCGGGGCTGACCACGTCGATCCAGATGGGCTTGTGCTGCAGCAGCTCATTGCGCTCGTCGACCTGCTCCTGGGCGAGCCGACCTTTCTGCAGGACGAACAGATTGATCATCCCTTGGATTCCTTGTTACTGATTGCGCGATGTCCGGAAACAGGCGCAGGCAAGGCATCGCCAGCAAAGCGACCATGGGGCGGCCGGCAAGCGTGATCGCGCTGCGTGCGGACGGCGGATGCCGGGTCCGTTGCAAGGCGATGACGTTTGCCTGTTGCCTGTATCTGGCTGGCAAGCCGGGGGGAGGGAAGATCCGCAGCGCGCGGCAGCCTGTAGGCGGCCGCAGGAGGAACGGAAAGACACACTCACCCGCAGGTGTCTGCGGGCAAGTACGGCGACGAGCGGGGCAAAAAGCCCTGCGCGGATCGGCGTTACGCAGCCCGCAGTGACATGGCATCCGGCGATGACGCGGCCTGGCCGCTACAACCCGAACACCCGATGCTACTGCCCACGTAGGTTCTCCGGGATTCTGATGGCCGCGAGTGTAATCCAACGCGGGGGGGCTTGTTAAGCGAAATCTCTGCGCCGGTGTTGCTCACAGGCGCCGCCGCAGCAGCGGGGCCAGCATCACGGACGACAGCGCCGCGAACATCAGCACGATGGCCGCGTAGTCCTGCCAGTGGGGCGTCTCGCCCAGCAGCCACATGCCCGAGAACACGCCCACCACCGGAATGAACATGATCGACAGGCTCGATACCACGGGCGGCAGGCTGCGCGCCAGCGCGAACCAGACCAGGTGGCAGTACGCGAAGACCACCACGGCGTTGTAGGCGATGGCGGCCCATTCGATGCCGGTGGGCATGCGCCAGCCGGTCTCGAACAGCAGCGAGCCGACGGCCAGGAACGGCAGCGTGACGGCCAGCATCCAGAAGGTCAGCGCGCCGATCGGCACATCGATCTGCGTGCGCTTCATCAACTGGGTGCCGAAGCCCCAGCCGGCGGCCGCCACCAGCATCAGCAACGTGCCGGCCGGGCTGCCGGTCAGCGCGGCGATCTCGCCCGACAGCAGCAGCACGGTGCCGGTCAGCGCGCAGGCAATGCCGATCCACGCCGACAGCGCGATCCGCTCGCGGAAGATCAGCAGCCCCCATACCACGGCCCAGATCGGCATGGTGTAGCCCAGGATGGCGGCCCGGCCCGACGACAGCAGCTTGACCGCGCAGATTGCGAACAAATGCCAGATCACCATGTTCGGGATGGCCAGCTTGACCACCGTTGCCCAGGCCTGGCGCGGCACGTGCAGCGAATCGCCGCGCAGCTTCAGGGCAAGGCCCAGCGCCACCAGGCCGCCGGCCATGCAAAGCAGCCGGAATCCCATGGCCGGGAAGTGCGCGACGCCGACTTTCATGATCGGCCAGTTCAGGCCCCAGGCGATGGTCAGGATGACGAGCAGGATGAGACCGCGGCGGTCGAGATGCATGGCTCTGGTGATATGGCGACCTGGATGTGATGGGGTCGCTTCTTTTAAGCGGAAGCTCCAGACAATAGCACGCCAGCAGGTAGAATGCCGCCCACGCCATACGGCGCGCCGCGGAATGCCTCGTTCGCCCCGCCGCGCCAACCGGCCGGTGCCTACCCGCGTTATGCTGTGAAGACTGTCGAACACAGCCGGGCCGCCGGCTTCACCCGAACACCGAGCATCCCATGACCTTTACCGAGCTGCTGTCCAATGCCTGGCAGCGAAACGATTCCCTGCTGTGCGTCGGGCTCGATCCGGACCCGGCCAAGCTGCCGCTGTCGATGACCGGCACTGGCGGCGCAATCTTTTCGTTCTGCCGGGAAATCGTCGATGCCACGGCCGATTTGGTCTGTGCCTTCAAGCCGCAGATTGCCTATTTCCACTCGCAGCGTGCCGAGGACCAGCTCGAGCAGCTGATCGAGTACATCCACGACGCCCATCCCGGGATTCCGGTGATCCTCGACGCCAAGCGCGGCGATATCGGCTCGACGGCCGAGCACTACGCAATCGAGGCCTTCGAGCGCTACAAGGCCGACGCGGTGACCGTCAGCCCGTACATGGGTTTCGATTCGATGTCGCCGTACCTGGCGCATCCGGGCAAGGGTGTGATCGTGCTGTGCCGTACGTCGAATCCTGGCGGGTCGGACGTGCAGTTCCTGCAGGTCGACGGCAAGCCGCTGTACCAGGTGGTGGCCGAGGCCGCGCGCGAGCGCTGGAATACCAATGGCCAGATGGGCCTGGTGGTGGGCGCGACGTTCCCGAACGAAATCGCCAAGGTGCGCCAGATCGTGGGCGACATGCCGCTGCTGATCCCGGGCATTGGCGCCCAGGGCGGCGACATCGAGGCCACCGTCAAGGCTGGCCGGACGGCCGACGGCACCGGCATGATGATCAATTCCTCGCGCGCGATCCTGTACGCCAGCCGTGACAAGGATTTTGCCGCCGCAGCCCGCAACGTGGCGCTGCAGACGCGCGAGACGATCAACCGTTACCGCCACGGCTGATCGCTGACGCCCGTTCCCTTGCCCGGCCGGGTGAGGGAAGAAACGCCCCGGGTATTCCGGCGGTATTGCCTTTATTCCTCGTTCCGGATCATCTCGATCAGCCCGCGCATCGCGTGCTCGGCCGCCTGGCGGCGGATCTGGGCGCGGTCGCCCTTGAAGCGCTGGGTTTCGGTGCGGGTGGTGATGCGGTTGCTCCAGCCGAAGCACACCATGCCCACCGGCTTTTCGGGCGAGCCCCCGTTTGGCCCGGCCACGCCGGTAATCGACAGCGAGACCTGCGCGCGGCTGTTCAGCAGCGCGCCCTCGGCCATGGCATGGGCCACTTCCTCGCTGACCGCGCCGTGGTCGCGAATCAGCTTGGCGGGCACGCCGATCATGGTGGTCTTGGCTTCGTTCGAATAGGTCACGAAGCCGCGCTCGAACCAGCCCGACGACCCCGAGACATCGGTGATGGCCGCCGCCACCAGCCCGCCCGTGCAGGACTCGGCGGTAGCCAGCATGAGCGAACGTTCCGCGAGGGTGACTCCGGCCTGGATGGCGAGCTGGTCAAGCAGGCGGCTGACGGACATGGCGACGGTTCCCCGGGATCCTGGTGATGTGATGACGAAAGGGATGGGCGCTCAGAACGAGCGCCACAGGGCAAAGACCAGCAGCGTATAGAACGCCGCGAAGATATCGTCGAACATCACGCCGAACGCCCCCGTGAAGCCGGGCCCCTTGAGCGTGCGGTCGTAGTAGCGGATCGGCGCCGGCTTGACGATATCGAAGAAGCGGAACCACAGGAAAGCGGCGAACTGGCCCCAGAAGCCGGTGGGCATGACAAACACCAGCACCAGCCAGAAGGCGACGATCTCGTCCCAGACCATGCTGCCGTGGTCGTACACGCCCATGTCCCGCGCGGTGCGCAGGCAGGCCCAGATGCCGACCAGGAACCCGCCGGCGATGATCCACAGCCACGTATTCGGCTCGATCCACATCGAGATCACGACATACGACAGCCAGCCATACAGCGTGCCGACCGTGCCCGGGCTCACCGGCGACAGGCCGGAGCCAAAGCCCAGCGCGATCAGGCGGGCAGGATGGCCGAGCATGAAGCGGGCGGTCGGGCGCATGACCCTGGCGGTCTGGCCGGCTTCCAGCGTGACGGGCTCGGCAGGATTGGCGGGGTCGCGCGGCGCGGCCCCGGGGGGGTAAGCGGACATCAAGAACCTGGCTCGACTTTCTAGTGATATATGGCGCGCAAGCTTGCAACTCTCCCTGTTGCACGCATGGCTGGAATCATGACACGGCTTGCACGCGATGTGTCAGGGGGCGCTGAAATGATCGAACGACGTGCCAGTGAACGTGAACGGGTCGCCATTGGCGTCGACGAGGCGCAGGCCGGGCTCCGATGTGATCGAACCGGCACGGGTGAGCGGCAGGCCGAGTTGCCGGCCCATGGCGGCGATGGCCTCGCGGTTGCCCACCGGGGCGGTGAAGCACAGTTCGTAGTCGTCGCCGCCGGCCAGCACGCATTCGCGCTGCAATGGCAGCGGCTGAGCGCCAAGAATCTCGGATCGGGGCAGCGCGTCGACATCCACGATCGCGCCCACCGACGAGCGCGCCAGGATATGACCCAGGTCCCCGATCAGGCCATCGGAAATATCAAGTGCAGCATGGGCCACACCACGCAGCGCCATGCCCAGCGCCACGCGCGGGGCGGGCGTATCCATGCGTGGGCGGATCACCGTGAAATCAGGCTCTGGCAGCAGCCATTCGCCGCGGCAGTCGCCCAGCGCCAGGCGTGCATCGCCGAGCGTGCCGGAAATCCAGATGTCGTCGCCAGGGCGCGCGGCGTCGCGGCGCAGCGCCTGGCGCGGCGGCACATCACCAAATACCGTGATCGACAGCGTCAGCGGCCCCTTGGTGGTATCGCCGCCGATCAGCTCGCAGCCGTGGTCGTCGGCCAGTGCCAGCATGCCGCCGGCAAATGCTTCGAGCCAGGCCGGATCCGCTTCCGGCAACGCCAGCGCCAATGTGAACGCGCGCGGCTCGGCGCCCATGGCGGCCAGGTCCGACAGGTTCACGGCCAGCGCCTTGTGTCCAAGTGCGCGAGGCGGCACGTCAGGGAAGAAATGGCGGCCGCTGACCAGCATGTCGGTGCTGATGGCGAGCTGGTGGCCCGGCCGGGCATCGATCAGCGCGCAGTCATCGCCCACTCCCAGCGCGGCCTTTTGGACGGGACGCGTGAAGAACCGGCGAATCAAATCGAATTCGGACAGGGAAGCGGGGGTGGGATCTGGCATGAGGTGGGAGCATACCGGCTGGTCAAGCCCATCGGCATGCGGCATATTGTACCGAAACGCAAAGGTGCCCCGCGCAAAACGCCCATTGTGAAATAGTTTTTCACAATATAAAATGCGCCATCCTTTAGCGTGCAAATCAAAAGCGCGTACAAGCGGAGACAACGGGTTCGTGGAGCCGGCCCGTGATCTCCCAGCGTTATTCAGTGCGGCTCCACCGATCGGAAGATGCGCAGATGACAAGCCCTCAGCAGTCCCCGTCCCAAGACGATCTGAAACAGCAGCAGCGTGAGGCGCTGCGCAAGGCCGCACTCGAATATCACGAGTTTCCGACCCCCGGCAAGATTTCCGTCACCCCGACCAAGCCGCTGTCGAACCAGCGCGACCTGGCCCTGGCCTATTCGCCGGGCGTGGCCGCCGCGTGCGAGGAAATCGTCGCCAACCCGGCCGATTCATTCCGTTACACCGCCCGGGGCAACCTCGTGGCCGTGATCACCAACGGCACCGCCGTGCTGGGCCTGGGCAATATCGGCGCCGCGGCGTCGAAGCCGGTGATGGAAGGCAAGGCCGGCCTGTTCAAGAAGTTCGCCGGGATCGACGTCTTCGACATCGAAATCGACGAGACGGACCCCGAAAAGCTGGTTGACATCATCGCGTCGCTGGAGCCGACCTTCGGCGGTATCAACCTGGAAGACATCAAGGCGCCGGAGTGCTTCTACGTGGAGCGCAAGCTGCGCGAACGGATGAAGATTCCCGTCTTCCACGACGATCAGCACGGTACCGCCATCGTGGTGGGCGCCGCCGTGATCAACGGCCTGAAGGTGGTGGGCAAGGACATCTCGAAGGTCAAGCTGGTGGCCTCGGGCGCTGGCGCCGCCGCGCTGGCCTGCCTGGACCTGCTCGTCGACCTGGGCCTGCCCATCGAGAACATCTGGGTGACGGATCTGGCCGGTGTGGTCTACGAAGGCCGTACCGAGCTGATGGACCCGGAAAAGGCACGCTTCTCGCAGAAGACCGACAAGCGGCGCCTGGCCGAAGTCATCGACGACGCAGACATCTTCCTGGGCCTGTCCGCCGCCGGCGTGCTCAAGCCCGAGATGGTGCAGAAGATGGCCGACAAGCCGCTGGTGCTGGCGCTGGCCAACCCGAATCCGGAAATCATGCCGGAGCTGGTCAAGGAAATCCGTCCGGACGCCGTGATGGCCACGGGCCGCACCGACTACCCGAACCAGGTCAACAACGTTCTCTGCTTCCCGTTCATCTTCCGTGGCGCGCTCGATTGCGGCGCCACCACGATCACGCGTGAAATGGAAATCGCCGCCGCCAATGCCGTGGCGGAACTGGCGCGCCAGGAACAGAGCGACATCGTGGCCTCGGCCTACGGTATCCAGGATCTGTCGTTCGGTCCCGAATACCTGATCCCGAAGCCGTTCGATCCGCGCCTGATCGTCAAGATCGCACCGGCCGTGGCGGAGGCCGCCGCCAAGTCGGGCGTGGCCGCGCGTCCGATCGAGGACATGGACGCCTACCGCCTGCAGCTGCAGCAGTTCGTCTACCACTCGGGCACGCTGATGAAGCCAATCTACGCGGCCGCGCGCAAGGTGGAGATGGAAAAGAAGCGCATCGTCTTTGCCGAGGGCGAAGAAGAGCGCGTGCTGCGTGCCGTGCAGGTGATCGTCGATGAAAAGCTGGCCAACCCGATCCTGATCGGCCGTCCGGCCGTGCTGTCGCACCGCATCGAACGCTTCGGCCTGCGCCTGCGCATGGGCGTGGACTTCACCGTGGTCAACCCCGAGCACGACGACCGCTTCCGCGACTATTCGGACGCCTACTACCGCATGATGGCCCGTGAAGGCATCACGCAGCAGTACGCCAAGCTGGAAATGCGCCGCCGCACCACGCTGATCGGCGCGATGCTGGTCAAGCGGGGCGAGGCCGACGGCATGATCTGCGGCACGGTCAGCACGACTGCGGCCCACCTGCGCTACATCGACCAGGTGCTGGGCGGTACCAACTGCGTCTACGCCGCGATGAACGGGCTGGTGCTGCCGGGCCGCCAGATCTTCCTGGTGGACACGCACGTCAACATCGATCCGACCGCCGCCGAGCTGGCCGAGATCACGCTGATGGCTGCCGAAGAGCTGAAGCGCTTCGGCATCGAGCCCAAGGTTGGCCTGCTGTCGCACTCGAACTTCGGTACGTCGGAGGCCCCGTCGGCCCGCAAGATGCGCGAAACGCTGGCCATCCTGCGCGAGCGCGCGCCTGAACTGGAAGTCGACGGCGAAATGCACGGCGACAGCGCGCTGGACCAAAAGCTGCGCGATTCGCTGGTGCCGGACGGCTCGCTCAAGGGCGAAGCCAACCTGCTGGTGTGCCCGAACATCGACGCGGCCAACATTTCGTACAACCTGCTCAAGGTGGCGGCCGGCAACAACGTGGCCATCGGCCCGATCCTGCTGGGCGTAAAGGCGCCGGTTCACATCCTGACGCCGTCGGCCACGGTGCGCCGTATCGTCAACATGACGGCGCTGGTGGTGGTGGACGCTGCCGCCAAGGCCTGATCGGCCGTTTTACCGGCGGCCGACTGCGACCGCCGGGCCATGTGGTGCAAGAGCCGGGTTCGCCCGGCTTTTTTCATGCCCGCGTCAAATTGCCGTCTGCGCGGTTAGTATGCGCACACATATCAATAACATGTTGAAACAATTGAGGAAATTCGGGGTCGCCGGGCGCAGGGATTGATTAATGATGGACTTGCGCGTAACCTTACGCCTTTGAATGCGGACGCTCGCCTGGGCGTGCCGGTAGCCGCTGGGGGTCCGAAAAGAGACTGAAGCGATGCCGGAATGACCCGCCATCAACTTTCGCCAACGATTCATTCACTATCGTGGGTTCCCGGATTTCACAAAGCCAGTCGCAGCGGCAGTCACATTGGCAGTCCCTGAGCCTG
>Ga0102592_1002000_pt1 | contig 19482 bp, 18 predicted proteins | sample AraplaCol_mMF_r2_FD_76861 | JGI IMG/M metagenome (GOLD analysis project Ga0102592, IMG submission 76861) | Arabidopsis root microbial communities from North Carolina, USA - plate scrape MF_Col_mMF_r2 (SPADES assembly) (version 2) | ecosystem: Host-associated > Plants > Roots > Endosphere...
TTGCGGATTGCTGTCGGAGATGTCGTTGGCCGGCGTCACCGGCGAAATGCGGATGCCGGTGCGATCCGCGCCGGCTTCAGTCGCGACGGCCTTGGACACTTCGAGCATCAGCCGGGCGCGGTTCTCGATCGAGCCGCCATAAGCATCGGTGCGCTTGTTGGCGCCATCCTTGGCGAACTGGTCGAGCAGATAACCGTTGGCGCCGTGGATCTCGACGCCGTCGAAGCCGGCCTCCAGCGCGTTCTTCGTGGCGCGTTTGAAATCGTCGATAATCCCGGGAATCTCGGAGAGCTCTAGCGCACGCGGCTCGGAGACGTCGGCGAAGCCGCCGTTCACGAAGGTCTTGCCCTTGGCGCGGATTGCGCTCGGCGCCACCGGGGCTGCGCCATTCGCCTGGAGATCGACATGCGAGATGCGGCCGACATGCCAGAGCTGGATGAAGATCTTGCCGCCACGTTCATGCACGCGATCGGTGACCTTGCGCCAACCGGCGACCTGGTCCTTGCTGTAGATGCCGGGGGTGTCCTGGTAGCCTTGGCCCTGTTGTGAGACCTGGCTCGCTTCGGTGATCAGAAGCCCCGCGGAGGCGCGCTGGCCGTAATACTCGGCCGCGAGCGCGCCGGGTACGAAGGTGCCAGGGACGGCGCGGTTGCGCGTCAGCGGCGCCATCACGAGGCGGTTGGCCAGCGTGATCGGGCCGAGCTTGTAGGTCTCAAACAATTTGGTCGAACGGCTCATTTGCGATGTTCCAGACGGTGAAAGGTCAGGAACACTTGTGCATTGCGACATCAGGCGCAAGAGCGGAGCCATACTCAAAGTGCAGGCTAGCTACGCGGCACGGCCGCGTAGCATAATTCACGTGCAATTTTGGCTGCGGCAGGAGAATTCCACCACGCGGCCGTGCGATTTGGCAAATCAGTTCGTGCCCATGAAATCGCGCTTGCCGATCTCGACGCCGTTGTGGCGCAAAAGGCCGTGGGCGGTTGCGCAGTGAAAATAGAAGTTCGGCAGCGAGAACGCGCTCAGGAATTGCTGGCCCTTCATCGTGATGGATTTGTCCGGTCCGGCCGGGAAGGTGACGTCTTTGGTATCGGCTCCCTCGAATTGCTCCGGCTTGAACGACTTCACATAGTCGATGGTCTTCGCCAGCCGCTGCTTCAATTCCGCAAAACTCGTCTCGGTGTCGGGCGTCGAGGGGACTTCGCTGTGAGTCAGCCGGGCGCAGCCCTTGGCGGCGAAATCGCTGACGAGCTGGATCTGCTTCGACAGCGGCAGCATGTCCGGAAAGAGGCGCGAGCCGAGCAGGACGCTCGGGTCGATCTTCTTGGCCGCGCAATGCGCCTCGGCTTTGGTGAGCAGCCCGGTCATGCTGTTCAGCATCTGCAAATAGGCGGGGACGACGGCGTCGTAGAAGGACATGTGATGCTCGCTTGTGAATGGGAAATCTCAGGAGAAAACCTGAGCCACTCACATGGGAGCCTCATGGAAAATTACAATCGCGCAAAGCGCTTGTGCGATGCGAAAATTCTACGGTGCTGGCTCGCGGTGCCATGCCACATAGTCCCTCGCGGGGAATGACGGATAGACGATCTACCGCACCATTCCCGTCGGCTGCGCCTGTGCCGTGCCGCCGCGCATGCGCGCGAGCAGCTCGGCGGTCGGCCAGGAATCGGCAGGCAGGCCGAACTTGATCTGCATCGCCTTGACGGCGGCGCGGCTCTGCTGACCCAGCACGCCGTCGACCTTGCCGACATTGAAGCCGGCGCGCACCAGCAACTGCTGCAATTCCTTGAGCTCGTTGAACGGCAGCTGCGGCACCGGTTGGGCCGGCTTGCGCATGGGGGCGGCGCCCGCGATGCGCGAGGCGAGATAGCCCGCGGTGGTCGAATAGATCAGCGAGTTATTCCACTCGGTGTAGGCCGCGAAATTCGCATAGGCCATGAAGGCCGGGCCGAAGCGTCCCATCGGCAGCAGCACGGAGGCCGGCAAATTGTCGCTCGGCAGGGGACGGCCGTCGGGATAGGTGACCCCCAGCTGCGCCCAGGTCGAGCGCGGCTCCTTCACCGTGAGATCGGTCTTCTCCCACGGCAGGTTCGGCGGCACCTTGATCTCTTCCAGCCACGGCTCGCCGCGCCGCCACTTCAGGCCGTTGGCGATGTAGTTGGCGGTCGAGCCGATCACGTCGGCGCCCGAGCGCAACAGGTCACGCCGTCCGTCGCCGTCATAGTCGACGGCGTAATTGGCGTAATGCACCGGCAGGAACTGGGTCTGACCGAGCTCGCCGGCCCAGGAGCCGATCATCTCGTCGGGATGCAGATCGCCGCGGTCGATGATCTTCAGCGCGGCGATGGTCTCGTTCACGAACATCTCGGAGCGGCGGCAGTCATAGGCCAGCGACACCAGCGATTTCAGCGTCGGCAGATTGCCCATGTTGGCGCCGAAGTCGCTCTCCAATCCCCAGAACGCGGCGATCACCGCCGGCGGCACGCCATATTCTTTTTCCGCGCGTGCAAATGCGGCCGCGTATTGCTTGATGTGCTGCTGGCCGTTCTGCATGCGATAGGGCGCGGCCATGCGGCCGGCGAATTCGGTGAAGAGCTGGCCGAACACGCGCTGGCCGCGGTCACGATTGACGATGCCCTGGTCGTAGACGAGATAGGGCGAAGCCTCCGTGATCGCCCGCTGCGACACGCCGGCCGCGACCGCCTGTTGCTTCACCTCAGTCAGGAAGCGATCGAAGCTCGCGCCATTGTGGCACGAAGCGGCGCGCGGCGAGGGCGCGGTCGCCCTGGGGGTAGCGGGCTTGGCGGGCGGCGCAAGCTGGGCGAAGGCGGGAGCGGACAGCGCGGCGAGAGCAAGGGCCGCGATCGCAAATCGGGTCTGGAGCATGGATTATCCGGCGGGGAGGGGACGCTTGGATTCTGGACGAAGTTTAATGGAAGTAGGGTACGCAAACCAGTGCCGCGGCTCCGCGACGCACCTTGAAACCTTGCACTCCGGCCGGGGTCATCCCTACCTCATGCCTGCCGGCCTGCTGGCGCTTCCAGCCTGCCGCGGCCGGCCCGGGAGACGACCATGAACTATCTTCGTACCGCAATGCTGCTCGCAGGCCTGACCGCCCTGTTCATGGGCGTCGGCTATCTGATCGGCGGAGCCGCCGGTGCCGTGATCGCGCTGGCCATTGCCGCTGCGACCAATCTCTTCACCTACTGGAACTCCGACCGCATGGTGCTGTCGATGTACGGCGCCCATGAGGTCGACCGTAGAAGCGCGCCGGAACTGGTCGGGCTCGTCGCCGAGCTCGCGGGCCGCGCCGGCTTGCCGATGCCGCGGGTATTCCTGATGGACGAGCAGCAGCCTAACGCGTTCGCGACCGGACGAAATCCCGAAAACGCCGCGGTCGCCGTCACCACCGGCCTGATGAACCAGCTCAGCCGCGAGGAGCTCGCCGGCGTGATCGCGCACGAGCTCGCCCATATCAAGAATCACGACACGTTGCTGATGACGATCACCGCGACCATCGCCGGCGCGATCTCGATGCTGGCGCAGTTCGGCATGTTCTTCGGCGGTAACCGCGAGAACAACAATGGCCTCGGCATCGTCGGCTCGATCCTGATGATGATCCTCGCCCCGCTCGGCGCCATGCTGGTGCAGATGGCGATCAGCCGCACCCGCGAATATGCCGCGGACGATCTCGGCGCGCGCATCGCGGGGCAGCCGATGTGGCTGGCCTCGGCGCTGGTGAAGATCGAGGGCGCCGCGCATCAGGTGCCAAACTATGAGGCCGAGCGAAATCCCGCGACCGCGCATATGTTCATCATCAATCCGTTGTCGGGCCACGGTGTCGACAATCTGTTCGCCACCCATCCCTCGACGCAGAACCGCATCGCGGCGCTCCAGCAGCTCGCGGCCGAGCTCGGCGCGCGGGCCGCGCCGTCGGTCGGGGCCAACGAGAACTATCCGCCTCGGGGCCCTTGGGGGCGCTCCTCATCTTCAGGCCGCTCACGCGGTCCTTGGGGCTGACGGAATCGCCTCGGATTTGTCGCCCGCTTTGTGACCTGGCGCACACAGGATCGTGCGCGCCGGTGTTAACACCCCGGCGAAATGATTGCTTCGAAAGGGGATGCGTGGCCGGCCCTCCGCCTGCCACCGTCGAAGATGACCAGAACCGCCGTACCATTGCTGATCGTCATGGGCGTCCTCGTCGGCCTGTCCACGCACATGGTCGTCAATTGCGGTGACGAGGACGAGCCCGACGTCTGCTCGGCGGTGATCGGCTTCTCGCCGCTGCGCGGCTCGCTGATCGCCTTTGCCTATGAGGGGCGAGGACGGATCGCGCTGCGCCATGGCGACTTCAAGCGGGCGATCGCCGATTTCGACGAGGCCATTCACCTCAATCCCAACCGCGCTGCGCTCTATCGTGACCGCGCGCTCGCGCGTCGTCAGAACGGCGACCTCGAGCTCGCCATCGCCGACTACGACGAGGCGATCGCGCATGATCCCAAGCTTGCTGCGCCCTATCACCAGCGCGGTCTCGCGCTCGCCGCCACCGGCGATCTCGATCGTGCCATCCTGAGCTACAACACGGCGATCCGTCTCGATCCCCGGGATGCCGAGGCCCGGCTCGACCGGGGCCTCGCGTTCCTCGCCCGCGGCCAGGCCGATGACGCGCGCGCCGATTTCGAGGCGGCGCTGGTGCTGCCATCAGTCAAGGACGGCCATGCGCGCGAGGCCGCGCGCGCCAAGCTCGCCGAGCTCGCGAGCGCCGAGCCGGCGCAGGTAGCGGTGCCAAGGCGATAGATATCAGGGCTGCATGCGCTACTCCCTCTCCCCTTGTGGGAGAGGGTGGCTCGCCGCGTAGCGGCGAGACGGGCGAGGGGTATCTCTCCTCACGAACGATGTAGCGCGTGGAAAGAACCCCTCATCCGGCGCTTCGCGCCACCTTCTCCCGCAAGGGGAGAAGGAAGAAGCCTTACTTCGCCTTCTTGGCTTTCGCCTTCTTTGCCTTGGCCGCCTTCTTCGACAGCTTCTCGTCCTTCGCCTTCTCCACCTTCACCGCAACGGGTGTGCTGGCGGCGATCCGCATCGACCGCGCGTAGCTGTCGGCGACGTTGTCGGCGGACATCTGCAGGCGCTTGGCGGCGGCGGTGGCCTGCTCCAGGGTGGCCTTGGCCATCATCTTGAAGCGGTCGGCGGTCTCCTTGCTCTTGGCCTTGGCCGCCAGGCCGTTGAAGCGATCCCGACGCTCCTTGGCGCGGGTCATCAGGCCCGTATGCAGCTGTCTGGCCAGTTGCCGGATCACGACATCCAGGTCGGCGTCCGCCATGTTGTTCTATCCTCTTGAAATCAGGTATCGATGCGGGCGGGACTATGCAGATCGGGCCCCGCCTTGGCAATTCCCGGCTGGGCGTCATCCGCAGCTTCCGGTTAGCAAAACAAAAAGGCCGCGCATTTTGCGCGGCTCTTGTCTGTCCTGGCGGTGTTTCCGCCTCACTTCAGCGAGGCAACCGGGCCGTTCGCCGCCGCCGGCTCGGGGTCGAATCCGAACACGCCGACCAGGTATTTGTAGTAGTCCGGCATCTTCTCCTTGAGCGCCTCGCGCGACTTCGGGTCGTGGAATTCGCTCTTTCCGGAGAGGAAGATGCTGGCGGTTACGGCAAAGAACTCCATGGGATTCTTCATCGCATAGGAGTCCTTGGGTAACTGATCCTTGGACTTGGCCAGGGCGTAGTAGGCGATCAAGCCCTTGTTGGCGTAGCCGTCCGGCAGCAGCCGCGCGTGATAGGCGTGCAGCAATTCATGCAGCAGCACGGCCTCCTTCTCGTAGCGCATCATGTCTGGGCGCAGCATGATCACGCCGAGCCCGGAATCGACCGCGAGGTCGACGGCGTTGGGATTGGTCCAGCGCTGCTTGTTCGGGTCCCACACCGTCAGCGTCCGCGGCGCGGTGCGGCGAATGTCGGGCGTGACCCGGCCGTAGCACGCGGTCGCGGCGCCTTCGTCGAGGCAGGCGAGCTCGCTCGCGACGATCGGCACAGTGTGGAAAAAGCGCAGCACACGCGGCGAGAGGCCGGCGCCTTCGACGAGGTCGATCTGCTGCTTCAGATTGTCGGTGAGCTTTTCGACGTCCTTGCGATCGGAATTCTCCGTGAGGTCGAACATGTAGCCGCGGTAGCTCTGGAAGCCTGGCGGCAGCGGCTGCGCCGCGTCGGCGTCGAGCGATCCGGCACGAGATGGGCCGGCGAAAAGCGCGCCGACGATGGTTGCGGTCAGCAGCAACGCAATGCGCATGATGAACCCCCTGATGTCACTTCGCCCGGCAGAATAAGCCGCCGTTGTTTGCGAAAAGTGAGTGGGGCGAGACTAAGGCGCCGATGTTGAGGCGTGCTTAACCGTTGGTTGCAGATCGCTGCTGCGGATTAGGGACGGATTAACCAAGGCCTATCGCGGCGAGCGCAGGCCTGTGACCGTCACCCTGAGGTGGCCGCTTCTTCAGCGGCCCTCGAAGGGCGACAGCCCGGCTCCGGCAGCGGGGCCGTACATCCTTCGAGGCTCCCGGCGCGATGCGTTTGCATCGCGCCACTCGCACCTCAGGATGACGGGATGGACACTGAGGGTGTAGACTCACCCGAGGGCAACAAGCCCCTCATCACAAGCCGGAAGGGAGGATGCCATGTATGCCGCCATCCGTCAGGCCAAGGCGAAAAGCGGAAGCGCGGAGGAGCTGGCGCGCCGCATCAAGGACGGCGCCGTTCCGATCATCAGCGACGTCGACGGCTTCCGCGCCTATTACGTCGTCTATGCCGGCGACGACACGATCACCGCGATCTCGATCTTCGACAAGTTCGAGCAGGCCGAGGAAGCGAACAAGCGCGCCATCGCCTGGATCGAGAAGGATCTCGGCCCGCTGCTGGCCGGGCATGCGAGCGCCGCCGCGGGCCCCGTGATCGTGCACACGCTGGCGTAGGGTGGTCTCGTGCCCCGGACGCAGCGCAGCGCCCCCGGCGATGCGAAGCATCGTCCGGTGCGGTGCGCTGCAGAGCCGGGGCCCACACGGCGCGGCATGCGTGGCTCGTTGGGTCCCGGCTCTGCGCAGCACCGCAAGAGCGCTGCAGCGCGTCCGGGACACGAGAGCTGAATAACCCTCACAGCTCCCTTGCATTCGAGAACGCGAAGCTCGACACGCGCCTCGTCGTCTCATCCAGAATCAGCGTGCGCGTGATCGGCGGCTCGGCGCGCTGGGCGCAGTTTTCTCGCTCGCAGAGACGGCAATTGACCCCGATCGGCGTGCCCTCGGTCTTCTCCAGGTCCATGCCCGCGGCGTAGGTCAGGCGCGCGGCGTGACGGATCTCGCAGCCGAGGCCGATGGCGAAGCGCGGTTGCGGCAGCGGGTGCGGCGCGACGGGGCGGCGCACCATCTGCGCGATCGAGAAATAGCGCGTGCCGTCGGACAGCTCGATCACCTGCTTGAGCAGGCGATCGGGCGTGTCGAAAGTCGAGTGCACGTTCCACAAAGGGCAGGTGCCGCCAAACTTCGAGAACGGGAAGGTGCCGGAGGAGAAACGCTTGGAGACGTTGCCGGCATTGTCGACGCGCAGCAGGAAGAACGGAATGCCGCGCGCATTCGGCCGCTGCAGCGTCGTGAGCCGGTGGCAGACCTGCTCGAACCCGGAATTGAAGCGCTGTGCCAGCACGTGGATGTCGTAGTTGAGCGCTTCGGCGGCCGCGAGGAATGCGGGGTAGGGCATCATCACGGCAGCAGCAAAGTAATTGCCAAGCGTGATGCGGAACAGGCGGCGCGGTGCGTCGTCGAGCGGTCCGGCACGGCCGATGATGGTCTCCAGCGCCTGCGTGCATTCACCCAAGCCGAGCTGGAAGGCGAGCTGGAACGCGCGGCCGGGCGGATCGACCAACTCGGAGATCAGGAGCTGGCGGCGGTGGCGGTCGAAGCGCCGCAGCGTCTCCCGCATCACGTCGACCGGCATGACCCGGGTCTGGATCGAATGCTTTTCGCGCAGCCGCGCCGCGAGCGCCGCATAGAGTCCTTCGGCCGGGACGTTCAGCTCGTCGCGAAGCGTTTCCGCGGCCTGCTCGAGTTCCGGAAAATAGTTGCGGTTGGCCTCGATCAGCTCGCGCACGCGCTCGACCGGGTTGGCCTCATAGCGCGTACCGACGTCGCGGTCGGCCATTTGCGCTGCGGCCAGCGTCTCGCCCTGGCGGGCCTCGGTATAGGCCGCATAGAGCCGCTGCAGCGCATGGGTGACGCCCGGACAGAGCTCGGCGAGGTCGCGCAGTTCCTGCTTGGGCACGTCGATCTGGCGGAACAGCGGATCGGAGAAGATCTCGTTGAGCTCGGCGAAGAAGCGGTCCTCGTCGGCGGTGGCGAGGTCGCGCAAATCGAGGTCATAGGTCTCCGCCAGCCGCAGCAGGATCTGCGCCGTCACCGGGCGCTGGTTGCGCTCGATCAGGTTGACGTAGCTCGGCGAGATTCCAAGCCCTTCGGCGATCTGGGTCTGCGATAGCCCCAATTGTTGCCGGATCCTCCGGAACCGCGGGCCGACGAAGAGTTTCTTGCCGGGATTGGCGGGCATGTCTCAGGTCTCCGTGCACATCAAAGGACAGGCTTGCTGACCTATAACTTTACAAGATTTACAAAATAACATCTATTACATGTTCTGATGTTACATGACATCACCAATAAGAAACAAGCCATCTGTACGAAGTTTCTGTTTTCGCGTTTAGCTCCTGACACGCATCTCGCAATGCACTGTCAAGAATGTCGATGGCCAGCCATCGCCATCGTCAGCAAGAGGATCAGGCACATGAACTACCAGCCGCGCGGTATCAGCACCCTTCAGGGTCCGGGTTCGTATCAGGACGAGGTCAAGGCAGCCCAGGCGCTCCTCGAGACCCAGCCGACCTGGAACGGCGTGTCGGCCGAGGCCGTCGCGCGCATGCGCCTCCAGAACCGCTTCAAGACCGGCCTCGACGTCGCCCGCTACACCGCGGCGCTGATGCGGGCCGACATGGCCGCCTATGACAAGGACCCGACCAAGTACACCCAGTCGCTGGGCTGCTGGCACGGCTTCATCGCCCAGCAGAAGCTGATCTCGGTCAAGAAGCATTTCGGCGGCAAGACCGATCGCACCTATCTGTACCTCTCGGGCTGGATGATCGCGGCGCTGCGCTCCGAGTTCGGCCCGCTGCCCGACCAGTCGATGCACGAGAAGACCTCGGTGCCGGCGCTGATCGAGGAGCTCTACACCTTCCTGCGTCAGGCGGACTCGCGTGAGCTCAACGACATCTTCCGTCTGCTCGACAAGGCGCGCAAGGAAGGCGACAAGACCCGCGAGAAGGAACTGATCGCGAAGATCGACAACTTCCAGACCCACGTCGTCCCTGTCATCGCCGACATTGACGCCGGCTTCGGCAACGCCGAGGCGACCTATCTGCTCGCCAAGAAGATGATCGAAGCGGGCGCCTGCGCGCTGCAGATTGAGAACCAGGTCTCGGACGAGAAGCAGTGCGGTCACCAGGACGGCAAGGTCACCGTGCCGCATGAGGTCTTCCTGGCGAAGATCCGTGCCTGCCGCCATGCGTTCCTCGAACTCGGCGTCGAAGACGGCATCATCGTGACCCGCACCGACTCGCTCGGCGCCGGCCTCACGCAGCAGATCGCCGTCAGCCACAAGCCCGGTGATATCGGCGACCAGTACAACAGCTTCCTCGATTGCGAAGAAGTGACCGCGGAGAACGCTCGCAACGGCGACGTCATCATCAACCGCAACGGCAAGATGATGCGTCCGAAGCGGCTGCCCTCCAACCTCTACCAGTTCCGTCCCGGCACTGGTGAGGACCGCTGCGTGCTCGACAGCATCACCTCGCTGCAGAACGGCGCCGACCTGCTCTGGATCGAGACCGAGAAGCCGCATATCGAGCAGATCGCCAAGATGGTGGACCGCATCCGCAAGGTCGTTCCGAACGCCAAGCTGGCCTACAACAACTCGCCGTCCTTCAACTGGACGCTGAACTTCCGTTGGCAGGTCTACGATGCGATGAAGGAAGCCGGCAAGGACGTCAGCAAGTACAACCGTGCCGAGCTGATGAAGCCGGAATACGACGATACGCCGCTGGCGCAGGAAGCCGACGAGCGCATCCGTACCTTCCAGGCGGATTCGGCCAAGCGCGCCGGCATCTTCCACCACCTGATCACGCTGCCGACCTATCACACGGCCGCGCTGTCCACCGACAACCTCGCCAAGGAATATTTCGGCGAGCAGGGCATGCTCGGCTACGTCAAGAACGTGCAGCGCCAGGAAATCCGCCAGGGTATCGCCTGCGCCAAGCACCAGAACATGGCCGGCTCCGACATCGGCGACGACCACAAGGAGTACTTCGCGGGTGAAGCGGCCCTGAAGGCGGGCGGCGTCCACAACACGATGAACCAGTTCGGCTAACGAATCTCGACTTCGACAGGAGACTGACAATGACCAAAGGCAGCAATTTCTGGGTGATCGGCGGCGAGTTCGGTTCGATGAACTTCCACAAGCTCGTGGAAGGCTCGGCCCAGGTCAAAGGTCCGTTCAAGACCCGCAAGGAAGCCGAGGAGTGCTGGAAGGAAGTCTCGGAAGAGAGCCGCCACAAGGCCGGCGTCCGCTTCTCGATCGTGGAAGAGCCGTCGCGGGTCTCGGCCTGAAGGGGCTGACTCCGACCTGAACTAAGAAGACGTCCAAGGACGGATGGTCCCATCCAGGCGCTGCCTGGGTGGGACCGTCTGTTTTTGGCACAGGTCAACGGCCTGTGGGCGCTGTAAGTCTCTGGAATTGTAGGCCTTTGCGGAGGGTGTGGTTGCTGATAGGTTAACGGCGGAAAGTCGAGGACGAGGCCGACAATGTCAGAGCCCGAGACCAGCGGGACCCATCCCGGCCAACCGCGGCCGGTGCGGCTGCGCGATGCCCTGCTGCGCGCGCGGATCGAGGCCGCCGACCGGACCGGGGTCGTCGTCGACTTGCGGGACGCCGAGGTGGCGCGGCTCGAGATCCTCAACGACGCGCTCGATCCGCTGTTCGCGCAGGTGCCCGACAAGATCGACCTGTTCGACCGCGGCATCAGCCAGGGCGATACGCCAAGACTGTGGATCGACGTCGTCGCCCACATCGTGATGGGGCGCGACAAGCGGATGTACCGCTTCGTCCAGGACACCCGCTTCGGCCGCATCGTGCTCGCCGAATCGCACGACACGTCCGTGATCGTCGGGGCCGTCACCGACTACGTCGCGCGCCGCATGGTCGAGCGCGAGCACGCGATGGTGGTCCCGCCCGAGCCGCAAGCCCCCGCCGCCCCGCCGCCGCGCCGCTCGCGCTTCTGGCCGTTCGTGCTCGGATTCGTGCTCGGCGCCGCCGCACTGTTTGGGGTTGCCGTGGTGGCGGCGTTGCGGAGCTGGTGACGGTTCTCGTAGCCCGGATGGAGCGAAGCGCAATCCGGGAAACCTGCCGCCACAGATGCTCCGTCCCGGATTACGCTTCGCTCCATCCGGGCTACGGACTCGAGATTCCGGATGCGATTGCTGGCGCATCGCTCCGGCATGACGGCGTGACCTCAGATCAACCGCACATGCTTGATCTGCCCGATCTGGTATCCCGACCCCAGCGCCCGCACTGTCTGCTCGCAGCGCCAGCCCGCATTGTCCTTCTCGACCGTGAACAGATTATACGCCGCCGCCGGGTAGTGCCCGTGCGCGAGCGCGGAGGCCGAGGGGACGCCGAGCACGGGAATGTTGCCGTTGGGGCCGTCGATCCAAATCGTCGAATGAACGTGGTCGTGCCCGTGCAGGACCAGCTCGACGCCATGGCGCTTGAGCAGCGCCAGCAGCGCGGGCGCGTCAGTCATTCGCTTCTGCCGCGCATCGGACTTCAGGGGATGATGCACCAGCAGCACGCGGAAGACGTCTTCAGTCGCGAGCCGTTCGAGCACCTGGGCGAGTGCTGCAAGCTGATCGCGCCCGAGCGTGCCCGTCGCCATCAGCGGCAGGGTCGGCACCGCCGTGGACAGGCTGATCAGCGCGAGCGGCCCGCGCCGGCGCACCGAGGGAAAGCCGATGCGGCCGTCATCGCCGGCAAGATAGGGCGCAAAGGTCTCGCCGAAGCGATGCGCGGTGGCGCGGACATAGGCGTCGTGATTGCCGGGAATCGTGGTGACGCGGTCGGGCGGGCCGACGCCGTCGAGCCAGGCACGGGCGGGTGCGAATTCGGCTTCCAGCGCGAGGTTGACGAGATCGCCCGTCACCGCGACGTGGTCGGGCGCCTGCGCCTTCATGTCGGCGACCAGCGCGTCGAGCACCTCGCGGCGCTGGTATTTGTGGCGGTTGCGCGTCCAGTTGACATAGCCGAGCGCGCGCTTGCCGGCGAGCTCGATCAGCCGCGGCTTCGGCAAGGGCGCCAGATGCGGATCGGACAGATGGGCGAGCGTGAAGGGGGCCGGCGTGTTGGGAGACATGGCGCGCGATTGCCTCGCTATTGCTCCACTGTAATGGCAAGGTCGCAGGCAACGTGCAAGCGGGGCCGGGACTGCGGCCTCTTGGGAGCCCGATGGGAGATCGTTTGAACAGCGTTCGCAGAAAATTCGAGCCGCTGCTGCGGCGAATTTTCCACGCCTATTTCCTCGTCGTCCGCGGCATGACGCTTGGCGTCCGCGCCGTGGTGCTGGATGCCGAGAACCGGGTGTTCCTGGTCCGGCACAGCTACGTCAGCGGCTGGTATCTGCCCGGCGGCGGCGTCGACCACGGCGAGACCATGGACCAGGCGATGCGGCGCGAGCTCAAGGAGGAGGGCGATATCGACCTCACCGGAGCAGCCAGCCTGCACGGCATCTTTCTCAACAGCCACGTCTCCCGCCGCGACCACGTCGCGGTCTACGTCGTCAGGCAGTTCAGGCAGGAGCGCCTGCCCGAGCCCAACCGCGAGATCGTCGAATGCGGGTTCTTCGCGACCACGGCGCTGCCGGAGGGCACCACGCCCGGCACCCGGCTGCGGATCGCGGAAGTCCTGGACGGCCGGCCGTTGATTGCGACGTGGCGCTGAGGGCAGCCTGTGCTAGTAACCGGTCCTGACGGATGCCACGGACGCCGGATGACGATTGCCAAATTCCCCTTCGGTCTGATCTGCCTTGCGATCCCCGCCAGCAACATCGTCACGATGTCACGCCGGAGCGATGCGCGCATGCCGTCGCTGCAGGCCGCGCCGCTCGGGCGCGGGCCGGCAGGCCTCGGAGCGCCGTCGCGATGACGTCGCCCCAACTTCGCATCGCGGTGCTGGTGCCCTGCTACAACGAGGAAGCGGCGGTTGCGACCGTCGTTGCCGATTTCCGCAAGGCGCTGCCCTCGGCCGAAATCTACGTCTATGACAACAATTCGCGCGACCGTACCGCGGCGCTCGCGCGCGAGGCGGGCGCGATCGTGCGCAGCGAGCGGCGGCAGGGCAAGGGTCACGTCGTGCGGCGCATGTTCGCCGACGTCGAGGCCGACGTCTATGTGCTGGTCGACGGCGATGCCACCTACGATGCGCCGAGCGCGCCGCGCATGATCGACAGGCTGCTCGACGATCATCTCGACATGGTGGTCGGCCTTCGCGTCGATCAGGTCCATGCCGCCTACCGGCTCGGCCACCGCACCGGCAACCGCATGCTGACCGGCTTCCTCGCCTCGACGTTCGGTCACGCCTTCAAGGACATCCTGTCCGGCTACCGCGTGTTCTCGCGCCGCTTCGTCAAATCCTTCCCCGTCCTCTCCGACGGCTTCGAGATCGAGACCGAGCTCGCGGTCTATGCGCTGGAATTGTCGCTGCCGGTCGCCGAGATCGAGACGCCCTATTACGCGCGCCCCGAAGGCTCGTTCTCCAAGCTCAACACCTGGCGCGACGGGTTTCGCATCCTCGGCACCATGCTGAAGCTCTATCGTTCGGAGCGGCCGTTGCGTTTCTTCACGGCGATCGGAATCCTGCTGGCGGTGGCCTCGGTGATCCTCGCGATCCCGATCGTGATCACCTTCATCGAGACCGGCCTCGTGCCGCGCCTGCCTACCGCTGTGCTGGCGATGGGCCTGATGATCATGGCCCTGCTCTCGGTGTCGTCGGGACTCGTGCTCGACACCGTGACGCGCGGGCGGCGGGAAATGAAGATGCTGGCCTACCTGTCCCAACCGACCTTGAAAAGGAGTTGAACGCCGCCGCTGCCCGATGGACCGCGCTGCGTTCAGGTGCTATCCCGCGAATTGACATGACCGATCTCTCCCTGACCATCCTTCCCGAGGCCGCCGGCGACGCCCAGTCGATCGAGCGGCTGCATGAACGTACCTTCGGTCCCGGCCGTTTCGTGCTCAGTGCCTACCGCATCCGCGAGCACGTCGACCATCTGCTCGAATTGTCCTTCACCGCCCGCATCGGCACGCTGCTGGTCGGCTCGGTCAGGCAATTGCCGGTGCTGGTCGGCGAGACGCCGGCGCTGCTGCTTGGCCCGCTGACGGTCGAGCCGCCGTTCCGCGGCCGCGGTGTCGGCCGTCTGTTGATGGAGCGTGCGCTCAAGGACGCCAAGGCGAAAGGCCACCGCCTCGTGCTGCTGGTCGGCGACGAGCCCTATTACAGCCGCGTCGGCTTCAAGCCGGTCCCCAAGGGCCGCGTCACCATGCCCGGCCCGGTCGATGCCGCCCGCATCCTGGTGTTCGAGCTCGTCGACGGCGCCTTCGAAGGCGTGTCGGGGCAGGTGGGCCCCGACTGGAGCAAGGCGCGGGCAGGTTAGGCCAGCCCGCGGCAGTGCGTAGCCCGGACGGAGCGCAGCGCAATCCGGGAATCCTGTTGTTGCTGAGGCGCCGCTCCCGGATTTCGCTGCGCTCCATCCGGGCTACGGCGCTCACAATGACCTAGAACTTGAAGTTCGCGAAGGCCCGCACCCCGATGCCGGGCATCAGCACCTCGTCCTTGTTGTAGGACACCGAGTTGCGGATGTTCTCGTTGAGGAGGTTGTTGCCGACGATGCCGGCCATCATCTCGCGCGCGCCGAACCAGTTGCGGTCGAGCTTGGTCTTGTAGCTGACCTCGGCCTTCAGCAGATTGTAGCCTGCCGTCGGCGTCTCCGCGATCACCGCGACGTTGTTCTGCGCGAAGGCGTGCAGCAGGTTGACCCGCATCAGCCAATTGTCGTCGCGCCAGAACACGCCGCCGCCCATCCGCATGGGTGGAATCCGCGGCACGTTGGTGCCGTCTGAGAAGGTGGCGCGGACCATGTCGAACTGGTTCTCGATGCCCCAGATGCCGCCCTGGAACGCACCGACGTCGAGCTGCGACTGGAATTCGCCGCCGCGGAAGTTGGCATTGCGTTGCGAATAGACCGCCTGGTTCAGCTCGGCGCCCGGATTGCCGCACGAGGCGAAGTCGTCGTCGCACATCACGCCGGTGAGGCGACGATAGATGAAATTGTCGAAATGCGTGTAGTAGACGGTCGCCTCGAAGCGGAACGGTCCCGTCGCCCTGCGCACGCCGAGCTCGACCGATTTGGCAGTCTCGATGGTGAGATTGGGATTGCCGATGTCGAAGGTCGCCGTCGCATCATGGCCGCCACGGGAGAACAGCTCGGCCGCCTTCGGTGCGCGCTCGACATATTGCGCGGTGATGCTGCCGACCATGCCGCCCGGCAAATCCTGCAACAGGCCGATGCTGCCGCTCTTCGGCGTGAACGACGGATTGCGCGCGATCGCCGCCTGCGGTGTGCCGTCGGGCAGATAATCCGTCGGGAAGTTCGGCGTCGTGCCGTGCAGCTCGACATGCTCGATGCGGCCGGCGACCTGCGCCCGCGTTGCGTCCGTGAACTTGAACTCGTTGAAGGCGTAACCGGCAACGCGCGTGCTGTTGTTGGGATCCCACAACCCGTTGAACAGCGTGCCCGGATTGTCCGGGCTCGGCGCGCTCAATTCCTGATGGCCGACCTGGAAGCCCAGCGCCGTCGTCACCTCGGCGAAACGCGCGTTGAACGGCATCAGCTGCACCTCGGTGCGGATCTCCTGCTCCTTGTTGGTGAAGGTCTGCCGGATGCCGTCGCTGTTGAGATCAGTGGGATCGGCAAGGCCGATCTCGTTGTGGCGGTAGTCGGTCGCGCCGGCCCAGAAACGCACCGTGTCGATCGCGGACGCATCGGGATGGTACTCGCCCTTGACGTTGATCTTGGTCTGGTGGCCGTCGATCCGCGTCTTGTGGTCGGCGCCGTCGATGCCGGGGATGTGGTAGAGCGAGTCGTTCTGCGTGATCGAGGCGCCGATATAGCCGCCCTGGAAGAAGTAGGAGCCGCCGATCGAGGCGCCGTCCGAACGCGTCGCCGAGTTCGGCTGGCGGCCGTTCACGGGGCGCGACTGGTCGTTCAGATAGGGATAGCTCGGAATCGAATAGTCCGAGGTCGTGCGGCCATAGGCGTCGGCGTGGAAGGCAAAATTGCCGCCGCCGGTGTCGAGCAGCACGCCGCTTTCGACGCCGCGGTCGACCGAGGAGAACGCGGTGCGCGTCTCGGCGGTGACGCAAGGCGAGGTCGAGGCGCTCGCGAGCGGAGCCTTGGTCGGCAGGCCGTAAGCCTGGAATGACGGCGCGCAGGACGGCAGCGCATCCGGAATCCGGTTATTGGTGGCGCTGACGACGCCGCCGATCGAGGTCGAGCCGTAGCGCAGCGCGGCGGGTCCGCGTACCACTTCGATCTGGTTGGTGGCGAGCGGATCGATCGGGACGAAATGATCCTCGCCGAGGTCGGACGCGCCGTTCGAATTGGTGCCGTTCTCGAGGATGCCGACGCGGTTGACGTCGAGCCCGCGGATGATCGGCCGGCTGGATGCGCCGGGCGCGAAGCTCGAGCCGGTGATGCCGGGCTTGGAGAACAGGAGATCGCCGAGCTGACCGCCGCCCTCGCGACGGATCTCCTCGTTCGGCACCACGGTGACCGTCGCGAACTGGTTGGTCACGACAGGCAGCACGCCCTGTTGAGGCGTGGCAGGCGCGGCCGTTGCCGGTGTCGCGTCTGCCGCCTGCTCGCGGCTGCGCACCCGCGCCGTCCGCGTGCCACGGCCTGCGTTGCGCGACGGCACCACCGCTCTGCGCACGATCGGGCTCGGCGCCGTCACGGTGACGGCAGGGATCTCGGTCGATGATTTGTCTTGCGCAGGCGTTTGGGCGAAAGCGGGCGTGGCGGCGGCGCCGAGCAGGAGCAGGCTTGCTCCGCCAAGACGCTGCGCGCGTCGCATTTGAAATGACATGGTCCTGATTCCAGTCAGGCGCCGTCCGCGTGATTGTCTGCTGATCGGAGGCGGCCTGCCGTCGCGGCGCGACGGAATTCGACTTCAACGGATCCCGGGTCGTCGCCGATTGGCGGCGAGCCAGGTGTGATTAGATGTTGAGAGTCAGGACGCGGGAGGGGCGCGCGGCTGGAATGCCGTGCCGGCCGATTTCAGATGGAGAAATTCGGCATCGGTGGTGCGGTGGAGCAGCTCGATCGCCTGCGGCAGCTGCAGCAGCGGCGGTGTCGCCGAGACGACGGCGCCCGCCATCGCAATGATGGCGCAGATCGCGCAAGTGTCCTCGCCCGGATGTTCGCGGTCCGGGCTCGAGGGCGATTGCTTCTGGACTGCGGCGCGGTCGACAGCCGCTTGGCCCTTGGCGTTGTTCTTGGCGCCGCCGGTCTGCTGCAGCGTAGCCTGGGCCAGCGGTGCGGCCTGCGCAAACCAATGGCTGTGGCCGAACGTCAGCGCGAGCTGCACCAGCATCGCGAATAACGCGAGCCGGGCGCCGTGCCTGATATTCGACCGGAACCACTTCATCTGAAACCCCGCCATCGCGAGCCGCCAATCCCGGGGCGTCGCGATGTTATATTGTAACATCGCAGGAACGAGAAACGGATGTCAACCGTGGGCGGAGCTGTCGGCGCGGGCCGTCGATCCGATGTGTCGTTCGGGCAACTAAAGCGTCATCAAGCAGGTCGCGCAGCGGGTCAGAACTGGTAGACGAAGCGGGCCTTTGCGGCGTGGGAGGTTGCAGGTCCGGAAATGCGGCCGGAATAGCTCACGCCGAGCAGGGCATTCGTCGTGATCAGCACATCGGCGCTGGCTTCAGCTGCGAGCGCGTCGGCGGCAATCGGGACGCCGGATATGGCGAACGGGCCGGGGCTATCGGCGAACGCCATGGCGGACAGCGGCGCGGAGTTGCTCCATGCGTGCTGCCAGCCCAGCGATGCTGCGACCACGACCGGCCACGGAGCAGTGGCAAGGACCTTGCTGCCGCGGGCGCCGAGCGTGGTGTAGGCGGCGTCGTTGGAGGCTCCGGCAACGCGCAGGGCCGCCGGGCCGCCGGCCTCGGTGAACGAACCGGTCGCGGCACGAATGTATGCGACGTTCGCGAAGGTTTCGAGCGCCAGCGGCGTTACCGGCACGCGCCAGGCGGCTTCAGCAAACGCTTGATTGGTCGACCCGTGATAGCTTGCGCGTGTGAAGTCACCGAACGTACCGAACGCGATAGTGCGGGTGGTCGTGATGTCGTGCCGTGCGTAGGCGAGACCACCCTTGAACGCGAAGGCGCCAACCTGCGTGCCGCCATAGACGGCCATGTGAGCCGTGTCGATGGTGCCGTTGGACGCGCGGGCGGCAACCGACGTGCTCGTGCTGCCTCCGCCCGCGGCGAAGCCAAACCGCCACCTGTTGTTCAACGTCACATCGACGCCCCCGAAACCGCCGCCGGTATTGTAGCGGATCGTCGCCGCGTTGCCGTCACCGTCCCGCTGCGCCCAGTTTCCGTAACCCTGGGCCCAGGCGGCATAGACCGGCTGCGCCGGCCCGGAGCGGATCGGCCATCGTGGTTCGGCCTTCAGGTTGCGTCGCTGGTTTTTGGCATAGCCGATCGCCGCATCGGCTTCCTCCGCAACCGAATTCGTGGTCGTCGAGGGCAGCAGCGAGGGTGTCGAGGCAATCTGCGAGAGCCGGCCGAAGACCGCGTCGCGGATGAAGCGGCTGTCCTCGATCATTGCAGTCCGCAGGCTCGGGTGAATTTCGCCGGATGCCAGGTCGAATGCGTTGCGCGCCTCATCCGGCGTCAGGAACAGCGCCGCGAGGACCAGCGGGTTGGTCAGGCCGAGCAGCGCGATGCCGCCGCCGGCGGCCCGCTGGTTCGGCGTGTTGCCGATCGCGGCAAAGTCGACGCTGTTGCGCGTCAACGTCAGATAGACGTTGTTGGGATCGTAGGTCAGCGCCGGATCGAGGAACGCGAAATTCGACGTCACCGCATCATAGGTGCCGGTGCGTGCGCCGGTCGACGTCAGGATGGTGTAGACGGTCGTCGGGTTGTAGGCGCCGGAACCGGCGAGCACGCGAACGGTGCCTCCGTTGATCGTCGCCGTGCCGTTCACCAGGATGAGGTCGGACTGTCCCGCCGCGTTGACTTCGACATTGTAGAACGAGCCTGCGTTCTG
>Ga0102592_1002007_pt1 | contig 19448 bp, 23 predicted proteins | sample AraplaCol_mMF_r2_FD_76861 | JGI IMG/M metagenome (GOLD analysis project Ga0102592, IMG submission 76861) | Arabidopsis root microbial communities from North Carolina, USA - plate scrape MF_Col_mMF_r2 (SPADES assembly) (version 2) | ecosystem: Host-associated > Plants > Roots > Endosphere...
ATGTTGTGTCGCAGGATCTTCACCTCCTTGCCGTTCTCGTCGAGCGTGGTGAGGGAACTGTGCGAACAGGACGGCTTCACTGATGGATCGAGTTCAACATCCGAAAGCTTCTTGCGGCCAATGATGCGCTCCTGATCCTCGACGGAGAGCGCGTTCCAGCCCGCCATATCATGCAGGTACTTCTGCACGATCACGAAGCTGCCGCCTTCGAACGAAGCGTCTTCATCGCCTATCGTCGTGAAGTCGACGGCCTCACGGCCACGCGGGTTCTCGGTGCCATCGACAAAGCCGACGATGTCGCGCAGGTCGAAATACCTGAAGCCATGTACCTCGTCGACGACCTTGACGGCAGCGCCGAGTGCGTCGAGCAATAACGTGGCAAGTTCAAAGCAAAGGTCCATGTGATCCGCGCGAATATGCAACAGGATGTCGCCGGGCGTGGCCACCGCGTGACGATTGCCCGAAATGATTTCGCGAAATGGATGGAGGCTGGCAGGACGCGGCGCACCGAATAGCACGTCCCATGCATCCGAACCGAAGCCGCATACACAAGACAGATCACCCGTGGGCACGCGTGTGCCCACCGAGCGTACCAGGGCAGCAATGTCCCCGCACCAACTGCGGACCGCGTCCGCTGCTTCCCGGCCAGCAGAAAGCGTCGCGGTTATGAAGATCGCGCTGCGGGTAATGGGGTGACAAACGGCTTGCGGTTCGGTGGCGCTATTTGACATCGCATTCAATATTGTTAGGTATCCGTATTTCGCTTCGTGACCGTTTTTCCCTGCTTCGGAAAGCCGCATCTTTCTAAGGAGAAAGCAGCGCTATCTTCACACGGCATATCACCGAACATATCTGCATCGACATGTTCCGAACAGCCTTCCTCATCCGATATTTAACATCGGGTGATCTCTGCAAACGCCGACGCGCACGGGGCGGATAGCGCCAGGTCTCGGACCGCCTTTCTGTTGATACTTCATATCGGGTTCGGCCCCTTTTGATTCTCCCGCCACGTCGCTATGATCGATGTAACCAACTTGTCCCCCATTTGTCGGCCAAAGGCGGAAGATGAAAGACCCGGTGTCATGAACCTGCTGGAAGCGATGCGCATTTACGTCAGGGTCGTCGAGCGCGGAAGCATCTCCCGAGCGGCCAGGGACCTCAATATTGGACAGCCAGCGGCGAGCGAGCGCATCGAGCGACTCGAGAGATTTCTCGGCTGTCGCCTGTTGCTCCGGAGTGCAAGAGCTTTCAGTTGCACGCCCGAGGGTCTGGATTTCTATGAACGCAGTAAAAAAATCCTGCACGACGTAGAGCAGGCTATTGCCGAAGTTTCTAACGACCAGCAGGCCCTCAACGGAACAATTCGGGTGGCAGCACCTCACTGCTTCGGCGAGACAATTGTGCCCGAGGCATTGAAGCTCGTTCGCGCCGCCTATCCTCAACTTAAGCTGGACCTGGTCCTGAACGACCGGATAGTCGACCTCGTCACTGAGGGAGTGGACATTTCGTTTCGTCTGGGACAGCTCGGAGACGGCGCGTTCATAGCGTGCGAACTTGGTAGCGTTGGCCGGATGCTCGTTGCCTCGCCCAGCTATCTTGCGCAACACGGGCCAATTCGCAAGCCGACTGATCTGGTAAAACACCCGTTCATTCGGGTTCAGAGCATGTTCAATTCGGAACAGTTACCCCTTACGCAAGTACAAAGCGTCGTGGAAAGCGTCCCGATTCGCACATCGATCAAGACCAGCCACTGGCGGCCAATGTACGAAATGATCGTGTCAGGCGTGGGTATTGGCGTGGTGGAAGAACCAGCTTGCGTCGACGCGCTCGTAGAAGGTCGGCTGGTTCGCATATTGCCGGACTTCGATATTCCTCCTTTCGATCTGCATATCCTGACTCAAACACAGCGCCCGTTGCCGCCACGGGTACGGATGATTGTGACGAAGTTGCGAGAGCGCACCCCGGAAATTCTCCGGACCGTACGCATCGCGATCGATGGTCACCATTGCCGATATATCGAATCGTCAAAGGATATAGCGGCCGTTCAGGAAAATTCACTATCCTTGGATAATCGCTTCAACGGCGCAAGGAGCTGCCCAGTGTCTCAACACTTGATCATCGCGGTCTTCGACAGTGTTGAAACCGCGGAGAAAGCAAGCCGCGATTTCAAAGAGTGCGAAGACAAAGACGACGGCTTCAAGGTGGAGAGTGGTATGCTGGTCCGGAAGGACGCAGCGGGCAACGTCACTATGCTCGAAAAGCACACGCGGTCACTCTGGGGCACTGTCATCGGTGCAATGACTGGAGCGCTCTTCGGAATGCTGGGCGGACCAGCAACGGCAATCCTGGGCATCACCGTCGGCACGGCGGGCGGGCTGGCTGAGCATACAATCAGAGACGTCCTCGACGACGAAACGATAGAAGCAATATCTGAGAAACTCAGACCTGACACAGTCGCGCTGATCGTGGAGGCCCAGGAAACTTCCCCGTACGAAGTCGACAACATCGTACGAGGCTATGACGGGGACGTCTTTCGCAAGGAATTTTCCTGACTGGAAGCGCAGCTTCCGCTTGAGGCGAGGAAGGACATGAGCCAAAACATCAGTGAAGACATGGTTCGCACGACAATTGAAGCGTTCTACCGGGCGTTTGCCGCGAAAGACGTCGCGTTGCTGCGACAGGTCGTCACCCCGGATTGGCAATACATTCCGGAATCACCGGGCGCGAAGCCGGGAGCCGATCAGATGGCAGACGCATTCGCGCGAATGGCCATTGCGTTTCCTGACATGGAAATTACCATTCTCGATCTATTGACTCATGGTGACCGAGTTGGTGTTCGCGCGGAAGTCACTGGTACCCAATCCGGTGAGTTGCTTGGCATCGCGCCGAGTGCCGTCCAGATCAAATTTGCCATTCATTCTTTCCATGAGTTGCGCGGACCTTTGATTGCGAAAACATGGCATCTCGAAGACTGGTTTTCGGTTTTTCGCCAGATTGGGCAGCTACCCAGAAATCTCGATCATCATCCGATCTGATACGTCATCCTTCGCTAACTACCCGGCGCCCACGCACGCCGGACAAAAATGCCGTGATGCGCCAGCCGCACGCTTGCGACTTGCCTTGAGTCGGTCAAACACGATCTCATGCGCCGAGTTCCTGGAACGCATGACCATTGTTTTTCAGGTCGGCCAGAATACCCGGCGTGAGTTCGCTCTCCCACACATGCCCCTCAAATTGCCACTCTTGTGGATTCGCGAGATCAGCCAGCCCTGCTCCATTGCGTACATAAAGTCCAAGCGTTGGCTTCTCAAGATTGATGTAGAAATCAAATTCTTGCATGTTTGAAAACTCCATCGGGTCGATCGTCAAGCAGCCAGCCTGACTAATGATGCATCGCCGCAACAATCAGAAGATGAAAGGGCAAGACCAGCAGTGCTGTGCCGGCTACACCTAGCAGCCATAGTGCGATGAACCATAGCATGCGCCTACCAAACGTAGCGTCGGGACCATCGTCTACTTTCAACATAGAATCCTCCCGTCATTGATGATCATGCATAGCATAGGTCATCATTCTGGTGTGTCACTTCCGATTGCAGATATCGGAGAACAAATAAGCCCGGAATTGTCTCTGTATGGCGCCTACCGATGGATTCAAGCACCTCTTTCCCCGGCGGTTTTCTAATCACGGTCCGACCGGAGCGCAACACCTATGGCGCGTGGATCGCGCGTTTAAATATTAGCAGTAGTGGCCAGACGGTTCTCGAGGCCCGTCCTCAAACGATTCAACCCGAATGGACAACCGAGGACGAGGCAATCCGGGATGCGATCGAGTGGGGACGTCGATACATCGACCGCGAATTCGGGCAGCAGCAACCTCGATCATGGGTGGTGGTCCGCTCGCGCGCTGAGCAGTGGTTCCAGGGAGTCGAAGACAGAAAGGACCACTGATGCGGCCATCGCGCGACGACGCGGCGCTCATTCGCGGACAGGGCCACGACGGCACTCGCCAACGCTTATTTGCCTGTGTCTCGCATCTCTTGCTCGTCCACCGTCAAGACAGCCTCCGGGACGGCCTCGAGCCGCTCAAGCGGTATCGGCTCGCCGCTCTCATCAGAAATGCCGTATGTTCCATCCTCAATTTTCTGCAGCGCGCGTTCTATGTCACTAATCCGTTGATCGTTCGCGTTACGCAATCCTTGGTTGATCTCTTTCTGGGCCATTGCCTGAGCCGCGTCCTCGAACTCCTCGGCTTCGCTGCCGTGCTGCTCTTGATCTGAAACTTCGTTTGCGATCGTACTCTCCTCTCTGCCCAGCAACGTCGCCCGTAACGCAACCAGGCGGCTCTGCTGCCGTGCAAGAAATTCTTTGCTTAGTGTCACTTTCTGAGCCGACATAACACCCTCCTGCATCGTTCGGGACGTAATACGTACGACCTGGATGGATGGGCATCCATGCGACAATAATGAACGCAGGCACATCAGTGCGCAAGATGGCCAGGATCCGTACTTCGTCGGAGCGCCTCCTGAATTTTGCGTCCACGCATATCATATGCGCTAGATACCGTCTGTCATACGCGTTCTAGTGGGTAACGCCAATCGCGGCGCAGATGCAACGTGCGGCGATTCTGGTGTTCGGTGCGCAGAAACGCCCAAGATGGTTCGCGTGTTCGAACTGATGCGCGCCATGACGATTCGCATCGCGCATGGAGAGTGGCCGAACCCGGAAATCCATCGGCTGACAACGAACGGGCCGCCCGAACTGATCGCCGAACTTCCTTGGCGACCCAACTGAGACATTCAAATACTGGCATCAGGCGGCGGGACTCAAACCTTCAGCGGCCGGTTACGCCCTAGCAGCGCTTCGTTGTATCGCCACGCACTTGATTTCGGCCAGTAAGCCGGGATGTGCAAGCTCCGATACCCCGATCGCCGTCCAGGCACACTTTCCACGCGGAAAAACGCGGTTCTTCACCTCGCGGAAGACCGACATGTGTACGCTCATTTGTACGTGGTAAGTCGTCATCTCGACGACGTCCTCAAACGTACAGCCTGCCGCATCGAGAAGTGTCTTTAGATTCTCCCAGCACGCGAGGAACTGTGCTTCAGGGTCGCGGATGACTTCAAGCTCACGCGTACGCCCTACTTGCCCGGCGCAAAAGACAGTTGTTCCTACCCTGACGGCTGGCGCATAGCCTGCGCGTTCTACGATCTGCTCCATTCCATTGGGGACAATGATTTCTCGGTCAGTCATGCAAGGTTTCCTTCGTCATACTGAGGGGCAACTGGGTGTGCAAATCAACACAACTATACGCGCGACCGCGTCTAATCCACGCTAAAGCGGTCATCCGTCGCATCCGACTGAATGTCTTCGATTGGCCGATAGGCTGAGGCCGCCAACGGCCGCTTATTGGCACTCCGGTTAGCAAAAATCTGGATCTGGCTGACTGAGAGGTCGGAGAGAGTTATCTGACGGGAGCCATTCAACGTCGAAAAGCGTGGCCACGTCACCCTCTCCCGCTTCATCGATCGTTTTACCGACGGGCAGGTTGCTCATGCGTTGCGACGCCAGGAAGTCCCGCAACCGAATCCGGCGCGGCTACGACGGCAGCTTCGCCGCAAGTACATCGATGTTCATGATTTCCGGCGGTTTGGCGAAGAGATCGGACGCCTTCGCCATCAGTGCCTCGGCTACTTTGCCCGAGAGGTGCGCCTGACGGCCGGCGTCGTCGGGGAACGCATCGAAGATGCCGTACACCGACGGCGCGATTTTCAGCCCGAACCACGCAATCGTCGCGGGTTCCTGCTCGACGAGCGGCAGTCCGCCCATCAGGAAGCTTTCGACTTCCTGCTCCTTGCCCGGCTTCGCTTCGAGCCTGACGAACAACGCTGTCCTGACCATGCCTGCCTCCTTGTTGGTGCCGCTTGCGGGTATCGCCCCCTATGATCTCCAAAACGCGGCGGCACGGTCGGCCTCGTCGATGTACCAGGTGCCGTGGCCGATTACCGCGCCGTCCCACAACGAGGAACCGAAGCGGCGCTGTACCATGTTCTCGCTTGCGTTCCCCACAATATCACGCAGCATGCCGCCGCCCGCGCATAGTGCTAAACAGCTTGATCATTTCTCGATTGAATGCGGGGATATCGTCGGGGCTGCGGCTGGTGACCAGGTTTTGGTCAACGACGACCTCCTGATCCACCCAGTCCGCTCCCGCATTCTTAAGGTCGGTTTTGAGCGATGGCCACGAGGTCATGCGCCGGCCGTGCGCCGCGCCGGCCTCAATGACGGTCCACGGACCGTGGCAGATCGATGCCACTGGCTTGCCGTCATCGAAAAAAGCCTTTGCGAAGGCCACCGCTTTCGGCTCCGTCCGAAGCACATCCGGGTTCAAGACGCCGCCCGGCAGGAGGAGCGCGTCGAAATCTTGCGGCTTGGCGTGGTCGAGGGCGACGTCGACAGGGAACTCGTCTCCCCATTTCGTGAAGTTCCAGGCGCGCACGTGCTCATTTCTGGGCGAGACGATGCGCGTCTCGGCGCCGGCTTCGTCGAGCGCCTTACGAGGCTCGACCATTTCGACTTGCTCGAATCCCTCCTCGATCAGGATCGCGATCTTTAGTCCCTTGAGAGTTTCATTCGTCATGTTTCGATCTCCAATGATGAGCTTCGTTTCGAAATACGCTTCGTCTGCGACAACCGCCTGGCCCGCACTCCGGCAGTGGCCGCGCTGTAGAAGCCAGTCGACTGGATGTCGATCCGCATGGTGATGGTCGCCGATCTTCTCCTTCGTCTGCTCCTTGTCACTGCTGAACGCAGCACCGAGCCGCTTAACGCGGCCCGGCCGATGCGCGCGTAAAGGATCGTGCGGAAGATGTCAGCGAGCGTGAAGTGGGAGGCGCAGTCGAGCGGCCCGTAACGACTTCCGGCTCTATGCGGCTTTCTTCACGCTGCCGTGCGGATCGATGACGAACTTCTTCGGCGAGCCGTCGCTGAACGTCTTGTACGCCTCAGGTGCCTGCTCCAGCGTGATGATCTCGGTGTTCAGCATGGCGCCAAGATAGGGCATCCGATCCCACAGGATCGCCATCATCAGGTCGCGGTTGTAGTGCATGATCGGCGCCTGCCCCGCCGTTAGTTTCGGCGACTTGATCCAGGCCTTGCCGAAGCCAACGGGAAGCTGGCCCTTCTTCGTCAGATCGGTGCTCGCCTTCGGGTCGGCGTCGGTATAGATGCCGGGGACGCCCATCGCCCCACCGGCCCGCACCACTTCGAGAAGCGTGTTGATTACCGCCTCCGAGTGCTCGCTGTTCGCCTCGGGGCCGCAGCCGTGCGCCTCCAGCCCGACGCAATCCACGCCGCAATCCACCTCCCGCTTGCCGAGGATTGCTTCGATCTGGTCGGCCACCGGCGTGTCCTGGGTGAGATCGACCACCTCGCAGCCATTATTCTTCAGCAGGTCCAGCCGCGCCCGGTTGGTATCGGCCACGATGATGCAGGACGCGCCGATCAGGCGAGCGCCCGCCGCGGCGCACCGGCCCACCGGCCCGGCCCCGGCGATATAGACCGTCGAGCCGACCTTGGCCCCGGCCTCCATCAGACCATGGAAGCCTGTCGGCAGGATGTCCGATAACAGCGTGAGATCCCGGATCTTCTCCATCGCCTGGTCCTTGTCCGGGAAAGGCAGCAGGTTCCAATCGGCGTAAGGCACCATGAGGTAGTCGGATTGGCCACCCTGCCAGCCGCCCAGATTGAAGCCATAGGCACCGCAATCGACGGCGTCATTGACGTTCATGCATACATCGGTGTGCCGCTCCTTGCAATTGCGGCAGCGTCCGCAAGAGACGTTGAACGGGACCGAACATAGGTCGCCCTTCTTGATGAACTCGACGTCCGGTCCGACCTCGATGACTTCCCCGGTCATCTCATGTCCCATCACCATCCCCTTAGGCGCGGCAAAACGGCCGTGGTAGATGTGCTGGTCGCTGCCGCAGATATTCGTCGTCACGATCTTGAGGATGGCGCCGTGATTGGCTTTCTTGCCTGTCGGGGTGACCAGCTTCGGATAGTCGAAAGTCTGCAGCTCCATCTTCATCGGACCCATGAACGTTACTACGCGATTGCCGCTCGCAGCCATGAAATTTCTCCTTGTTCGGTGTGTGAGGTCCGATCGATGTTGCCGTCGCGGCCTGGGTAAGGCGCCACGCTCGAATGGAGCCTGCCGATCATCGCGATCCCGATCACGCATGCAGGCACGAGATGGCGCCGATCTCGTCGACGCGGTCATTGACCCGATGACGAAGACATTAAGACTAGGCTCTTGCCGGTTGCACTTCTTTCTCATTCCTGCAAAGACTTGTCGGATCTCTGCGCTCCCGCTGCGCGGCTTTCAGACGCGAATGTACGGCAACCAGGCACGGCGGCCATCCCCGCCCTCGTTGTTCAACACCTGGAGCCCCGATAGCCTCGCCGAGTTGTGCGAATCGGGATGTGTGCCACCGCCGTATGTTGGGACTGAGTGGTGGTGGGCGGCCGTGGTGCTGGCTCTATCAAAGCGTCGTCAGCGCGAATTCCGCGTCAACTAAAACTGCTACCACGGTGCGGTCCGGCTGTAACTAATTTCTTAACGCAATACGCTTCGATTGCCGTGCCTCGGATGCACACCGGACGGTGCAGTGGTCGGCCCGAACTTTTACTGGCTTAGACGCCGTCAGGAAGCACGCGATGTCCGAGCGCGAGGCCCAAACCAATACCCACCCTAAATGGCTAACCTGGCGATTGATGTCCGACTTCAAGAGGGTCGCCCGTTTCCGTCACGACAATGGCAGGGCCGATAAAGGACAAGACTAAGGCGCTCAAGTGTTCGCAAACCCACCGAGCCTCTCTGTCAAGTCTTCCTACAATCTAACGCGGCGAGCGACAGCCCGGCCGAGGGTCTGCAATGGGTGTTCGAGCCACGCACAGGGCGAAGCTGAGTACTGCATGGATCATGTAGTGATGTTGGGCACTGTCTCGCGATTGAACGGCGTATCGGGCAGAGGGGCATATGAACATGCAAACCACGTCGGACAAGTACTCGACCTTGGACAGTCTACGCGGCGTGGCGGCGATGCTCGTCGTCATGTACCATTTTCCTGGCTTGTTTCGTCCGGTATATGTCGAAAACAGCTACCTGGTGGTCGACCTGTTCTTCGTAATGAGCGGATTTGTTATTGCGAGTGCCTACGAAGAAAAGCTCTCGCGTGGCGACATCAGTCCGCTTCGGTTCATGAGACTCAGGCTTATCCGGCTATATCCTCTTTATGCGCTCGGAACACTACTCGGAACCGCGGGTCTGCTATGGCGGCTACCTCTTTCGGATTGGCACCTCGTGGCTTCAGCACTCCCTCTTGGCCTGCTGATGATCCCATGTCCTCTCGTGATGCGAATCTTCTATCCGCTCAGCTATGCCGAAAGGGTCCTGTACCCCTTGAATTATCCCTCGTGGTCACTGTTTTTCGAACTCCTGGCGAACGCTGGCTACGCAGTGTTTTTCAAGTATCTTTCCACCCGAGTGCTGCTTATGGTCGTCGCAGCGTCTGGTGTAATGCTGATCGCCAAGGGCATTCATGGCGGCAAGCCTTTTAGCGCCGGATGGATTCTCGCCGGGAGCTACGGCGGATTGCTACGCATTGCGTATTCTTTCTCGACAGGTATTCTCCTGTTCCGGTTTCGCGCCGCCCGACGAAAGACCAGTAACGTCCTTGCAATCGCACTGGTGGCGGCTTTCATATTGCTTTTCTGCCTGCCTATCCCCGATATTTTCCACACGGTATTCATCTTTTCCATCGCGCTCTTCGTATTTCCGGTGTTGGTCTGGGTCGCCGCGGCCGTTGAACCGTCGCACAAGGTTCGTAATGTATTTTTATTTTTTGGAGCGGTTTCCTACGGCGTCTACGTGCTGCATGTGCCGGTTGGCGCCTTTTTCCAGCTTATGTTTGCCGACATCGAGCACCTCGGACCCCACGTTACACCCTGGGTCGGCGCAGGCTTGCTGCTGACGGTGGTTGCTCTTGCCAGCATTGCCGAGAAAATCTACGACATCCCCGTTCGCCGGCGTCTTCTCAAGGGGTGGATAGTGCGCAAAAACCATCCCATGACGGTTGATGCGACACTCAACCAGTAAAAAGCCTTTTAGAGACCATCATATTTTCGTTAATGGCCCAAACGGGCAGACGACCACCCAGAATACGAGTCGACCGTATGTGAGTCGGCTTCGGCCGACAATTGCAGATCAACCTGGCGGAGGCGCGTCCGTTACACCCCGACAGCAGTCATTGCGGTGTCAGCAGTCCGCACGGCGACTGAGGGTCGGGAGTACGCACCGCCGACTGGCTGTTTTCGGGCCGCTGAATTCAAGTGGCCGCTTTCGAGCGATGAGTTCGAGGGGCAGACTGACGCAGCCCGAGCCACGAGGGACGATCGAAATGCTCGACAGCGGTCACTCGAAATGATGCATCATTCATAGCCTCCTCAACGTTATCTGAAGATCGATCAATGTTTTTTGACGAGATCAACGCTGGATGCTTCGAACTGTTCGACGCTTGGTGCGAACGGCGGGCAGCACGTCCCTTGCGCCACTTGTTGCGCGCTTGGCCGCTTACAAATAGCCTGACCGATGATTGGGGCGAGCTCCACGAAGCGTTACGTGCGCTGCGAGTCGACTGTCGAACTGAGATTTCCGAAGCGGAACGGATAAGTGTTGACGAGCTGATCGGTGCTATAGCCGTTACGGTCTTGCAGCGATGAGCGACAACAATAAGCAAATGGAATGTGATTGCCGCGACCATCCGGCGATACGCCGGATTGACGGGAGTTTGCTAGCACTGTTTCCCGGCTTCCGCCATGTGGATGTTGCGCACTGGCGGGCGCTTTTGCGATGTCCCACGTGTGGGCAACTATGGGCTGTTGATGAATGGGACAAGTATCAGATTCAGCTTGCGGTGAAGGTCGCAGATGCGGAAGGCTGGAATGATTCAGACGAGGCCCTGCGTAAGGAGTACCTTGCTCAGTCGCGGGGAGAGAATACAGCGGCGAAATGCATGTGGAGCGGCTGTAAGAAGAATCAGTTGAATGGTAGTGCATACTGCGTCGATCATCTCTACGCCAATGGCGGAACAGCCTGACGGGTCGTGCGCTAGCACTTGGCTGCAACCATCGCTCCGATCTGGATGTCAAGGTAATGCACCAGCCAGTTTCTCGGGTCGCCGAGAAAGGCGTATTCGAGGTCAGGGTAATCCGCCGAATACTTTCGGCTCATCGGGTTCTGTAACCATACAGTCGCGTTTGGCATTGGCCAACCGCTGCTGACCTCGACCATAACGTTGCCGACAGAAAGCTCCGCGTCGAGTATCTCGCGAAGGGGCCGGTGAGGCGCGGCGAGAGAACCGAAAGGTCGTACTCGTGGATCATGGGCGTCCCTAGGTTTGGCGTTGAACCAGTGAATCATTGTTCACGATGTACATCGCTTCGTCGACCGACCGTTCGTGGCCCGAATCCGGAAGTCGCCAGCCACGCGCAGGTACCGCGGTCACATCAACAACGTCATGCAACCGGGCCTTGGCTGGCTTCTGCGCCTTTATGTTCGAAAGCGACTCGCCGCCGATCGGAGTGTCTGCGCCTGATCGGCAAGCGACAGCGCTGCCGCAGTAGTCTCTTCCACCAGCGCCGCATTTTGCTGGGTCGTTTCATCCAGTTGTGAGACTGCGCGGTTGACCTGTTCGATGCCATCCCGTTGCTCTTTCGACGCCGCCGCCACTTCCTGCATCACGTTGCTGACTTTTTCGATAGACTGAACGATCTCCGTCATCGTGCGGCCTGCCTGATCGATGAGCCCCGATCCTTCAGTCACGCCCGTCACGGCTTCGTCGATCAGCGCCTTGATTTCCTTTGCTGCGCTAGCCGAGCGCTGCGCGAGCGTGCGCACCTCAGCGGCAACCACAGCGAAGCCGCGACCCTGCTCGCCCGCACGGGCCGCTTCGACGGCGGCATTCAACGCCAGTATGTTCGTCTGAAATGCGATCCCTTCGATCGTGCCGATGATGGACGCGATCTTTGTCGACTGATCCGATATGCCGGCCATGGTTCGCACGGCCCGATCCATCATGACGCTACCTGTCTTCGCAATGTCCGATGCGTTGCTGGCATATTCGGTTGCGAATCCGACACGCTCGTTATTTTGGGCGACGGTCGCTGTCAGTTCTTCCATGCTTGCGGCCGTTTGTTCCAACGCGGCCGCCTGCGCCTCGGTGCGCCGTGACAGATCCGAGTTGCCCGATGCGATTTCGCTCGTAGCGCTAGCCATCGACTCGCTGCTCGATAGGACGGTTGTGACCGTCGATTTCAGTCCCTCCTGCATGGATGAAAGACCCTGCATCAGCGCAGTCATCTCATGGCGGCCCTCCACTTGAACCTTGTTCGAGAGGTCTCCACTGGACATCGCCGAACAGACCTCCAGCGCTCTGATCAACGGGCGGCCAATCGCGCGATGCAGCCCGATCGCGCACACCAGTGACAGAAGGATGGCGACACACAGTGCCGCGACCGACGCACCGCTGACCGTGCTGAGCGTCGACTGGAAGTCTTCATAGCTCGATTCGCCGCTCGTCATCAGGTAGTCGTTGAGCGCGTCGGTGCTTTTGGTGAACGCCAGCGCCAGCGGCGGCATCACGTCCATCGTGATCCGGTTGGCGGCAACCGCATCGCCCGTTTCGAGCGACTGCAGCGTGGGCTCGATCGCACCTTTGATCAACCGGTCGAATGTCAGCGAGACGGCCTCTGCCAGCTTTTGCTGTTCAGCGGACTTCGGCAGCGCGAGATAGCGTTCGTAGGCCTTCTTCGACGTCGCCAGATAGGCGCGTGCTTTTTGCAGAAGCACTTTTACGTCCGGCGATTCCGGGTGCAGGAGCGCCCGGTCCATCGAAACGCGCGCGATCGCCATGTTGTACTTGGTGTCGCCAAGCGCGACGGCGGACGATAATTGCACCGCATAGATTTCGTGGAGCGCCGACTTCCCCTCTTGCGTTCCCCACTGACCGAACGCGGCAACGACCAACATCAGGGCGACGAGCAAGCCGAAGGCGAGCGAGATCCGCGCCCTGATCGAGACTTTCGAAAACATGTGTAAATGTCCGCTGGATGACGTGAGCCCCGCAGGGGCTTAAACCGGATATGTCCGTACATATTGGGTATCGGTCGCATCACCCCAAACATGGATCGGTGTAAACCCTCACGCGTCTGAGCGCTTGAGTCTCGTCGATACGGTGAACCGGCCGGCGGGATGCACACTCACCGACACTTCGAAGGCCACGCCCGTCGAATCGATATAGCGGCGCACGATTTCCAGCGCCGCCGAACCGATTGGCATCTGAAGTCGCTCAGCCATCTCTTTCGTGGCGTTCACTGCCTGGACATTTTGCTGGATTTCAACGACACAGCGGCCGTAACGCGCCTCGATCAGCGAACTGATCAGCGTGTCAGGCGCTGCCGCCGCTTCTTCGGCGATCTCCGTGTAGGTCGGATCGATGTAGACATCCGTCCAGCCGACGGGCGGACGCGAACTGTCGCGTTCGATACGCAGGCTCGACACGCGCAGCCAGTGCGCACCTTCCTCGCATTGCAGAACCTTGGCGAGTCTGCCTGCAACCGTGACCCCTTCCACCGACTGAATCACCCGCAGATGTTCCGACCCGAACTGCACCAGATCCTCGAGCGAACCCAGCGAAGGACGAAAATCGTTCTTCGGCTGCGCCGACTCGACGCGCGTGCCGGCGTTCTTGCGCCGCGACACGAATCCAAGCTGCTGAAGTTCGTTCAGCGCCGCGCGAATCGTGTGCCGGCTGGTGTTGTACTGGTCGCGCAACTCCAGTTCGGTCGGTAGATAAGAACCAACCGGAAAGCGGCCGCTGGCGATGCCCTCGGTCAAATCGCGAGCAATGTCGGCGTAATGAGGTCTATTCATGCGTGCAAAGAATGGCGACACCGGGATCGATGCTCTTCCAGGGTAAATCATAACTTGAACGATATGTTCGAACATATTATTCTCAATATGTCCGGACATATTAGAACTTGTCCGCTTGTCGCACAATCCTGCTTGCTCGACTCAAGGCATCGTCATGACTACCCGCACCCCCCCGCTTTCCAGCACCGTCTTCGATTCGATCCTGTTTCGCGACGCCTTCGGCACCGCCAAAATGCGCGCCCTGTTTTCCGATCACGCGCTGGTGCAACGCTATATCGACGTCGAAGTCGCGCTCGCGAAGGCCGAAGCGCGCGTCGGCGTGATTCCGGCTGACGCTGCGGATGTGATCGCGCGCGAGTCGCAGATCGAGCGCATCGACTTCGATCACATGCGCGAGGAAACCGACATCGTCGGCTATCCGATTCTTCCGCTCGTGCATCAACTGGTCGGCATGTGCGGCGAGGCAGGCCGCTATGTGCACTGGGGCGCCACGACGCAGGACATCATGGATACGGCCGTCGCGCTCCAGGTGCGCGACGCGCTCGATTCGATCGATGCCGATATACGCGAACTGCGCGGCATTCTCGTCGATCTGTCGAAAAAGCATCGCGACACGCCTATGGCCGGCCGCACGCATCTGCAGCAGGCATTGCCCGTCACTTTCGGCTACAAGACGGCGATCTGGCTGGCGATGTTCGACCGTCATCAGCAACGACTTGCGCAACTGCGCCCGCGCGTAGCCGTCGTCGAATTCGCGGGCGCGGCCGGCACGCTCGCCTCGTTGGGCGACAAGGGCTTCGAAGTACAGAAGGCGCTTGCCGCCGAACTGCAACTCGGCGTGCCCGCGACCACCTGGCACGTCGCACGCGATGGTTTTGCCGAGGCCGTCAACCTGCTCGCGCTCGTCACCGGTTCGCTCGGCAAGATCGCAACCGACATCATGATCATGGCGTCCAACGAATTCGGCGAAGTGTACGAACCGTTCGTCAAGGGCCGTGGTGCGAGCAGCACGATGCCGCAAAAGCGCAATCCTATTTCGAGCGAGCTCATGCTGGCGGCCGCCAAAGCCATCCGACAGCACGCCGGCTTGATGGTGGACGCGATGATTCAGGACTTCGAGCGCGCGACGGGACCCTGGCACGCGGAATGGATTGCGATTCCCGAAAGCTTCATCCTCGCTTCGGGTGCGCTCCATCAGGCGAAGTTCGCGCTGGGCGGACTCATCGTCGACACGGATCGCATGAAGTACAACCTCGGCATCAGCAAGGGGCTGATCGTCGCCGAAGCCGTGATGATGCAGATGGCACCCTACACGGGACGCCAGCAGGCGCACGACATCGTCTACGACGCATGCCGCACGGTGAACGAAAGTGGCGGCACGCTCGCCGAAGCGCTGGCGGCACTCCCTGAAGTCACCCGGCATTTCGATCGCAACGCGATCGGCGCGATGACCGATCCCACCAACTATCTGGGCCTCGCGCCGCAAATGGTCGATCACGCCATCGCGCTATCGAGCGAGATCTGACGAACGCTGTGGAGGAGCCACACCATGACGAAAGACAACACATCACATAACGACACAGTCGCGCCAGCGGCGAAGCGGCCGTGGTACCGCAAGCTGGGTATGCAGGTGCTCATTGCTCTCGTGCTCGGTATCGCAGTCGGTCTGATCTTTCCGAAGTTCGGCGCGCAGCTGAAAATCCTCGGCGATATTTTTCTTGCGCTGATCAAGGCCGGCGTAGCACCGCTCGTGTTTCTCACCATCGTGCATGGCATCGCATCGGCCGGCGACGTGAAGAGCGCGGGGCGCGTCGGCTGGCGCTCGATCGTGTACTTCGAGGTCGTGTCGACCATCGCACTGGCCGTCGGGCTGCTGGCCGGAAATCTGTTGCAAACAGGCAAAGGCATGACGGCCATCACACCTGGCGCTGCACCTGTCGTCGCGGCAAGGGCAGCGCCGCAAGGCTTCACCGAGTTCGTCATGCATCTGGTGCCGGACAACTTCATCGGCGCGTTCGCGAAGGGTGAATTACTTCAGGTTGTCGTGCTGGCTGTCATGGTCGGGATCGGCATTCTCGCGATTCCCGAAAGCCGCCGCGCGCGCATCAACGAGGGGCTCGATCTCATTTCCCAAGTGCTGTTCTCGTTCATCAATCTGGTGATGAAGGTCGCGCCGCTCGGCACCTTCGGCGCAGTGGCGTTCGCGGTCGGCAGCAACGGCACGGCTGTACTGGTCGCGCTCGCGCAGCTCGTGTTGACCTTCTATGCCGTCATCATTCTGTTCATCGCTGTCGTGATGGGTATCATCGCGAAGCTTGCGGGCTTCAGCATGTGGCGTTTCATGCGCTACATCAAGGATGAGATCCTGATCGTGCTCGGCACCGCGTCGTCGGAGAGCGCGTTGCCGCGGCTGCTCGTCAAGCTGGAACGTCTCGGCTGCACTAAACAGACCGTGGGTCTCGTCCTGCCGACGGGTTATGCGTTCAATCTGGACGGCACATCGATTTTCATGTCGATGGGTGTCATGTTCATCGCTCATGCGTACAACGTGCCCATTACGATCGAACATCAGATCGGCATTCTGCTGCTCATGCTGCTGACGTCGAAAGGCGCGGCGACTGTTTCAGGCGGATCGTTCGTCGTGTTCGCTGCGACGGTCACTTCGACGGGCATTCTTCCCGTTGAAGGACTGGCTGTTATTTTCGGCGTGTACCGTTTCATGTCGATGGCGATCGCCACGTGCAACACGATCGGCAACAGCCTGGCTACCGTGGTGGTCGCGCGCTGGTCGGGCACATTCGACGCGGAAGCCGCAAAGCGGCACCTCTATCCCGAGCTCTATCCGGAAGTCGCGGAAGCGGATGAACGTGCAACGGACAGCAATCTTTCGCACGAAAACGTCAACCAGGTGAATCCTCATCCCGTCACGCTTCGATAACTCGAATTAGTCGAACACATCGCACCGACGCATGATGAAAGCGGCTGGAATCGGTTTGATCCAGCCGCTTTTCGCTCTCAAACGGGGAGTGCTTCGCTGAAGTCCGATGATCTCCGCCTTTCACACTAACCTGTAAAAACCCATCATGAATACGCGAACTGAATCGGATGCGTTCGGACCCGTGGATATCCCCGCACATCGCTACTGGGGCGCGCAAACGCAGCGCGCGCTGGACGTGTTCGGCGCGGCAGAAGAGCGGTTTCCTTCCGCGCTGGTTCACTCGTTCGGTTTGCAGAAACATGCAGCCGCGCGTGCCAACCGCGCATGCGGCGTCATTGATCCGCGCCTCGCCGATGCAATCGAAGCAGCCTCCACAGAACTGAGTGAAGGGAAATGGGACGAGCACTTTCCGTTGAGCATCTGGCAGACCGGATCGGGAACGCAGACCAACATGAACGCGAACGAGGTCATTGCCAACCGCGCCAATGAACTGCTCGGCCAGCCGCTGGGCACGAAGTCGCCCGTGCATCCGAACGATCACGTCAATGCGTCGCAGTCTTCGAACGACAGCTTCCCAACCGTCATGCATGTGAGCGCAGCTCTTGAACTGACCGGGCATCTCCGACCTGTGCTCGTATCGCTTCAAGCGTCGCTAGACGAACGCGCATGTGCATTCGCCAATACGGTGAAGATCGCGCGCACGCATCTCATGGATGCCGTGCCGACGACGATGGGCCGCACCTTCGCAGCGTACGCCCATCAGATAGCCGCTGCGATTTCTCGCATCGACGCAGCGCTGCCCGAGCTAATGCTGCTCGTACAGGGCGGAACGGCTGCAGGCACCGGGTTGAATGCGCCAGCGCAGTTCCCGGAGCTTTTCTGCTCGGAACTCGCTACCGGCACAGGCCTGTCCTTTCGAACACATCCGCACAAGCTGGAAGGTATGGCGTCACACGATGCACTGGTCGAGGTGTCAGGCGTACTCAACACGATTGCAACATCGCTGTTGAAGATTGCCAACGACATTCGCCTGCTCGGTTCGGGACCACGCTGCGGGTTAGGCGAACTCATCATTCCAGATGACGGCCTCACCTCTTCGATCATGCCGGGCAAACGCAATCCGACGATCGCCGAAGTGCTTGTGCAGGCCTGCTTCCAGACAATGGGCAATCACCAGACAGTGACACTTGCGGGGGCGTCCGGCCTTTTCGAGCTGAACGTCGCGAAGCCGGTGTTGATTTACAACGTCCTGCAGTCGATACGTGTGCTGAGCGACGCCTGTCGAAACTTCGACGAACGCGTAGTGAGGGGACTTCAGGTCGACGCGCTGCGACTTGCAACGAACGTCGAGAACGCACTATTGTCGGTGACAGCGCTCAATCCGGTGCTAGGCTATGATGCTGTCGCGCGGATAACTGCGCTTGCATTGCGAGAAGGCATCACACCGCGCGCTGCGGCGTTGTCGTTCGGCATCATCGACGCGGACCAGTACGACAGAATGGTCGACCCTGCGCGTTTGGCGAATGCTAAATAGCACTAGGGGCCGGGCACGACGATCGCGTTTGTACGCGGCCGTCCTCGGACGCCTCGAAGCGAGCCGTAGGCGACCTTCAGGCGTCTCCAAAGCGGACGCGGGACGAAGGAATCGCGCGTACAGATCGGCTACTTCGGAAGCACTGAATTCTGTCGCTTGAGCGTGTGCACTTCTTTGGCTAGTTGATACGTTATACCGATAAACAGTGTAACAAAGAGAGGCGCACCAACCAGAAGAACTTTCCAGCCCGCGCCCTTGACCAACGATACGGTCAAAATAAACAGCATCATCGCGAGTAGCGATAGATATCCCTTTACGAAACGCTGAACGATCCTCTGTTTTTCGCTTTGCATATCGATAGATTGACCAACTCCCTTGTAATTGTCGAATGCCGGGGTAACCTGAATTGTTGACTATTCGTGCATCGATGTCGATCGACCGGTTGTGGCCGATTCCAGAATTCGCCCCGTCAACCTGGTTTGGCGCTCACCGCTCCGCTCCTGTTCGTGCGGGCGACATTTCGCGCGCAAGCTTTTCCTGAAGTTCAGCCAGGACCTCCGGCGCACTGATGCCGAGCACCGACGGCGCCTGACAATGCAAACGCTACGTATCGATCTCTTCGCCCTGCACATCGCGCGCGGCGATCTTCAACTGGCGAAGCTTGTGATACAGCGTCTTCTTCGGCATGCCGAGCGCCTCGCTCGCTTCCGCCACGTTGCCGTGGTGACGCCGCAGCATGTCTTCGATCAACCTGCGCTCGAAGTACGCAAGCTGGTCGGCGAGCGTACCGCCCTTGACAGCCGTGCCGCCGCCCTCGGCCAGCAGACTGTCGCCCGTGAGACCGAGTACGAAGCGGTCCGCGACGTTCTGCAACTCGCGCACGTTGCCGGGCCACGCGTGCGTCATCAGTTCCGAAACCTGCGACGCCGACACAACGGGCGCAGGTTGTCCAAAGCGGCGCGCGGCCGCCAGCACGAAGTGCTCGA
>Ga0102592_1002016_pt1 | contig 19388 bp, 12 predicted proteins | sample AraplaCol_mMF_r2_FD_76861 | JGI IMG/M metagenome (GOLD analysis project Ga0102592, IMG submission 76861) | Arabidopsis root microbial communities from North Carolina, USA - plate scrape MF_Col_mMF_r2 (SPADES assembly) (version 2) | ecosystem: Host-associated > Plants > Roots > Endosphere...
GGGTAGTGGTCCATGCCGCTGGAAGCGATATAGCCCGGCGCCACCGCATTCACGCGCACGCCGCTTTTGGCCCATTCGGCCGCGGCCGTTTCGGTGAAGCTCACCATGCCGGCGCGCGCCGCGCCGCTGTGGCCCATGCTGGGCATGGAGCCCCACATGTCGGCCACGATGTTGACGATGCTGCCCCCTTTTTCCTGCATGGCCTGCAGGTAGCATTCGCGCGCCATCAGGAAGCCACCCGTCAGGTTGGTGTTGATGACGGCTTCCCAGCCCTTGGCGCTGATGGCTTCCAGCGGCGTGATGTACTGGCCGCCGGCGTTGTTGACCAGGCCGTCGATGCGGCCCTGGGCCACCACGATGGCGGTGATGGTGGTTTTGACGGCTTCTTCCTGGCGGATGTCGCAGGGGTGGAAACTGACGCGGCCGCCCTGCGCCACGATTTCGCCGGCCACGCTGTGCAGCTTGTCGATCTTGCGGCCTATCAGCACCACATGCGCGCCCAGCGCGGCGAGTTCGTGCGCGACGCAGCGCCCTATGCCGGAGCCGCCGCCGGTGACGACGATGACCTGACCCGCAAACAGGCCGGGCCGGAAAACGGATTGGTAGCTCATGCGAAGGCCTTTGTGGGTTTGCCCCGCGCGGGGACGTGAATGAAAAGCGCCATGGCCGCGTCGGTGAGGTCGTCCAGCGTGGCAGATTTTTTCGCGTCAAACCACTGCACCGACCAGTTGAGCGCACCGAACATCAGAAGACGCGCCAGCTTCACCGGGCCCTTGAGCTTGCCTGCTTTGGCCAAGGCCTCCAGCACCGGTTCCCACGCAGCTTCGTAATCGCTTTGCAGCTTGGCGAGCAGTGCACGCTGCCGGGCCGTGATGGAACGCGACTCGTAGAGCATGACCGGAATGAAATCGCTGCCGGGGCCTAGCAGCACGTCGAAGTGGTTGCGAATCAGCAGCCGCAGCTGCGCAGTTGCGTCGGGGACAGGTTTCGCCGGCTGCAGGGCCGCGGCCTGGCGCTGAATCGCCGAGCGCATGCCTTCTTCCATCACCGCATGGAGCAGCACGCCCTTGCTTTTGAAATGGTAGAAAGGTGACCCGCTGTGCATGCCGACAGCGGCCGCGATGTCGCGCGTGCTGGTGGCATCAAAGCCTTTTTGGCGAAACAGCCGGGCGGCGGCCGTGATGAGTTCGACGCGGCGGTTGCCGTCGTCGCGCTCGTCCAGGGTTTTTCGCGGGCGGCCGCGCGGGCGTTTTTCAGCGTCGGCGGCAGGGGTTTTTGAAGGGCGGGAGGTGCGTGCAGCGGGGCGCGAACGCGCGGCGGGTTTGTCCATAAGGACGGACCATAGCAAAATCCATTATTTTTAGCAAGCAAGCGCTTTGCAAAAATACTGCATGCCGGCCCTGCTCACCGGAACACTGGCCGGCTCACTTGTGTGAGCCACCCGCCTTGCCGCCGGCGGGGGCGCCCACCTGCGGGTGCGCGCCATGAATGTGGGCTGCATGGCCTCGATCCACCGGCGTGCGGTTCTGGCTTTGCTGCAGCGCGGCTTTTTCCAGGCCGCTGAGGATGCCGCAGTCGCCCGCAGCCTGGCCGCTGGCGCATTGCTCGCGCAACAGCTTCAGGTCTTTTTCCAGCGCCTTGAGCTCGCGTATGCGCGTGGCGACGTGGTTGATGTGTTCATCGAGCAAGGTGTTGACGTCGGCACAGCTGCCGGCAGGCGCGTCCTTGAAGTTCAACAGCGTGCGGATCTCGGCCAGCGTCATGTCCAGCGAGCGGCAGTGGCGTATGAAGGCCAGGCGCTGCACATGGCTTTCGTCGTAAATGCGGTAGTTCGAGCCGGTGCGCGCCGCTTCAGGCAGCAAGCCCTCACGCTCGTAGTAGCGAATGGTTTCCGTCTGGGTTTGCGCGGTTTTGGCCAGTTCCCCGATTTTCATGGCGACCTCCTTCAATACCGTCCCACATGGCATCAGGGTCACTTGACTCTAAGGCCGCTACAGGGTTTCCAATTAAGCCATGAAATCTGAAAAACACCTTGTTTCCACCCTGGATGCCCCTACCGGCAACTGCTGCGGTGGTGCCCATGACACACATGCCCCGGCCCCCATGGCGGCCGGCGCCGCGGGCCGGCTATTTCGCATCGCCACCATGGACTGCAGCGCCGAGGAATCAGACATACGCCGCGCGCTGGAGCCCATCGCCGGCATACGCTCGCTGGGCTTCCAGCTGGGTGCGCGCACGCTGCGCATAGACGCCGGCGAAGAAGCCTATGCGCCTGCCCTGGACGCGATTCGCAAAGCCGGCTTTGACCCGCAGCCGGCCCAGTCCGCCGCCTCGCAAGCGGACGGCCATGAAGGCCATGATCACGGCCACGCGCACAGCCATGACAGCAGTTTTGGCGGCGCCACCCGCCTGGTCGCAGCCCTGGTGCTGGCCGCGGGCGCCGAGGCCCTGTCCTTTTTTGCCCCGGACCTGCTGGTCTGGAAAATCGCCGGCATGGCGGTGGCGGCCCTGGCCATTGCCCTGGCCGGCCTGGACACCTACAAAAAAGGCATGGCCGCCCTGCTGCGCGGCAAGCTCAACATCAACGCGCTGATGGCGGTGGCCGTCACCGGTGCCTTCCTGATAGAGCAATGGCCGGAAGCCGCGATGGTGATGGCGCTCTACGCCATTGCCGAGCTGATCGAAGCGCGCGCGGTGGACCGCGCCCGCAACGCCATCAAGGGCCTGCTGGACATGGCGCCCGAACAGGCGCTGATGCAAGGGGAAGGCGGCGCCTGGGCCGTCACGCCGGTGGCCGCCGTGCCGCTGCAGGCTGTGCTGCGCATACGCCCCGGCGAGCGCGTGCCGCTGGACGGCGTGGTCACACAGGGCAGCAGCGCCATCAACCAGGCGCCCATCACCGGCGAAAGCATTCCCGTCGACAAGGAGGCCGGCGATGCCGTCTTTGCCGGCACCATCAATGAGACCGGCGAGATCGAGATCCGCGTCACCGCGGCGGCCAGCAACACCACGCTGGCCCGCATCATCCATGCCGTCGAGCAGACCCAGGGCAGCCGCGCGCCCATGCAACGTTTTGTCGATCGCTTTGCAGCCGTTTACACACCCGCGGTGTTTGCCATCGCCGTCGCGGTCGCCGTGCTGATGCCGCTGCTCGCGGCCTTAAGCTGGCAGGAGTCGGTCTACAAGGCGCTGGTGCTGCTGGTGATTGCCTGCCCCTGCGCGCTGGTGATTTCCACGCCGGTCACCGTCGTCAGCGGCCTCTCAGCCGCCGCGCGGCGCGGCATCCTGGTCAAGGGCGGCACCTATCTTGAGCAGGCGCGCCTGCTCAAGGCCGTCGCGCTCGACAAGACCGGCACCATCACCGAAGGCAAACCGCAGCTGGTGGACTGGCGCGCATGGGGCAGTGCCGGCCCCGCGAACCTCACGCAGCTGGCCACCGGCATGGCCGCGCGCTCCGACCACCCGGTGTCCAAAGCCATCGTGGCCGGTTTGAAGAGCGAAGCCGCCGAAGTGCAGGACTTCAAGGCCCTGCCCGGCCGCGGCACCTCGGGTGCCGCCGGCGGCCGGCTCCTGGTGCTGGGCAACCACCGCCTGATCCATGAAATGGGTTTGTGCGGCGTGGAACTGGAAGCCGAACTGGCTCGCCACGAACAGCAAGGCCGCACCGTGACCTTGCTGGCCGACGAAAGCCGCGTGCTGGCGCTGTTCGCGGTGGCCGACACCATCAAGGAAAGCTCGCGCCAGGCCATCGTCGACCTCAAGGCCCTGGGCGTCACGCCCGTGATGCTGACCGGCGACAACGCCGCCACGGCGCGCGCGATTGCGGTCCAGGCCGGCATTGAAGACGCCCGCGGCGACATGCTGCCAGAAGCCAAGCTCGACGCAATTCGCGAGATGCAGCAACGCTACGGCGCCACCGGCATGACGGGCGACGGCATCAACGACGCGCCCGCGCTGGCCCAGGCCGACATCGGTTTTGCCATGGGCGGGGCCGGCGCCGACACCGCCATGGAGGCGGCCGACGTGGTCATCATGAACGACAACCTCGAGCGCGTCGCCGAAACGGTGCGGCTGTCACAACGCACGCATGCCATCCTGTGGCAGAACATCAGCCTGGCGCTGGGCATCAAAAGCGTCTTCCTCATCATGGCCGTCTTCGGTACCGCCACCATGTGGATGGCAGTGTTCGCCGACATGGGCGCCAGCCTGCTGGTTGTGGGCAACGGATTGCGGCTGTTACGCCAGCGACATTAGGCGGCCGCGGCGAAAGCGCATCTCGCGCGCGGCTTCGCCTTTCTTGAAGTTCGTTCACAAAAACCTGGCCAGCCTTGCCCGCATCAGGCCCACCGACATCCACGCCGGGGCCTTTTTTGCTTCGCATTCCTCTTCGTCTTGGAGCAGCATCAATGTTCCTCGCATTCAAACCCACCAGCTCCCTCACGCAGTAGCCGCGCATGCCTGACCTGCGCACGCAAGAGCGCAAGTATTCGGGTCTGTGTCCAGGCTGCTGTTTGTGTCCATTCTCTCTATGAGAGATGGGTATGTGCGAATGTTCAAACACTATTGGCGTGTTTCTCATCATCTCTTTAAAGTGCAGCCGCTACGGCATCACAAAAAAAAGGATAGGGTGTGCTTATTTCAACTCAATGGGCGGTGGCATGGCGCGGCATGCCTGGTTTTTCAGTCAACAAGAGCGAAAGCAGCCAATGAAAGGCGCTGCCCTTTTCATCGCGATTGCGGCATGGATCGCCTTCTGCGGCTGGGCCGTTGAAAAAATCGGCAATCTGATCCCCGACCGGTCCATGCGCTTGCTGACTAAGTTCCTGTTGTTTGTGCTCTTCTTCACCACGCCATTGCTTCACGTCATGGCGAGAGCTGCTGGAGCCACAACATGAAGCGCCGCACCTTGCTGATGGCTGCGGCATCCACGCCATTGCTGAACGGCTGCCTGTATGACCGGTGGTTTGATCTTGAATGGGACGAAGAAGTTCAGCTGCACGACGGACGCGTGATCGTTGTGCATTTGAAGAATACCTACGAACGCATCCATCAAGGGTTCAAAAGGTATGGCGGAACCATCATGTCAAGAGATACGACGTTGACGTTTGATGCCGGCGAAACAACCGGCAAGGTCACCCAGCTATTCAAAGGATTTGGCCCTTCCCTTCTTGATCAGCATGAAGGCACATGGTACGTCATGCTGCGAGGGGGATCGTATTACCGCTCACAGGAAATACCGGGACAAGATTGGGGTCGCTATCCCTCGCTTAATTGCGACGAAGTAGCGAAGCTTGTGGGTACTCAATTTATTCCCATCCGACTCCAGGATTTGCCGCAGGTATTCCGCGAGCCCAACATATTGCAATACGGCACAGCCGCCGAGCACGCTCAACTTCACGAGCGACGCATATCGCTAAAAGACAAGGAGGTTTGGTTAGTCAAACATCCTCTCAGCTCTGGGCATATCAACACCTGCCGCCCGCGGGGGAAAGATACAAGTCAAAGCGGCCCTTCTATATCAATCAATGAAACAGGAGGTTCAAAGTGACACAACCTTTCGAGTATGCATTGCTGTCAGGCGACGCCTACAGGGACACCAGACAATTTAATAAAAACAATGCACCTATCCCACAAGGATGGATCGAATTAACCCAATACGCAATTTCAGGGTCCGGCCCCAATGCCAAATTTCCCGGCAGCGGTTTTAGCGCCCGGGTCTATCGGGATGTGACAGGCGAAATCGCGATCGCTTATGCGGGCACGCAGTTCGGCGGCTCAGGCGCGGGGCAGGCAGGCGATTGGCTCGCGGGCAATATGCCCCTGGCTGTCGGCCTGCTGGGCCCGCAAGCGGTTGTCGCGGCAGAGCTCTACCAAAGGGTTGCGGCCGATCTAGGCAACAGCAACATCACCTTTACCGGGCACAGCCTGGGCGGCGGCCTGGCCGCCATGATGGCCGTGTATTTTGATCGGCCCGCCAGGGTGTTTGCACCTGCGCCGTTTGGCAAGTCCGCCGATCCCACGCAATACCTCTTGGGCGCCTTGGGGCCGCTGGCTGCCATCAGGGCCAAGCTTTTTGCCAACGCGCTGCTCAACCCCCATCTGGGGGGAATTCCTGAGGCCCTGGCCGACTACAGTCCGGGCGGCGACTACACCGCGCGCTCGGCCCATGTCCTGGCCTGGGCCGTCAAGGGCGAGATACTGGAGAAAACACTCTTTCTCTTGCCCTTTATCGAAACCTCGGGCACCCGCACCTCGCTGTTCACCGCCGGTGAAACCGAGCTCGGTATGACTTCCAAGCACAGCATTGATTTGCATGCCGCGGGCTTGATAAGCCCAACCTTTAACAAATGGGCCTCCACCTTACCCGGGGCCTTACCGCTGATATTTGACAGAACTTTCTATGCCGTAGATCTGATTACGGGCAAAGAGCAGGATTTTTTAGTCAAGCTCAACCGCAATCAAATTGGCGTGGCGGACACTTCCCCCAATGCCATGCTCAGCCACTTCGCCAATGACCTGCAAAAGTTGGGCACCAATATGGTCGGCCTGAGCCGGGCCGCGCAAGACGCCCTGACCGCTCAGAGCATCGAATGGTATTTCTGGCAGGGCAACGACTATGCCGGACAAGAGTTCTTTAACCAAACCGGTGAGTTGCTGCAATACACGTCTGCCCAAGCTGCCGGCTTGGCCAATGTGCAGAACAAGGCGGTGAACTATATCGGCAAGTGGCTGACTGCCGTGACCGATGAAAATGGCGCTCCCGTTGGAAATGTCACCTATGACCAATGGAATGTGGTTGCCGGCAGTTCAGGGTCGACCGCGACGGCCAAGGATGCCAACAAAGGCCAGATTTTTATCGGCGGTGCCGGCGGCGACACCTTTACCGGAGGCAACAAAGGCGATGTCTTTTATGCCAGCGCCGGCGACGACAGCCTGAATGGCGGCGCTGGTGACAACGCCAACGACTGGCTCTATGGCGGCGCTGGCAATGACACCTACAAGTTCACGGGCACTTTTGGCAGTGATGTGGTGATTGATAGTGATGGCCAAGGCTCCATTCAAGTAGACGATGTGACCTTGCAAGGTGGCAAGAAGCTGGACGAAAACTCTTGGTACAACAAAGAACAAGGCTTTGTATTCATCTTGCTTGGCAGTGGCGATAACAAAAGCCTTGTGATTCAAAAAGATTCAAGCCTGAACTACATTCGCGTGCAGGGTTGGCAGAACGGTCAACTAGGGTTGACGATGGAAGGCACTTTGGCGGAGACGCCCGAAGTTGCCCACATCTTCCTCGGCGACCAGCACGGCCAAACCGCCATCGACACGGTAACCGGCGCCCAGTATTACGACTGGGCCAGTACCAGCTGGACCTCCGAAGGCGTACTCACGGGCGGTGTGATTGATGCTGGCTACAAAGACGTAATCACCGGAAGCAGCGGCAACGACAAGATCGACGGCAAGGGCGGCAATGATCTTCTGTATGGCGGGGACGGAAACGACGAAATCGAGGGTGGCGACGGTGACGACCTGATCGGTGGCGGAAAAGGCAGCGACACCATCAAGGGTGGCGCGGGCAACGACACCATCCTGAGCGCCACCAACGTGGCAGTCCCCCAGCGTGTAGGCCCTACGGATACCTGGGATCCGACACTGGCCATTCATGGTGGAAGCACCGAGATGGACGATGCATCCGATGTGATTGAAGCCGGGGACGGCAACGACATCGTCTATGCCGGCCGCGGCGGCGATCGCATCGAAGGCGGTGCGGGCAACGACAAGCTTTGGGGCCTGGCGGGCAACGACATCATTGAAGGTGGTACGGGTGACGATGAGTTGCTGGGGGATGGTGTCAATGTGCAGGATGGTTATGGCTATGTTCCGGGTGGGAGCCACGGCAGCGACTTTCTGGACGGCGCCGAAGGCAGCGACACGCTTTGGGGATTTGGCAAAGACGATTCGCTCTTCGGCGGTGCGGGTAACGACATATTGTGGGGCGATGCGTCCGGCGCGACCCTGGCCGGTGAATACCACGGGAATGACTATCTTGACGGGGAAGACGGCGACGACACGCTGACCGGCAACGGCAAGGACGACACCCTGTATGGCGGGGATGGCAACGATAGCTTGTACGGAGACGCCGACGAGTCGGACCTGGCTGCGCAATACCACGGCGACGATTACCTCGATGGCGAGGGCGGCAACGACATCCTCTTTGGCGACGGCGGCAACGACACCTTGTATGGCGGGGAAGGAAACGACGAGCTGCACGGCGATGCCTTGAGCGGCGCGCTTGCCGGCCAATACCACGGCGACGATTACCTGGACGGGGAAGCCGGCAACGATCTGCTTCTCGGCAACGGCGGCAACGACACACTGTACGGCGGCGATGGAAATGATGAACTTCAGGGCGACGGCAAAGAGTCGGACCTGGCCGGCCAATACCATGGGGACGACTACCTTGACGGGGAAGACGGCGATGACGTCCTCTTTGGCGATGGCGGCAACGACACGCTGTATGGCGGCGCGGGCCGGGACACGCTCCACGGTGACGCGTATGAGTCTTCGCTGGCCGGCCAATACCACGGCGACGACTATCTCAACGGAGGGGCCGGCAACGACCTGCTTATCGGCGACGGCGGTAACGATACCTTGTACGGCGGTGACGGCGACGACGAGATGCAAGGCGATGCCTCGGAGGCCAGCCTGGCCGGGCAATACCATGGCGACGACTATCTGAACGGGGAGGCCGGCAACGACACGCTGTACGGCCTGGGCGGCGACGACACGCTCTATGGCGGCGACGGCAACGACATCATGCTGGGCGACAGCGTGGAAGCCGATCTGTCAGCCGAATATCACGGCAACGATTACCTTGATGGCGGAGCTGGCGACGATGTCATGGCTGGCAACGGCGGAGACGACACGCTGCTGGGCGGCGACGGCAACGACGTGCTCTGGGGCGATACTGACGAAGGCACGTCCGGCCTGGACGGTGACGACATACTTGACGGCGGGGCGGGTATGGACACACTGCACGGCGGCGGTGGCGATGACACCCTGGTGGTGGGCACGGGCGACACGGCTTTCGGTGGCTCAGGCGATGACGTCTACGAGGTCAGCGGCAACGCCTTGCTGATCGACGAGTCGGGCCAAAACCACTACACCATCGATGCGGCCCAGGCCACTTCGGTCTCACTGTTTGATGTTTCGCGCGGAGGCGGTACGCTGGAAATCGTCAATGCCGGTGGCGCAGGCAATGCGCCGGTCTTGACCTTTCTTTCGAACGGCAACCAGGTTCTGAGCATTGGAGGCTTGCAAGTCAGAGGCACCGGCTGGGCCGATGGCTCCCTCGCGTCTGTCACCGTCTACGGGCAGACCTACACTGCCGCAGACCTGCTGCGGCACAGCCCGACGAGCCGGTCCGTGAATGTGACCGGCAGCAACCAGAACATCGTCACCGGCCTAGGCGCCGACGACATCACAGTGCATGAAGGCGGCAATACGATTTCCGCGGGCGGCGATAACGACCGGATCCAGCTCGATTCGGGCGGAAACACCCTGGAATTTCAATCCGGCGACGGCCGGGACCTTGTGCAGTTGGGCACGGGTGTCCTGGCGGCCGCCTCGGCGGTGACCATCGCCCTGGGCGAACAGGCCAACCTGGCCGGCCTGCGTATCGGCCTGGTACAGCGCAACTCCAGGGCAGTGGTGCTGCACCTCGACTCGACCGGCACCGACAGCATCACGCTGGAGCCCGATTCCGGCGATGGCGATGTGGAGCTGTTCTTGGCCAACATCGTGGTCACTGCCGGGGGCCAGACCACCACGTTGGCGGGCCTGCTGGCGGCCGGACAGGAAATCCAGGGGGACGCGGGCGACAACTACCTCATGGCTTTCAACAAACCCAGCGTTTTGTCTGGGGCGGCCGGCAACGACGTGCTGGTGGGCAGCGCGTTCAACGACACACTCGACGGCGGAACCGGCGACGACATACTGGTGGGCGGCGCGGGCGACGATACCTATGTTTGGGGAAGAGGGGGTGGCAACGATACCGTGAACGAAGAGAGCGGGTTCAACATCGTGCGCTTGAGCAACTTGTCGGCTTCCGAAATTGTGGTTCGTAACGACAGTGGAACCCTCTTGATCCGGGTGATTGACACCAATGAGTGGCTTCGAGTTTCGGGTGGGTTCTCCACCGAAGGCTCGCAGGCTCCCGTTGAAAAGGTTGTCTTTGCGAATGGCGTGGAGTGGGACATGGCGGTCCTTCAACTCAAGGCATTGCAAGGCAGCGCTGGTGGCGACGCCGTATGGGGTTTTGATACCAACGACACGTTGGAAGGCGGTGACGGCGATGACAGTCTCCGGGGGGGCGGAGGCGATGACCGCCTGATCGGTGGCGCCGGAAACGACAGCCTGGGCGGTGATTCAGGTAGCGACACTTTTGTCTGGGGGCGCGGCGACGGTAACGACCAGGTTTATGACTGGGGTGGAAGCGACGACGCCGTGGAGTTCCGGGGCCTAAACGCTTCGGATTTGACGATGGTCCGGTACAACGGCGGGGAAGCGGTTTTCCGGATCAACGACACGGGTGAAAGGCTGGCCATCACGCAGAACTTTTACTCGCTCGAGGAAAGTTTTTACACCGTTGAGTGGCTGCGGTTCGCGGATGGGACCAGCTGGAACATCCATGACCAATCGCTCAATATCGAGTTGAGAGAAAGCTACTCTTCCGAGTCGACATTGTTGGGCTGGTCACTGGCCGACCACATCGTCGGCGGCGCGTACGAAAACTACCTCTACGGCTTCGATGGGGACGACATCCTCGACGGCGGAGGCGGCAACGACCAGTTGTATGGCGGCGCCGGCAATGACACATACGTCTGGTATGCAGGTTCAGGTGATGATGTCATTCGTGATGCTTCTGGGGAGCCCGGCGATACCGGTGGTGGTTTTGACACCGTCAAGCTGACGGGGCTGGACCCGGCCAACATCATGGTGACCTACGAGCCCGGGAACCTGGACCTGATCATCCGGATCATTTCCACCGGCGAGACATTGACGGTGCAACAAGGCCTCAACCCCGAGGCCGCGAGCTATTTCCTGGAGCGCATCGTTTTCGACAACGGCGTGGTATGGAGCGCAGGCGACATACTCGCGCTGGCTGACGCGAGCCGCCTCAACCATGCCCCTGAGGTGGCGTATCCCTTGAGTGACCTGGAAATCGAGGCACAAGGGAACGTCGGCCTCGATATTCCCTCGGACCTGTTCTCTGACGATGACGGCAATCCGTTGATGTACAGCCTCAGTCTTGCCAATGGCGACCCCTTGCCCGCCTGGCTCAACTTCAACGTCGAATCGTTCAGGCTTGAAGGAACCGCGCCCTTGGGCTTTGCCGGGGCACTTTCCATTGCCGTCAAGGCAAGGGACGTTTTTGGCCTGGCAGCCTCGTCGAACTTCGCGCTCACTGTTGCCACATCCGATGTAATCATTCAAGGCACGCAAGGCAATGACACCCTCTTTGGTACCTCAGGGGCCGATGTGATGTCCGGCGGCGCCGGTAACGACGTGCTGATGGGTGGCTTCGGCGCCGACACCCTGTTTGGCGGCGACGGCGACGATGTGCTCGATGGCAGGGCGCCGGCCGTGGGCGCCTCGGCAACTGTGTATGTGGAGAATGCCGCGACGATGAAGTATGTGGTGGACGATGGCCTTGTCACTGGATGCACGCTCACGGATGCTATTGTTCCCTCGGTAGCGGCAGGCCAACAACTGCGAGTCCATGGCGGTGTAAGCCCGGTCAAAGTCTATGTCACGCCCGGCAGCCGATTGGATGGAAGTGAGCTTATCGCGGGGGGAGATAGCATCCACCTGAGCGGAAACCTTGCCGACTACAGCCAGGCGATAGACCAGGATACGGGTATCTACACCTTCACCCGCATCGCGGGACTGCCCGAAGGGCAAAGTGAGTCCGCTCTGGTAACGGTGTCCAACACGGACACCAGCCTGTACTTTGCCGATGGCTACCTCGTGATCAATTGCATCGCTGACGCGCGTCTGATGGATGTTGACACTTACGTCTTTCACCCAATCCAGCAAAGCTGGCTGTCGGGTGGCCCCCAGTCATGGCCCACCAGCAACCCGTTGCTGAGCCAGGGCGCGGACCGGCTTATCGGCGGCCTTGGCGACGACCTCTATTTTATTGACGATGCGGGGGATGCTGTGGTCGAGAACGCCGAAGAGGGTACCGACACGGTGCAAAGCTACCTGCCTGGCTACACCTTGGGTGCCAATGTGGAAAATCTGACGCTGCTGGGCAATGGAAATATCAACGGCACCGGCAATGCCTTGGCCAATGTGCTGTTCGGCAACGCTGGCAACAACATCCTTGCGGGCGATCATGGCGGCGACACCTACCAGGCTTACCGCGGCATGGGCCAGGACCGCATTGTGGAGAACGATGCAGCGACCGGCACCGTTGACGTGCTGTCTTTCGGCGGGGAAATCAGCGCCAACCAGCTGTGGATGCGCCGTAGCGGCAATGACCTGGAAATCAGCATCATCGGCACCGCCGACAAGGCCACTGTGCAAGACTGGTACCTCGGCAGCGCCCACCATGTCGAACAGATTTGCCTCAGCGACGGCAAGACGCTGCAGGACTCGGACGTTGAGATTCTGGTGCAGGCCATGGCCCCCTACGCACCACCGGTGATGGGGCAAATGGACTTGTCAGCCGCCTATGCGGCCCAGCTGGCCCCGGTGATCGCGGCCAGCTGGCATTAAGTCATCAGCGTTCGACCGTCTTGTTCCAGCGCGCGTTCCAGGCTGGGCGGTTCTCGTTGATCGCGTCCCAGTCCACCGTGGTCGCGGTCTTCATGTACTCGTTCATCTGCGCCACCAGCGCGCCGGCCTTGCCACTCGATTTGGTCTTGGGGTTGGACGGGATCTGGTCGCCGAACTCCAGCGCTGCCGCCTGTGCTTCAGGCGAGAGCAGGTACTGGGCCAGCTTGTGGGCCAGCGCGGGTTCGCTGTTCTTGGCGATCACGCATTCGCCGACGGTCAGCACGGCCGAGCCTTCCTTGGGTTGCACGTATTCCACGGGAACGCCCTTGTCCTTGAGCACGCCGACGGCCGTGGGCGTGAGCGGGAACATCGCGGCCTCGCCGGTCTGCACCATTTCAGCGAGCTTGGCCGAGCTCGGGATGTACTCCAGCACGTTGGGGCCAATGGTGGTGGGCCAGGCCTTGAAGCCGGGCTCCACGTTCTTGTCGTTGCCACCCTGGATGCGGTTGAACAGCAAAAAGCCGTGCAGGCCGAAGGTCGACGAAGACAGCGACTGAAACACCACCTTGCCCTTGTACTTGGGGTTGGCCATGTCCATCCACGAGGTGGGCGGCGCCCAGCCTTTTTCGGTGAACATCTTCTTGTTGTAGGCGATGCCGGTCATGCCGATGTTGACGCCGGCGGCCATATCGCCCTTGAAGCGCGCGGTGGGAAACAGGTCGTTCAGCACGGGGCTGGCCTGCATTTTTTCGCACAGGCCCATGCCGATGGCGCGGTACATGATGCCGTCGTCCAGGAACATCACATGCATCTGCGGGTTGTCCTTGTTGGCCTGGGCCTTGGCCAGGATGTCCGAGGAGGTGCCGGGCACGACCACGACCTTGACGTTGTTGGCTTTCTCGAAGGCGCCGAAAACATGCTCGGTATAGGTTTTTTCCATGGTGCCGCCGTTCATGCCGATGTACAGCGTCTTGGTCTGGGCCATGGCATTGCCGCCGGCCAGGCCGGCAAGGACGGCAAGCGACACCGCGGTGGTGCGGGCGGTCGGGAATCGCGGGAAGATGTTCATGGAAAGCTCCTGGTGGCGTGGGTGAAGAAAAAACTAGACAACAGTGGAAGAGGAAGAGGCAGGCCCGGTGGTTGCCGCACGCGGTCTTGCTGGCGAAAAGCGTTGAATCGAAAAAGCGTCTATCGGCGTGGCGCTGCCGCCCTCACTGACCAGGTCGGCCAGCACCGCGCCAACCCCCGGCCCCAACTGAAAGCCGCCGCCGGCAAAACCGAATGCATGAATCAGGCCCGGTGTGGTGGCGCTGGGGCCTATGACAGGCAGGCGGTCCGGCAGGTAGCCTTCGGTGCCGCTCCAGGTTCGGATGATGTGGGCGTTCTTCAGCGCCGGCAGCAGTTCGACAGTCTGCTGCATCAGGCCGGCCATGCCGCTGCGCTGCGCGCGGGCGCGCTGGTCGTCCAGCGCATAACCCCGGCCGCCGCCTATGACGCAGTTGCCGCGCGCTACCTGGCGCGCGTAAACGCCGCCGCCCTCCACGCCCAGGCTCAGGTCCATGAAGACAGGCAGCGGCTCGGTCACCGCCATCTCGGGGTGGCCTGCCTCCATGGGCACGGCCTCGCCGAATTGCGCGGCGATGCGGTCCGCCCAGGCGCCGGCGCAATTGAGCACATGTTTGGCGCGCACTTCCAGCGCCTGGCCCGAGCGCAACACAAAAAAATCTCCGTCGCGCGCGACCTCGTCCACGCGGGTCTGCTCGCGAATGTCGGCGCCCAGCTTGCGCGCGGCCAGCGCGAAGGCCGGCGACACCAGGCGCGGGTTGGCTTGGCCGTCACCCGGGCACAGAGAGGCGCCGACGGCTATCCGGCCCAGCCAGGGGCAGCGTTCGCGCAGCGCTCGCGTGGACAGCATCTGCAAGTCCATGCCGAAATCCAGCGTGCGCGCGCGGTAACTTTCCAGCGATGCCAGGTCGGCCTCGCTGCGCGCGATCTTCAGGTGCCCGGACTGCACGTATTCGCCGTCCGTACCTGTCAATTCGGTCAGGCGCGCCCACAGGCCTTGCGCGCGCTGCGACAGCGGCAGCTGGCTCAGCGGCCGGCCCTGGCGGCGCACGCCGCCGTAATTGACGCCGCTGGAACGGGAGCCGCAGAGGTCACGCTCCAGCAGCACGACTGAAAACCCCTTCTGGCGCAAAAACAGCGCGGCCGACGAGCCCATGATGCCGCCGCCCACAACCGCTACGTCGGCCGTGATGCGCTCCATCATGCGGCCTCCTGCTTGAGCACCGATGCGGCCACGGGCACGACCGTGGCGGAGAACGGCAGCGGCTTGATGGGCGACTGCCCGCGCAAGCGGCCCACGGCATCGGGTGCGGTGGCGCAGGCTTGCGCAAGAATCTCGGCCGCCGCCACACCGCAGGTGCGGCCCTGGCAACGACCCATGCCAACGCGCGTGAGCGCCTTGAGGCGGTTCATCTCGCGCGCGCCGGTATCGGCCACACAGCGGCGCAATTCACCGGCCGTGATTTCCTCGCAGCGGCAGACCACGAGTTCGTCGGGCACAGCCGCGGCCCAGCCGGAAGGAAATGGGAAGGCGCGCTCCAGCCCCCTGCGGAATTGCGCGATGCCCGACAAGCGGCGCTCCAGCAATGCCACGCGTATGGGGTCTATGTGGTGCCCGGTGTCGGCCAGCAGGGCCAGTGCCGCGCGCTCGCCGGCCCATTCGGCGGCATCGGCGCCCATGATGCCGGCGCCGTCGCCGGCCAGGTAGACGCCGGCCACGCTGGAACGCCCGGCCGCGTCGCGCTCGGGCAGCGCGCCGCGCTGCAGCTCGTTATAAGCAAAGCGGCAGCCCAGCAGGTCGGCCAGCTGCGTCTCGGAACGCAGCGCGTAGCCAAAGCCCACAGCATCGCAATCAATACGGTGTTCGCGGCCGGCTTTGCGCCAGTGCATGGCCTGCACACGTTCGCCGCCCTCGGCGGCCGCCAGCTCCACCCCCTGGTGCACCGCGACACCGTGCGCGCGCAGCCAGCCCAGGTAATACAGGCCCTTGGCCAGCAGCGCCGGCTGGCGCAGCATGGCGGGCACGGCGGCGGCCTTGCCTGCGAAGCTTGCCGTGTCGAGCACCGCCGCAACCTTGGCACCGGCCTTGGCATATTGATAGGCGATCAGGTACAGCAGCGGCCCGGTGCCGGCAAAGACCACACGCGAACCGATGGCGCAGCCCTGAAACTTGAGCGCCACCTGCGCGGCGCCCAGCGTGTAGATACCGGGCAATGTCCATCCCGGAAAGGGCAGCACGCGGTCCGTCGCGCCGGTGGCGACGATGAGGTGGCTATAGGGCAGCGTGCTCATGGCGCCCTGGTGCAACAGGTCCAGCTTGCCGCCTTCGGCGCTCCAGACCAGGGTGTCGGGACGGTAATCGACCTTGTCCAGGATGGCCGCCATGGCGCCGTGCAGCGCATCGGCGCGCCCAGCCTCAAAACCATACAGCGCCTCTTTGGGCCGCGTGAACCCTTCGGGCGGCTGGCGGTAGATCTGCCCGCCCCAGCGCGGCGCTTCGTCCACCACCACCGGCCGCAGGCCGTGCGCCACCAGCGCCTGGGCCGCGCGCACGCCGGCCGGGCCGGCGCCCACAATGACGGGCTGCAGGCTCATGCCAGGCCCTCTGCGCCGGTCACCAGCCGCATGCCTTCTTCGACAAAGGTGCCGCAGGCGCGCAGGCGCTTGCCCGACTCGGTGGCGACCCAGCAATCCTGGCAGGCACCCATCAGGCAAAAGCCGGCGCGCGGCTCGCCGCTGAATTCGCTGAAGCGCAGACGCGCGCTGTGTGTGAGCACCGCCGTCAGCACGGTGTCGCCGGCCAACGCCGTGAGCGGCTGGCCGTTGAGCACAAAGCCCACGGGCTTGCGGCCGCCTTCGGCCACGCGCTGCAGCAAGGCCCTGGGCTTCCCGGCGGCGCCGGGGGTTTCGTCGGATGGCTTCATTTGTGCCCCACCAGAATCTTGTCAAGGCCGTAGATGCGGTCCAGCACCAGCATGGCCACGGCGGTCAGCGCCACCATGAGCGCGGAGACCGCCGCCATCAGCGGGTCTATGGACTCGGTCGCGTACATATACATACGCACCGGCAGCGTCACGGTGGAAGGCGCGGTGACGAAGATGGACATGGTCACCTCGTCAAAGCTGTTGATGAAGGCCAGCAGCCAGCCGCCGGTGACGCCCGGCAAAATCATGGGCAGCGTGACGCGGGTGAACACCGTGGCCTGGCTGGCACCCAGCGACAGGGCCGCCTGCTCGGCGCTGCGGTCGCTGCCCTCCACCGAGGCCAGCACCAGGCGCAGCACATAAGGCGTGATGATGACCACGTGCGCCAGCGCCAGCCAGAAGAAGCTGCCGGTCGCGCCTATCAGCGAGAAGGTGCGCAGCAGGGCCACGCCCAGCACCAGATGCGGAATGATCAGCGGCGAGAGAAACAGGCCGTTGAGGAAATCGCGGCCGGGAAAGCTGTGCCGCGCAATCGCCAGCCCGGCAGGCACGGCCAGCACGGTCGCCAGCGTGGCCGAAATCGAGGCCAGCCAGAGGCTGTTCTTGAAGGACTGCACAAAGTCCGAATGCGCGAACACCGCGCGGAACCAGCGCAGGGAAAACTCCGTGGTCGGGATGGCCAGCGTGTTGCCGGGCGTGAAGGCCACCACACAGACGATGACCAGCGGCGCCAGCATGAAGGCGATGACGAGCGCGTTGAAGAGCAGCGCAATAGGGCCGTTTTTGGACATGGTGCGCTCCTTATCCCAAAGACTTTTTATAGGAGCGCTCTAGGACGCGGTTGTAGCTCAGCATGATGGCCAGGTTGGCCAGCAGCAAAGTCAGCGCGATGGCCGCGCCCAGCGGCCAGTTCAGTTCGTGCAGGTATTCGTCATACACCACGGTGGCCACCATCTTCAGGCGCCGCCCGCCCAGCAGGCCGGGAATCGCGAAGGCGCTGGCGCTCAGGCCAAACACGATCAGGCTGCCCGAGAGCACGCCCGGCAGCACCTGCGGAAAAATGATGCGGCGCAAGGTGGTGAAGTGCGAAGCCTGCAGCGAGAGCGCCGCGTCTTCCACGCCCGGGTCCAGCTTTTGCAGCGAGGTCCAGACCGGGATCACCATAAAGGGCAGCATCACGTGCACCAGCGCGATGACCACGGCCGCCTCGGTGTAGAGGATGCGCATGGACGGCAGGCCGACTGCGCGCATGAGCTGGTTGACCACACCCTCGGGGCCCAGCAGCATGCTCCAGCCGAAGGCGCGCACCACCACAGACACCAGCAGCGGCGCCAGCACCACCAGCAGCAAAATCGAGCGCCAGGGGCTGCGCATGCGGCTCAGCACATAGGCCTCGGGGGCGCCCACCAGCACGCAAATCAGCGTGGTCAGCGCCGAAATCCACAGCGTGCGCCAGAAGATGCCGTGGTAGTAGTCGTCCGTCAGCACGGCGGCGTAATGCGCCAGCGTGAAGCTGTTCTTGACGCCGGTGGCGTGGTCAAAGACCTGGAAGGACAGCACCGCCGTAAGCGCCAGCGGCACCAGCAGCAGGCAGGCGAACAGCGTGAAAGCCGGCGCCGACAGCAGCCGGGGCGCGCGCGAGGCGCTTGCCCGGGGCGCAGCAGCCGCGGCGGCGCCGCTCATGCCGGCACCCCTTGCGCGCCGGGCAGCAAGCGCACCTGTTGCGCGGCCCAGTCCAGGCCCACGTTCGCACCCTCTTCGGCCGGCGCCGTGCCGTCGTTGGGGCAGACCACCGCAAGCTGGCCGGCTGCGGTGGACACCTGGTAAAGCCACTGGCTGCCCAGGAAAAAACGCTCCTTGACCGTGCCGCCTATGCGGCCCTGGGCTTCGTGCACCAGGCGGATTTTTTCAGGACGCAGGCTCAGCACCACCGCGTCGCCTTGCGACACACCGGCGGCCTCGACTTCGATCGGTACATTGCCGCCCACATTCACCGTGGCCCAGGGGCCGGTGGCCGCCACGCGGCCTTCGAGCAAGTTGGCCTTGCCGACAAAGTTCGAGATAAAGCGGGTCTGCGGGTGTTCATAGAGCCGGTGCGGCTGGTCGATCTGCGTGACGCGGCCGGCTTCCATGACGACCACACGGTCGCTGATGGACATGGCCTCGGTCTGGTCGTGCGTGACCATGATGGTGGTGGTGCCGACCTTGCGCTGGATCTGGCGAAGCTCGAACTGCATTTCCTCGCGCAGCTTGGCGTCCAGGTTGGACAGCGGCTCATCCAGCAGCAGCACGGGCGGCTGAATCACCAGGGCACGGGCCAAGGCCACGCGCTGGCGCTGCCCGCCCGAAAGCTCGCGCGGGTAGCGGCCGGCGTGCGCCTCCAGGTGCACCAGGGCCAGCGCGGCCTTCACGCGTTCGGTGCGCTCTTCCTTGGGAACCCGCCGCATCTCCAGGCCAAAGCTCACGTTGTCGTAGACGCTCATGTGCGGAAACAGCGCATAGCTCTGGAACACGATGCCCAGGCCGCGCGAATTGGGTTTGGCATGGGTGATGTCGCGGCCGTCCAAGGTGACCTGCCCGGACGTCACCTCGCAAAAGCCCGCAATCATCTGCAAGGTG
>Ga0102592_1002021_pt1 | contig 19333 bp, 20 predicted proteins | sample AraplaCol_mMF_r2_FD_76861 | JGI IMG/M metagenome (GOLD analysis project Ga0102592, IMG submission 76861) | Arabidopsis root microbial communities from North Carolina, USA - plate scrape MF_Col_mMF_r2 (SPADES assembly) (version 2) | ecosystem: Host-associated > Plants > Roots > Endosphere...
CTATTATTTCCGCCCAGGCCACAACCGCATCGAGGTCGGACAACAGCTCGGCGTCGGGCTTGGCGTTGACGACCGGCAGCAGCTCCTTGATGTCGGTGATCTTGGTGAGATCGGTGCCCTTGCGGAAATAATAGTCGGGCGCGATCGCGAAGGCGCCGAGCTTGGCGAGGCGCCGCGTCACGTCCTTGATGTATTCATGCAGGCCGAAAATCTCCATCGCCACGATGATCACCGGCGCCTTGGTGTTGCCGGCAGGGCGGGCGAAATAGGCGGGCATCTCTTCGGAGCCGACCTTGATCTTGGCCTCGCCGGCCTGGAGACCATTGGTGTCGGTGGTGATCACCTCGGCCCGCACGGGCCCGGCCGCAAGCGTGTAGCCGGCAGCGACCGCCGCGGTGGCGCTCATGAATCCACGGCGCGAGACCGGGGCAACTTTGGTCAATCCGACGACGTCGGACGTCATGGTGGTTTCGAAGCTCATCGAGAGGTCCCTTGCTGCTGCCATTCGTGCCCCCGAGGGCGACGCATTCGCCAATAGTTGCCGGGGAAACGCAAGTCACCAGCCTGCGAGCAAACGGCCTTGGACTGTGCGCCGGCTGTCCGGATCGATCGTGTGTCCGATTTAACCGCGTGGCTGCGCTGCGACGCAACATCCATTAACTCAGAATTGGGGTTCTTCCGCCGCACCTCGCGCGGCCAGACGTTGCAGCAGCTTGGCTCCGTGACGCAATTCGAACGGTCTACCCGCAACAAATGGGTACGATGGTGGCCGCAACGATACATCATGTTGCCCCCATGCTGCGTGGGATCGGAATCCGGCACGCGAGCCATCGTCATTTGATTGAAATTTTCGGATGACTCGAGCGGTGCGATTTACTCGAACTTTCTTTGTGACGCCCTAGTTCCACGTCCGGAAGTTCCATCTCCGGCAACGGAGAGCATCTTCCTCAGGCGCGCGGTCCACCCGTTCGGCAACGGACGAAGGGCTGCGGGCTCCATTCCCATCCACCCGAATTGCGCACCCCAAGGCTCAATTGAATAAAGCTTTATACGACCGGAACTGAAATGAATTTGGCTCGCGAATCGATTGAACTGCTGGAGCAAGTCGCACGAATCCTGTGGTTCGAAGGTACCAAGCACGGATTGCGTGACCGCGAGTGGATGGCGCTGCGCTTTCTCTCCCGGGCCAACCGCTTTTCCCGAACGCCTTCGGCACTCGCCAGTTACGTCGGCACCACGCGCGGCACCGCCTCGTTCATCATCGGGGAGCTCGAGCGGCTCGGTTATATCGAGCGAAAACGCTCGGCCACCGACAAGCGCTCGGTGATGCTGAGCGTGACGCAGCAGGGCAAGAAGTTCCTGGTGCGCGATCCCGTCAACGTCCTGGTCGAGGCGATCGACGTCCTCGACGACGAGGTCAAGATGCGCTTCCGCGACACATTCCGGCACGTGCTGGATCAGTCCGACGCGGCCGAGCAGCGGCACCATACCGACGTTTGCAAGCGATGCATCTTCCTCCGGGAAGAGCGCAGCTCGACCGACAACAAGGCGGCGGCCGAATTCAGCTGCCGCTTGTTCCGCTCGCCGATCGCGGAGGCCGAGGTCGATCTGCTATGCACCAGCTTCGAGCATCACCGCCAATAGAAGGCGGCGTTCGATCACGGCGTCGCCTTGCGTGACGAATAGATGACGCCCCCGCTCGACTCCACCACCAGGCGCCCGTTCTCGCTCCTGATCTCTTCGATGCGGCCGAGGCCGGGCACCTGCTGTCCCAGCACGGCCTCGATGACGCCGTTCGGGCCCTGCAGGATGGCAATGCCTTCGTAGGCCTGGCGGACCGACCACCCCTTGATCACCTTGCGTGGCGCCGGCGCGCGCTCGGACGGAGACACCGAACCGGTGAACTCGGGCGCGGCGACCGAAGCCATCATCGACCCCTGTTGCGGCGAGGGCTGCGATTGCACCGTCGCCGGTGCCGGCGTCGGTGCCGGGACCTGAGCCTGGGCGAGCTTGTCGAGCTTCACCGTCGAGGACGAGCTCACCCGCTCGATGCGGTCGAGATTCTCGGCGAACCTGCCGAAGCGGTCATTGGTCGCCTTGCTCGACTGATCGACCGCGGTGCGCAGGCCGTCGAGGTTCTCCGACACGCCCGACATCTGCTTGCGTAATTGCGCGACGGTCTCGCGCAGATTTCTGATCTCCGTATTGGCCGCGACGTTGCTCTGGGCGGGCTGCGTGGCGAGATAGGCGATCACGCCGGTGCAGGCGCACACCACGAGCATGGCGGCGACCGCCAATGTCGCGAGCGGCGCAACCCATGTCGGACGGGGCGGCGGGGGCTTGGCCACGATCACGGCCGGCTTGATCACGGTCGGCACAGGCTTGGGGATCGCCATCTTGTCGAGACGGGCCTTGGCGCGAATGCGTTTCAGCCCTTCGAGCGCTTCCTTCGCGAGCGCTTCGTCGCTCGCCGCGGCCGACACGCGCTTTGCGCCCGCAACCGGCTTGGTCGGCTGCGCCGTATTGTCCTTTGTATCGCGCGGCTCGGGAGCAGGCTTGGCCGTTGCGGAAACATCAGCGGTCGCGTTGGGACGAGCTTGTCCATCGGACAACATGTGAAAATGCTCCGTTCGGTTCGATCTATCGAACGGCGACGTTATGTGCCGAAGCTTGTCTGAAACGTGCGCATCGAAAGATTCGCATCACGCGCAATGCGACGAGAGATGGCCCGAACGCGTCATGCACGTGGCGAGAGTGCGACTCGAAAGACACACACTCGCCAAGATTTCGCCAAGCTGGAGTCGCGCCGTTACATGTGAGTCGAATTGTCGCATGTGGAAACACGTGCGGGAGAGTCAATCCCGGGTTGAAAACCGCTCAATATGCGTCACCCCGAGCAGCACCCAAAACAGCTGTAATTGTACGGAGATGCGGAACCATACAACCATCGCGGTGCAGAACTAGTTTAGTTATCAAATCAACTGATGCGATTGAATATATCAAGAAACAACCCGAAACAAACCAACAGCATCAAGCACACGTAGCAATCGCTTTGTGGCGCACGCTTGATCGGGAATCGGCAATCGTTACGGTCCTAGTCAAGTGATTCTCGTCAGTTGGCGAGGAGATCGACACAGGTTAGTGGCGTTCGGACGCGATGAGCAACTTGGCGCAACTGTTCTAGGTCGTTTCTCAATCCGCTCCGCGAGGTGATCCGTAAGACACCCGCCGAGCCTCACGCAGTAAGCGTTCAGTATCGAGTCGAAGTAGCAGGCCTGCAGGACGCAGGCACTGAATGCGTAGGGCTGCCCGCGAATATCGAAACCATAACAACGGTTCGCGGGAAGGAATGTCGTCAAACAGCACGTTGCCGAGCCGGCGCATCACAATAACCAACCGGCCGCAACAAGTGCGAAACAGGGGCGAAAGACTGATGTATATTATCGTTGATGATCGCGAGAGCGTCGCGAACAGCTACGTCGGAGGGCTGGTTCGCGAAGGCGTGTCGTCGATCGGCTTCTCCTCGGGAGAATTCTGGGACTGGCTGCAATCCGCGAGCGAATCGGATCTGGCTGCGGTGGATGCCTTCCTCCTCGGGGATTGCGATGCCCGCGGAAGCCTGCCGCGGGCGATGCGCAAGCGCTCCTCGGCTCCCATCATCGCCGTGAGCGGCCAGAAGATGCTCAAGAACACGCTTGAGCTGTTCGAATCGGGGGTCGACGACGTCGTGCACGTGCCGATCCACCTCCGCGAGATCCTCGCCCGAACGGCCGCGATTGCGCGCCGCCGGGTGGGCGAGCTGCCAAGACCCTGCGAGACCAGGATCCAGGTCTTCTTCAACGGACGAGACCCCGAGATCGCGGGCCACGCCCTCACCCTGCCCCGCCGCGAATTGCGCATTCTCGAATATATGGTCAGCAACCACGGCAAGTGGATCACCAAGACGCAGATCTTCAACGCGGTCTACGGCATCTTCGAGTCCACTTTCGACGAGAGCGTGATCGAGAGCCACGTCAGCAAGCTGCGCAAGAAGCTCCGCGACCGCCTCGGCTTCGATGCGATCGTGGCCCGGCGCTACGTCGGATACCGCCTCAACATCCCGGCCGGCGAGACCATCGACGTGCCGATGCAGGAGCTCGACGAGGTCGGCATCCTCCTCAACAGGGCGCATGCCGTCCCGGCGGCCTACCCGGCCGGAAACTGACACGGCACACGCCTGCCGCTCAACCGGCAACGGCCTCCGCGAAGCAGCTTCGCGGAGGCCGTTGCAGTTTTTAGGGGGTAGAGGCGGCAAGCAGCCGTCGAGCGCGCGCCTCGTCCTTCGAGACGACCGCGGAGCCTGTCATCGGGCCGCGCTTTGCGCGGACCCGGTGGCGATCTCCTCAGGATGAGGCTAAGCAGCAGCGGTGTTCGTCGAAACTAGCGCCATACTCGCGCCATCCCGAGGCGCCCGCCTCTGGCGGGCGTCTCGAAGGATGGCCGCACGGAAATACTCTCAACGGCGACGTCGCGCCCTACGGCTTCGACTGGAATTCTTCCTTGGAGACGTAGTTGAAGTCCTCGACCAGGACGTCTTGGACGACTTCGGCCTGCATCCGCTCGTTGACGCGCTGCTTGATGGCCGTCGTCAGGATGGAGAGGTCGTAACGGGCGAGCTTCCGGAAGTCGAGACGGTCGTCGGCATAGATCCTGCGGAAGGCCTCGTCGACGACGAACGGCTCCGGCGGAACGTTGAGCTGGTGCATGGTCCGCGCCTCCACGGTGTAGACGAAGCGCGCGACGATATAGCCCTGCACATTGCCGTTCTCGACCATGGGCACGCTCAGCGCCCGCGTCTTCTGGTATTGCAGCCCGTCGAGATATTCGTCCTTTGCCGGCAGCAGGCTGCCGTTTTCCTTCCAATAGGCCACGCCATAGCTCGTGCCCGCGGTGAGGATGCATACCCAGAGCCCGGCCAGCACCAGTCTGATCATTTTCCGTCCTGCGCTGCGCGACCGGTATAGGTGCCGTCCGACTCGGCCTCCTTGATCGCCTTGACGATGATGCCGGCGACCTCGCGCACCGCGTCGTAGTGCATTTCGAGGACCGAGCGATTGCGCTCGAGCTTTTCGCGCAGCCGCTGAATCTGCTCGGTGACCTCGACTTCGGCGCCGAGATGCATCCGCGCCCGCATCAGGCGAACGAATTCGAGCATGCTGCGGCTCTTGCGCGCGCTGAAATCGTCGAAGTCGATCTTCTGCCCCGTCTGGAGCGCGACCGTCTCCTCCTCGACGATGCCTTCGAGCCGGCGGATCGCGGCCAGAAGGCCGCGCACATCGTCCGATCTCGCCGCATCCGCGCCGTCGGCCACGGCCTCGCTGCCCACGATCGGCAGCAGCACGGGCAGCAACGCATCGCCTGCCGCGTCCGTCGTCATCATTTCGGTGCCGGCGACCGGCTGTTCGATCACCATCGCCGCCGCGCTGTCTTGTCCCTGCATAGGAAATTCACCCCTCAACGTCTGTCACCCATTCCTCGGATCGTCATCCGGCCTTGCCCGTCGTGTTCGGCGCCGCCGGATGCGCGGCGGCGAGCCGATCGGCGATGCCGACGCCCTTGCCCTTTGCCAGCTGGTTGCCGAGCTGTTCCGCCAGCATCGACTTCCAGACGCCGCCGGCCGTGCCCTTGCCAAAGACCTCCTCCGATTCCTTCGGCAGCATCGTCTCGACGAAGGTCTGAAGGATGAAAGCCTCGAACTTCCGGTACACCTCGCCGGAGGCCGGCGCCTTGATCACCCGCACCGGCGCGCCGTTCACCGCGTCCGATGGCATCTCGGCCACTTTCGTCGCGGACTGCTCGGCGGCCGCCGTTGCAGCCTTGCCGACCTCCGCATCCATCGTAGCGGCGAAGTCGGCGCCCGCGGATTTCAGGGCATCGAGCTTCGCGGTCGCCGCGCGCTGCGTCACGGGATCGGCGGCCTCGAGGACGTCGAGGACGAGGTCGGGCGTCGCTGTCACGATCATGTCTTTTTCCGGTTGGCTGGCGGTGGCGTCCACGCGCGCACGGCAGGGCTTTGTCCCGTCATCTCCTCGAGGGAGCGCTTCTCGGCGTCGCGGAGCTTGTCGGCGAGCGCCGCCTTCGCGACCTCTTCGAGCTGCTTGACGCGGCGGTTCTCGCTGCGAACCTGGTCGAGCTGCTGCGCGGCCTGCGCCTGAACCGCGCGCGCACCGACGCTGGTCCGGTTCAAGCGCCGTGCGATCGATTCGCTCGACGAGCCTGCCGGCGGCTTGCCATCGTTGAGGGCACCCACCAGCCACTCCTGCTCGTCCTGCAGGCTTCTCTCCTGCTGCCGCAACTGCACGAGCTGCCATTCGGACAGCCGGAGCTGCAGCTTCACGAGCGAGACCATCCGGCCGAGCTTGTCTGCGCGCGAGGCCATGACCCGTCACCCCGCGAGCCACGACGAGACGCCGAGCATGAATTGCGTCAGCAGCTCGTCGCTGGTGAGATAGAGCAGCAGGAAGCCGCCGAACAGCACGAAGGGCACCGAAATGAAATAGACCGGTATCGCCGGCGTCAGCTTGTTGATCAGGCCGACCGCCAGGTTGACGATCACGGAATAGACGATGAAGGGGCTGGTGATCCGCAGCGTCAGCACGAAGGCTTCCGAGAGGCGGCCGACCAGCTGGTCGAGCGCCATGCTGCCGCCGATCCTGCTGCCGGGCTGCCAGACGTCGTAGGAATTCATCAGTCCGCGCAGCACCTGCCAGTGCTGGTCGGTCATGAAGAACAGCGTGGTGACGGACACCATGATCAGCGGAACCAGCGCCGGCGCCGGATCGCTGTCGGCGACCGGCGTCCCCGGGATGTTGCTGAGGCCGATCGCGCTCGCCATCACAGTCGCCATGGTCTGGAGCGCGAGGAAGAACACCCGCCCGCCGAGCCCGATGACGCTGCCGACCAGGAGCTCGGAGCAGATCAGGAGCGCCAGCGTCAGTGGCGCCGCGCTATCCGTCAGAGGTTTCAGCACAGCGATCAGGATCGGCGCCAGCGCGAACGTCGTGACCAGCGCGACGAACAGGCGGACCTGGGCCGGAACGTTGACGCTGGAATAGCCGGGCACCAGCATCAGGCAGGCGCCGATGCGGCAGAACACGATGAACGTCACCAGCACGCTGTCGGCAAGGCCAGAGATCACGATATGGCTCCGAGCGCCCTGATCTCCGCGCTGCGCGCGACCTCGACATGCGACAGCACCGGCAATGTCGGGAACACCCGCTCCAGGATCATGCGGACATAGGGGCGCGCTTCGGGGGTCACCGCCAGCACCACGCTGGTGCCGCTCTCGGTGAACTTGCGGATCGCGGCGCTGGCTTCGGTCGCGAATTGCTCGATCAGGCGCGGATCGGCGTCGAACTCGACGACGTCGCCCTTGGCGTCGCGCTTCAGGCTCTGGTGGAACGCGAGGTCCCAGCGGTTGCCGAGACGGACGACGTTGAGCACGCCGTTGTCGGAGAGGTCGCCGCAGATCTGCTGGGCCAGCCGCGTGCGCACGTGCTCGGCGACCTGCTCGGAGCGCCGCACATGCGGCGCGATCTCGGCAATCGCCTCGAGGATCAGATGAAGATTGCGAATGGAGACGCGCTCGGCCAGCAGGATCTTCAGGATCGCGAGCAAACCGGAATAGGAGATCTGCGACGGGCAGAGATCCTCGACCAGGCGCTTGTACTCGGGATCGAGCCGGTCGAGCAGGGCCCGCATGTCCTTGTAGGACAGGAGCTGGGCGAGGTTCGCCCTGATCACTTCGCTCAAATGCGTGAGCAGGACCGACAGATTGTCGACCGGCTTGCAGCCCTGCCGTTTGACTTCATCCGTGAAGGCTTCCGTCACCCACAGCGCCTTCATGCCGAAAGCGGGCTCGATCACCTCTTCGCCGGGCACGTCGGGCTTGCCGTCCTTGTCGACCAGCACCAGCACCTCGCCGAGCCTGAGCTCGCCATGGGCGACGCGGGTGTCGTGGATGCGGATCTGGTAGCCCTTGGGGTCGATCGACAGATTGTCGGTCAGCTTGATCTCGGGAACGACGAAGCCGTACTGCTTGGCGAACTTCTTGCGGATCTTGGCGACGCGGTGCGCAAGCTCGTTGCGCGAGCCCAGCAGATGGACCGAGAGGTGGCCGCCGAGCGCCAGCTCGATCTCGGCGGTCTTGAGCTGCTCCTTGACGGATTCCTTGGCATCGGTCTGGGCACGCTCGTCGGCCTTGAGCGCCGCCTCCTTGCGCTCGCGGGCGGCCTGCCGCCTCGGCAGCGAATAGCCGACGAAAGCCATGACGCCGCCGAGCAGCAGGAAGGGCGCCATCGGCAGGCCCGGCATCAAGGCGAGCACGAACATCATCAGCGCGGCGGCGGACACCGCGCGCGGATAGCCGCCGAGCTGGCGCAGCACCGCCTGCTCCGCCGATCCCCTCGTACCGCCCTTGGAGACGAGAAGGCCCGCCGACAACGACACGATCAGCGCCGGCATCTGCGACACCAGGCCGTCGCCGACGGAGAGCTTGGTGTAGACGTCCGCGGCGCGCGACAAAGTCAGCCCGTGATGGGTGACGCCGATGATGATGCCGCCGAAAATGTTGATCGCGGTGATGAGCAGGCCGGCGATGGCATCGCCCCGGACGAACTTCGAGGCACCGTCCATGGCACCGAAGAACGCGCTCTCTTCTTCGAGCTCGCGGCGGCGGCGCTGGGCTTCCTTGTCGTCGATCAGGCCGGCGGACAGGTCGGCGTCGATCGCCATCTGCTTGCCGGGAATGGCGTCCAGGGTGAAGCGGGCGCCGACTTCGGCGATACGCGTCGCACCCTTGGTGATCACGACGAAATTCACCGTGACCAGGATGGCGAAGATGATCAGGCCGATGACGAAGTCGCCGCCCATCACGAACTTCGAGAAGCCGGCTACGACGTGGCCGGCGGCCTGTTCGCCCTCTCCGCCCCGCGACAGAATGAGGCGCGTCGTCGCGATGTTCAGCGCCAGGCGCAGGATCGTCGCGATCAGCAGCACGGTCGGGAACGCCGAGAAGTCGAGCGGTCGCTGGATCCACAGCGCGACCATCAGGATCAAGGCCGACAGCGCGATCGAGAACGCAAGGCCGAGATCGATCAGGATCGGGGGAATCGGCAGGAACAGAATCGTGAGCATGGCCACGATGCCGCCCGCGAAGAAGGCGTCCGCCCCGAGGCGGCGCGGGCTGGGCAGGCTAGCAGCTAACGTATCGGCCATGGGTCACCGGCGGAGGGGTCCGGTTCGCAATCTGCCGCGCAAAGCTTACGCGAGGGTGGTGGCGGGCCCCGTCCGAGATCAGAAGCCGCGTTCGATATGCGAATAGACCATCTCGGTGAAGGTGGAGAGATGGGCGCCGATGAAGGAGCCGGAGACGGCAACGACCACGAGAATGACGATGATCTTCGGGACGAAGGTCAGCGTCACCTCCTGGATCTGGGTCAACGCCTGGATCAGCGCGATGACGGTGCCGACCAGCATCGCGGCGCCGACCGCGGGCCCGGAGGCGACGATGATGGTCCAGATCGCCGCCTGGACGATATCGAGAGCGTCGCGCTCGTTCATGACTGGCTGATCGTGAGCCCGGGCCCGACGGCGACCTTGGTGCCGTCCTGGAGGGTGGCGATGGAGCCGTCGCTGTTGATGGCGACCGAAACGACCTTGCCGCTGAAGCTGGCACCGGTGGAGTCGGTGAAGCTGACGGTTTTCCCGATCAGGCCGTTGGCCTGCGACAACGACTGCGACGACAGCAGCGCGTCCAGCTTCGAATTGGTCTGCATCGCCTGCTCGACCGTCGAAAGCTGGGCGAACTGGCTCATATATTGCGAGGTGTCCATCGGATTGGTCGGATCCTGGTTCTTCATCTCGGCGATGAGGAGCTGAAGAAACGTATTGTAGTCGACGCTGTTGCTCGACGTTGTCGTCAGGGAGTCGGTCGAATTGGACTTGCCGGTCGTGTCGGTCGCGCTGGTGACGTTCATGTGTCTCTCCGCTGTCAGGCAGCTTCGACGGGGGAAATGGTGGCGGCGCCGGCCAGGATGGCCTGCTCCACCGGGAACAGGGCCCGGATCCGCTTGAGCGCCTCGAAGTAACGGGTCGCCTCGACCAGCTCGTCGACCGCGCCAAGCCCGTCCAGCATCTCGCGGCTCTCGCACACGGCACACAGGGCGGCGTGATGCTGCGCGTAGAGCGCCGCGGCATCGCGGATGTCGGTCGGGTTCATCAGCATGAGCTGGACGATGAAATAGAGCTGTCGCAGCGCCGTGGTGGCGTCGGAGGCCTGCATGACCTGCCCTTCGAGCAGGAACATCACGTCGTTGACGAGCTCCACGGAGACCTTGCGGTCCACGCGAAGCACCGCGCCGTTGATGTAGATCCGTTCGCCCGCCCGCAAGGAGACTTTCATCAAAGAGCGTCTCGGATCAGGCGGTTGATTTCGATCAGCTGCATCACGTCGTTCGACCTCTCTTCGCGAAGGCGATCGGCCTCCTTGACGACCCACAGGCCGATCGAGATGATGTCGGCGCGCAGCTTCTCCGGCAGGCCGTTCTCGGGGTGCGAGAGATCCTCGATGAAGATGGTCCACAGCCGCCGCACATAGAGCAGGCTCTCGACCAGGTCCTCGAGGCTGAAGCGCCCCCTCTGGAGCCGTTCGAGCCGGTCGATGCCGAGGCTGAGCGCCTGCCGCTCGCGGCCGCGCGCCTCGTAACCACTCTCGTCGACCACCGCTTCATAGGCTTCAAACGTCATCAGAACCACTCTGCGCAGGAGACCGAATAACAGGACAAAGGTTGCGAGCCCCGACTTTAGAGATAGTTGATGAGGCTGATCTGCTGGAGCTGCGAGGTCAGCGCGAGCGCCGTCTTGATCTGCGTCTGCAAGGTGTTGACGCGGACCGAGGCCTCGGTCGGATCGACCGCCTCCAGCTTGACGATCTGGTTGTTGAGGATGTCCTTCTGGATCTTCAGCTTCTCGGTTGCGCCGGTGACCCGCTGCTGGATCGAGCCGACGGTACCGCCGAGCACGGCGAGGTCGTTGATCGCGCCGCTGACGAGACTGATGGCCTTGTCGACCACGACCTGGAACGTGTCCTTGCTGAGGCTGGTGTTGCCGAGGTCCGTGAGCATGGTGTAGGCCTCGGCCAGCTTGCGGAAGCCGGGCTGGTTGGCGCTGACCGAACTGTCGACGACCTCGGTGGTCGAGATGCGGCTCGACAGCGTCTGGTCCGTGGCCGTCGACCAATTGGTGTTCCAGGCCGGGCTTGCAAACTCGGGATCGAGGGTGTTGTTCAGGAAGGTCTGCATCTGCGCCGGCGTGATCGTGCTCACGCTGGCCGAGGACTGCGGGAAGCCGAAGCCCGTGGGCGGGATCGCCGCGAAATCCGCGTCGAGGGCGTTCTTGCTGGTCGAACCAGCCACATAGTTTGCGACCGGCACGGTCTGCGTATTGATGCCGCCGAACAGATACGCCCCGTTATAGGAGACATTGAGCGCGCCGATGAGGTCCTGAAGGTTGGCGGACGCGCTCGGCAGGATGATCTTCGCACCGCTGTCGGCATCGCGTGCCGCGATCAGGTTCTTGAGGAATTCCGAGGCGGTCGTGCCGAGCTGCGTGATGCGGTTCTGGGTCACGTCGAGGCGCCCCGAAACCAGCTCGTTGGTGTCGACCAGCTGATCGGCGAAGTTGAAATCGGCCCGCAGCGCCAGGTCGCGGCCCGTTCCCGTCCCGAGCTCGAGGCCGACATCGGCGAAACGGCCGGTGGTCGCCTCCTTCGAGGCCTTGGTCAGCGCGGCCTGGTTGTTCGTGATCGACGACCTCAACGACGACGACAGCATCAGGGTCGAGATGTAGTTGGCGCTCATCATGACTTAATTCCCCACGGCAGCCAGCAGGCTCTGCAACATCTGATCGACGGTCGAGATGATCTTCGACGAGGCCGAATAGGTGCGCTCGACCTGGAGCATCAGCGACATCTCGTCGTCCATGTTGACGCCGGCGACGTTGGAAAGCGCCGCGGTGCTGCGGTCGAGCAGCGTGTTCTGGTACTGGACGCTGTCGTCGGCGGCCTTGCGATGGCTTTCGATCCAGCTCGCCGAAGACGAGGCGAACTCGACCACGCTGCCGCTCGGCTTGCCTTGCGCCGTGACGTCGAACGGCTGCGGCGCGTTCATGTTGTCGATGAGCTGCTGGAGCCGCGTCGAGAAGCCGGCATTGCCGGTCGTGTTGTAATTATACGCGGCAACGCCGCTGATCGCGCCGTCGCGCAGCAGGTTCGGGTTTCCGCCCGCGGCCGGATCGACCGACGCGGCAACCGAGATCATGCCGGCGAGGCCGACCGAGATCGTGGCGCTCGCGGGCATCGCGGGCGCGCCGGGATAGGTGAACAGACCGGGCCTGTCGGCCAGCGTGGGGACCGGCGATTGATCGCTTTCCTTGAAAGCATCGATCAGGCCGCGCGCGATCTCGTCGAGCTGGCTCTGATACGTCACAGTGTCCTGGTCGCGCAGCTGAGCGAGGCCGGCGAGCTTGCCGGACTTGAGCGGCATGACGGAATTGGCGCCGGTCACCGGCACGCCGTCGATGAAGACCGCATTGCCCGTGGTGCCGGCGGTGTAGGCGTTGGTCGGCGCGAAGCTCACGGTGCGCGCGGTCTTGTCGAACAGCACGACGCCGCTGTCGGTGTAGAGCGCCGCATCGCCATTGGTCCGGAGCGACATGGTGACGCCGAGGTCCTGCGACAGCTTCGAGACGATGCTGTCGCGCTGGTCGAGATAGTCGGTGACGTCGTCGCCGGTGATCGTGCCCTTCACGATCGCGGTGTTGACGGTCTGGAACTGGGTCAGGAGCTGGTTGATGTTGGCGACCGACGTCGCCATGTCGGCGTCCGCGCCCTCGCGGACCGACTGCACGGTCCTGGTGGCCTGGTTGAGCGCGGTCACCATGTCCTTGGCGGAGGTCACGGCGGCCTGCGCCAGCGTCGCGTTGTCGGTGGAGTTGGCGTATTGCTGCAGCGCCTGCTTCAGCTTGGTGAGCTGTGCGGTGGGCGACTGCTCGAGCTCGGGATCGTCGACGGTCGCGGTCGCGATCTTCTGCAGACCGTCATAGATCACGCTCTGCTTGGCGGACGACGAGGTCGCGGTCAGGACGTTGCTGTAGAGGCCGGACGAGGCCGCGCGCTGGATCGCCGCGACATAGACGCCGGCGCCGGGAAAATTGTCCAGCATCGTGAGCTTGCGCGAATAGCCGGGAGCGCTGGCCCCGGCGATGTTGCGCGAGATCGTCGCCGACTGGATGCCCGACGCCATGAGCGAGGAGCGGGCGGAGTTGAGAGCGGCGGTAATGGACATGACGTGCCCTTGCCCGGAACGAGCGCTGAAGGGTTCAGCGCTTCAGGTTGACGACGACGTCCAGCAGGTCGGCGCCGGTCTGGAACGATTTCGAGTTCGCGGTGAAGCCGCGCTGAGCCTCGATCATCGAAGTCAGCTCGTCCGCGAGATCGACGTTGGAATCTTCCAGCGCGCCTGACTTGACGGTGCCGAGACCGCCCTGGCCGGCGAGGCCGACCTGCACGTTTCCGGACTCCAGATTGGGAGAATAGACGTTGCCGACCTCGGGCGTCAGATGGTCCGGGCTCGGCACGGTGGCGAGCGCGATCTGGAAGCTCGGCAGCGTGGTGCCGTTCTTGAGCACGGCGGTGACGATGCCCTTCTCGTCGATGTTCACCTTCTCCACGGCGGACGGAGCGTTGCCGTCGACTGTCGCCTTGAAGTCGAAGGCGGCCGCGACCTGGGTCATCGCCGACATATCGATGTTGAAAGCTGCGGAGCCGCCGGGGATCGCGACCGACAGCGAGGTTGGGCTCGCCGCGGCGAGCTTGCCCTTGCCGGCCGCGGTGACGTCGAAGGTGAAGGTGGTCGTGGGGCCGGGCGTCGTCAGCGCGGTCGCGCCGTTGTAGACCTGGATGTCCCAGGTGTTGGCGCCGGTCTTGGCGGCGTAGACGTCGAGCGTCACGGCATTGCCGATATTGTCGTAGGTCACCATCGACGTCTTCGACGTGTAGTTGGCGGGCCCTGCCGGCGCCGCGATCGCGGTTGCGCTCGGATCGAGATTGGCGGCCACGGTCGCCTTGGTCGACGGCGCGGCCTGCAGCGCCATCTGGTTGACGTTGATGACCTGAAGACCGCCGAAGCCGTTGGCGGCGACGGTGGGCACGGCGCCGTTCGCGATGTTGTAGCCCATCAGCTGGAAGCCGGCGGTGTTGACGAGGTTGCCGGTGTTGTCGGGCACGAACGCGCCGGCGCGGGTGAGGAAGTTGTTTCCGTTCGCGTCCTGCACCACGAAGAAGCCGTTGCCCTGGACCGCAAGATCCGTCGTCGACGTCGTGAAGTGGTAATTGCCGGCGTCGGAGATGGCGTAGCGGACCGTGGTCTCGACCGCGCCGGAATCGTAATTGCCGGAGCCGCTCTTCAGGATCAGCGAGGAGAATTCGGTGGAAGCCCGCTTGTAGCCGGTCGTGTTGACGTTGGCGATGTTGTCCGAGACCGTCGACAGCTTGTTGGACTGCGCGTTCATTCCGGAAACGCCGGTGCGCATAACACCATACAGGCTCATGAAGGGGGCTCCTTTGGTAGGTTGCAGCTACAATGGGGGTTCTTGCTTGCGCGGGGCTGATGATTGGCGGCGATACACAACTTGTCGTGGTCGCGCCGGTCGTTGCTTCAGTTCGTCATGTCAGGTTGCCTTCGGCTGACAGAGCGAGCGCGCCTTGTCGGTCCACGCGCCGAAGCCGCTCGAGACGAGATGAGTGACGATGTGGCAGACATAGCGCTTCTGCGCCGGCTGGTTGTTGGGGCCGGCATTGTAGCGCGCGACCGCCATGGTCCAGCTGCCCTCGCGCTGCTTCAGCTCTTTCAGGAAGCGCGCAGCGTAGTCGACGTTTCTGGCGGGGTCGAACATCGCGCGCACCGAGGCGAACTTGTCGCCGTGATAGTGATGGTTGATCTGCATGCAGCCGAGGTCGATCAGCTTGATCCCCCTGGCCCGCATCGCCTCGAAATTCGCCATCGCATCGTTCATGTCCTTGGCGAACACGGTCTGGCCGTCGGCGCCGAGCGCGAAGGGATGCAGCGCGCCGCGCCGTCCGGTCTCGGTGAGGCCGACCGCATAGAGAATGCCGAGTGGAATCCCGTGCTGCTGGGCCGCGCGCGCCATCTCGCGCTCGCAGGGGCGAGCGTTGTCGGTCGCCGCTGCCGCGCTGCCGGCGCTACAGATAAACAGGGCCGCGGCGGTTCTGCTGGCCCAATTCCTGATCATGACGCGTCTCCTGGTTGGACTGGCGCTCCTGCCGGGCCTGTCTGCCGTCGCTCTCGGACCGTCCCGACGACGAGCCGGCGCCGCCGAACGTTCCCTGGGATTGCGACGAAGGCTGTTGCTGGCTAGAGAGCTGCGGCTGCGACTGGCCGGAGCCGCTCTGGAATCCGTCGAGCGAACCGTGCTGCACGGGCGCGACGTCTGCGACGTAACCCGCCGACTGCATGAGATCGCGGATCTGGTCGCGCTGCTGGTCCAGCATCTGGCTGGTGTCCTTGCGCTCGGCCGCGAGATTGATGGACACTTCGGTGCCGACCAGGCGAAGGCGCACGGTGACGTTGCCGAGCGCGGGAGGCTCGAGATTGATGGTCAGGATCTTGAGCGGCTGGTCCGGAGCATTGGTCTGGGACGCCGCGAGATCGGGTGCTGCGGCCGCCGCAGGGCTTGCCGTCTCCTTCAGCTCGGCGACGACCGCATTGGCGACTTGTTGCGGAGCGTTGAACTGCGCGGGCGGAAGATGGGTCTCCTGCTGGACCACGGTGACCTTGGTCGTCTCGGGCAGCGCATCACGCCCCGAAGCCTTGGCGGCGCGCTCGACATTGGCCGCGACCGCCTCGAAGCCTGATGTCGCCGGCATTGCGCCCGACCGCTCGCTGTCCTGTGCAGGCAAGGATTGCGGCGCTTGCGAACCCTGCGAAGCCGCCGCGCGCGGGTGCGCGGCAGCCGGAGCATCATCGGATGGGGCGGTGTCGGCCGTTGCCGCCGCCTTCGCCGTGCTTTGAACCTCGCGCTTCCCGGACGACCGCTCCTCGCGCGCGGGCGCATCCTTGTCGGCGGACTGCAATTGCAGCTGCGGCTTCACGACAGGCGCGGCTGCGATCTCCTGCCCGATCACCACGACTGTGTTCGTTGAGGCCTGAACATCCGACTTAGCGGCATGATCGGCCGGGCGCTGCTTCTCAGACGCCTTGTCGGTCTTCTTGTTGGACGACTCTTCGCTCGACTTTGAATGCTCCGACGTCGCGACACGCCCGTGCGCCGCCGCGCTTTTCGGCTTATCGGTCTCGGCCGGGTGGGCCAGACGCGGGCGCAGCGTTGCGGCCTTCGCGGTCGTCTCGCTGCCCTCATCGCTCAGGGCCTGCTTGGCGAGGTTCGAGACGGTGTGAAGCAGATCGTTGAACGATGAGCTCGGATGCGATTTGGCTCCGGCGCCTTTCGCCGAGCGCGACGTCCCGCGCATGTTGAGGCTCTCGGCGAGGCCCGAGAAAAGCTGTCCGGAGGTTCCAGTGAGCTTGGTCATGGACGGCGGTCCCTGGTGAGGAGTTCGAGTTCGCCGAGCTGCTTCTGCGCGCGCGCCAGCGTCACGGTCGATGACGCCAGATCGAGACGCGCCGGCGTTGCGGGAGGCTTGGCGGCGGTGATGCCGCCGGGGAGCGGCTTGCGGATGTCGAGCGCGAGCTGCACCGTGGCATTCAGCAGCGGGACGTCGCGCTCGGGCAGTTTCGACCGGTCGATCGCCTTCAGTTCGGCGAGACCGCCGTCATATTCGTCGGTGAGCGCGCGCGAGACGCCGCGAAAGAAATGCGCCCGTTCGCGCTCGGTGGAGGCATCGGCGCTGAGCGTCAGCGCCCGCTCGCCGGCGAGCCGCGTCACGGACAGCTGTCCGCGCAGCATCGCCGCGCGCGCGATCACGAGATAGAGCTTGAGGCGGCTCGCGCGATCGATCTGCTCCAGCAGGGCAGCGATCCGCGCAAAGCGGCGCCCGTCCAGCGCCAGGCTCGATTGCGTCAGGCCCGTGGAGAAGCGCTGCCAGAAATCGCCGGCATAGACCGAATTGCGGTAATGGCGGAGATAGGCCAGCGTCAGGAACTCGAACTTGTCGAAATCCTCTGCCTGCCCCACCAGCAGGATCTCACGCCGCAGCGCCGCTTCCTCCACCAGCGTGCCGGGCAGCAGCAGGCGCGCATCGTCCAGGCGCTCGATCGCGAACGATGCCTCGGCGCGCGCGAACAGCGCGCCCTGGACCAGCGCGACCTGCCCGCCGAGGCCCGAGGGAAGCGTTCGCGGCTTGACGTCCTTGAGCTGCTCCCGCGCCTCCTCCTGGCGACCCTCGACATAGGCGAGCGCACCGTTGAACAGGTGTTCGTCCACGTTCATCTTGTCGCGCGGCAGCTTGCGGACGATTTGCGGCGCGCCGCCGCTGAGCAGATAGATGACCACGGCCTGGCCGTTCTGCGGATTGCTCCACACGGCGGGATCGGCGGCGAGAAACTTTTCTCCGATCTGCCGGATCAGCGCGACGTGGCTGCCATGCGCGGCGGTGTCGCCGTTGGCGATGCCATCCTGCACTGCCTGCAGCGCGCGGACGAGCTCATAAGGCTCGCCCGGCTGCCGCGCGGGCTGGGCAAGCACGTTCGCCGCCGTGAACGGCAGCAGCAGCACGGCGACGCGGAGCAGCGGCCTGATCAAGGGCGCTTCTCACGGATCAGGATCTCGATCCGGCGATTCTGCGCGGCAGCGGGATCGTTCGGAAGCTTCGGCCGCCGGTCGGCGTAACCTTCGACATGCTCGATCCGCTGCGCATCGACGCCGGAGCGGACCAGCATGTAATAGGCCATCTGGGCACGCGCGGTCGACAGCCGCCAATTGTCGTAAGTCTCCGAACGATACGGCCTGTTGTCGGTATGGCCGCGGACGATGATCATGCCTTGGCGTTTCGTCAGCAGCGGCCCGATCTTGTCGATTACGCGGATGAGTTCGGGCCGCGGCTCGGCCGAGCCGACCGCGAACATGCCGAAGCTCGCATCGTCGGTCAGGCTGATCAGGAGACCTTCCTCGACCTGGCGCACCTCGGCCGCCGGTCCTGCGCCGGCCTTGATGTCCGACAGCGCGTCCGCAATCGCGGATTGAAGCTGCTTGACGGTCGGCTGCTGGGTTTGCGCAGCATCGCGCGGCTCGCTCTCCTTCGCCGCATCGCCCTGACGCGCCTGCGCGGCGGCGTTGGCCTGAACGGAGGCTTGAGCAGCAGCTTGAGCAGCAGCTTGAGCAGTGGCTTGAGCAGCAGCTTGGGCGCCCTCGCGGGGCGATTGCGCCGGCGCGGGCGCCGGGGGCAGCAGGGGTGACGGGTTTGCGGACGAGGCGTCCGCGCTCGGAGCCACGCTTCCGCCGGCGTCGTCCGCCTTGGCACGACGCGCCTGCGGCTCGTTCTGACTTGTGGCGGGGGCGCTGTCGCGCGCGGAGACATTCGGCTTGGTCTCGCTCTCGATCATGCGATCGGCGTCCTTGGACGCTTGCGGGGCCAGCTTCCAATAGCCGGGATCGAACGGATCGCGGTAGGCATCGCCGCCCTTGAGGCCATCCTCTTCGACCGACGTCAGCGCGCCGGAGCGCCGCTGGCCCGAGGCCTGGTTGGCGCTGCTCGCGATCTCGGTGAGCGTCGCATAGGGATCGCGGAACAGCACCTTCTCCTCATAGAAGGGCGGCTTCTCGGCCGTCGGGGAATCGCCGCGACGCTCTTCGCTCGGACCGGCCGGCTGACGCCTGCCGTCCTGGCCTTCGAATGTCGTCGGCTCCTTCTTGGACAGATCCTTCAGGCCCTTCGGAGCAGGTGCATTCTCCGCGAGCTTGATCGGGTTGAAATAGCTCGCGACCACTTGCTTCTGGTCCTGGTTGAGGGCGTTGATCAGCCACATCACCAGGAAGAACGCCATCATCGCCGTCATGAAGTCCGCATAGGCGATCTTCCAGACGCCGCCGTGATGCGCCTCCTCGGCGAAGGCGCTGCGGCGGCGGACGATCACGAGCTCATGCTTGACCTCTTCCATGGCGGACTACCGGCGCGCCTGCTTCAGTCGTTCGCTCCAGGCCATGATCTGCGTCTCGATCACGGTCTGATCGGCCACGACACGAACCTCGAGCGCGTCGGCCGCCTCGTATTCGATGCCGATTCGCCTCGACGTCTCGAGCTGTGTCTTGACGAGGTCGAGCA
>Ga0102592_1002027_pt1 | contig 19276 bp, 16 predicted proteins | sample AraplaCol_mMF_r2_FD_76861 | JGI IMG/M metagenome (GOLD analysis project Ga0102592, IMG submission 76861) | Arabidopsis root microbial communities from North Carolina, USA - plate scrape MF_Col_mMF_r2 (SPADES assembly) (version 2) | ecosystem: Host-associated > Plants > Roots > Endosphere...
CCGTCTGGACCGAGCACCGCAGGTTGCCCGTAGCGAAGCGGAGGGACGCAGCAACCAGGGTCGCCTTTTCTTTTGCTTACTTTTCTTTTGGCGAAGCAAAAGAAAAGTGAGTTGCCGCCGGGCAACCCCCGGCCAGCAGAACTCAGAAGAGTGCGCAGACGAAGCAGAGGTAAGAAAAGGGAAGCGCGCAGGCCGGAGCAAGACCCGGCTCACTCCACCTTCTCTTCTTTCGTCACCAACCAAATCCCATAACAAACCAGCAACAACGCCAATCCGTTCTTCCACTCCAGAAAACTCTCATCCAGAAACACCGCCGACAGCACGGTCCCGAAAATCGGCACCATGAAGTTAAAGACCGTGATCATGCTCACGCGGTTGTACTTCAGCAAAATCGTCCACAGCGAAAACGCGGCCGATGACAGCACCACGAGGTAGACCATCAGCAGGGTGGACTTGAGGCCAAAGCCCGTCAGCGTGCCGCCGGTGGCGAAGCCGATCAACAGCAGCGCCAGGCCGCCTATGGCCAGTTGCCAGCCGGTCAGCACCACCGAATCCACGCGCTGCGAGACCTTTTTGCCGTAAATGCTGGCGGCCGAGAGCACAAAGGCGGCGATCACGACAAAGCCTTCGCCCAGCAGCGTGAAGTCGAAGCGGAGCAGGCTTTCGCTGAAGTTCACCACCATCACGCCGGCAAAACCCACGATGCAGCCCAGCACCTTGTTGAAGCTGAGCCGGTCGTTCTTGTAGATGTAGTGAGCGAGCAGCACGCTGAAAAACGTGCCCGTTGCGTTCATGATGGAACTCTTCACGCCGGTGGCATAGGCCAGGCCGATGTAGAAGAAGACGTACTGCACGCTGGTTTGCGTCAGGCCTACCAGGGTGACCTGGCCGAAGGTACGCCTGTCCAGCTGAAACACCGGTTTGCGGCTGAGCAGGGCGAACACCAGCAGCACCAGGCCGGCAAAAATAAAACGCCAACCCGCGAACACCAGCTTGGAGGGGATGTCATTGGCGGCGATGTGGAACAGCGCATAACCATTCTTGATCGCCGGGTAGGCGCTGCCCCAGAGCAGGCAGCACAGCGAGGCCAGCAGGAAAACCACTTTGCGCTGGGTGAAAAAGGTGGAGCTGTTCAAACCGGATCCGTTGAAAAGAGAAAGCGAAAAGGCATTCCCTGGACGCTGCGAACGCCCAGGTGCGGAAAGCAAAAAGTTCAGAGCAGGCGTGCCAGGTACCGCCCGGTGTGGCTGGCCGGGTTGGCGGCGATGTCTTCGGGCGTGCCCACGCCCACCACGGTGCCGCCGCCGGCGCCGCCTTCGGGGCCCATGTCGACCAGCCAGTCGGCCGTCTTGATGACGTCCAGGTTGTGCTCGATCACGACAATCGTGTTGCCCGCGTCGCGCAGCTGGTGCAGCACTTTGAGCAGCAGGTCGATGTCGGCGAAGTGCAGGCCCGTCGTGGGCTCGTCGAGGATGTAAAGCGTGCGGCCGGTGTCGCGCTTGCTCAGCTCCAGCGCGAGCTTGACGCGCTGCGCCTCACCGCCCGACAGCGTGGTCGCGGCCTGGCCCAGCTTGATGTAGGACAGGCCTACATCCAGCAGGGTCTGCAGCTTGCGCGCGATGGTGGGCACGGCCTTGAAGAACTCGGCCGCATCCTCCACCGTGAGCTCCAGGATCTGCGCGATGTTCTTGCCCTTGTACTGGACTTCCAGTGTCTCGCGGTTGTAGCGCATGCCTTTGCAGACGTCGCAGGGCACATACACGTCGGGCAGGAAGTGCATCTCGACCTTGACCACGCCGTCGCCCTGGCAGGCTTCGCAGCGGCCGCCCGCGACGTTGAAGGAAAAGCGCCCCGCGCCGTAGCCGCGCTCGCGGGCCGTGTTCATCTCGGCCATCAGCTCGCGTATCGGCGTGAAGAGGCCGGTGTAGGTGGCCGGGTTGCTGCGCGGCGTACGGCCAATCGGTGACTGGTCCACATTGATGACTTTGTCGAAATGCTCTATGCCCTCGATCGCCTCGTGCGCGGCGGGTTCCTCGTGCGCGCGGTACAGCGTGCGGGCCACGGCGGCGTACAGTGTGTCGTTGACCAGCGTGGACTTGCCCGAGCCGGAGACGCCGGTCACGCAGGTTAAGAGGCCCACCGGAAACTCGACGCTCACGCCCTTCAGGTTGTGGCCGGTCGCCTTGATGACGCGCAGCGCCTGCATGTCGCCCAGCGTGGCCTGGTGCGCCGCCTCGCGCGCGGCGCGGCGTTCGGCGGCCGGGCTTTGCGGAAAGCGCGAGGTTTTTTTCTTCTCGGCGGCTTCAACGGCCTTCACCGTCGGCAGCCAGGGTGTGCGGCGCTTGGGCACGTCAATCTTCAATGTCTGCGCCAGGTATTTGCCGGTCAGGGAATCGGGGTTGTCCTTCACCTCATCGAACGTACCCTGGGCCATCACGCGACCGCCGTGGATGCCGGCGCCCGGCCCCATGTCGATGACATGGTCGGCCGCGCGGATCATGTCCTCATCGTGCTCGACCACCAGCACGCTGTTGCCGATGTCGCGCAAATGCTTGAGCGTGCCGATCAGGCGGTCGTTGTCGCGCTGGTGCAGGCCTATGCTGGGCTCGTCGAGCACATACATCACGCCGGTCAGGCCCGAGCCGATCTGCGAGGCCAGGCGTATGCGCTGCGATTCGCCGCCCGAAAGCGTCTCGGCGCTGCGGTCCAGGCTCAAATAATTGAGGCCCACGTCGTTGAGGAATTTCAGCCGCAGGCCGATCTCGCGCACCACCTTGGCCGCGATCTCGGCCTTGGCGCCTTCCATCTTCAGGGTGTTGAAATACGCGAAGCTCTCGCGCAGGGTGGCACGGCTGATTTCGTAGATTGCCTTGCGCCCGGGCTGGTTTGCGTCAGCCGTGCCCCCGGGGGCGCTGACCAGGTAGACGTGGCGCGCCTCGGTGCGCAGCCGCGTGCCCTCGCAGTCGGGGCAGGGCTGCACGCTGCGGTAGCGGGCCAGCTCTTCGCGCACGGCGGCCGAGTCGGTCTCACGGTAGCGGCGCTCGAAGTTGGTGATCACGCCTTCAAAGGGGTGCTTCTTGCTGATCTTCTTGCCAGCGAAGTTGCCCGAGTCCATCACATAGCTGAACTTGATTTCCTCGTCGCCCGAGCCGTGCAGCACGACCTGCTGGACGTTGTCGGGCAGGCTTTCAAAGGCCGTGTCGATATTGAACTTGTAGTGCTTGGCCAGGCTCTCCAGCATCGAGAAGTAATAGCCGTTGCGCCTGTCCCAGCCCTTGACGGCGCCGCTGGCCAGGCTCAGCGAGGGAAAGGCCACCACACGCGCCGGGTCGAAAAATTCCATGTGGCCCAGGCCGTCGCAGCTCGGGCAGGCGCCGACCGGCGAGTTGAAGGAGAAAAGCCGGGGCTCCATCTCGCTGAGTGAATAGTCGCAGACCGGGCAGGAGAATTTCGCGCTGAACAGGTGCTCCTTGCTGGTGTCCATCTCGAGCGCAATGGCCTTGCCGTCGGCCAGGCGCAGCGCGGACTCGAAACTTTCAGCCAGGCGCTGCTGCAGGTCGGCGCGCACCTTGACGCGGTCTATCACCACGTCGATGTTGTGCTTTTCGGTTTTCTTGAGCTTGGGCAGGTCGTCGAACTCGTAGGCCGTGCCGTCGACGCGAAAGCGCACGTAGCCCTGGGACTGCATCTCGGCGAACAGGTCCACGAACTCGCCCTTGCGGTCGCGCGCCACCGGCGCCAGGATCATCAGCTTGGTGTCTTCCGGCAGAGCCAGCACCGTGTCGACCATCTCGCTGACGCTTTGCGCCTGCAGCGGCAGGTCGTGGTTGGGGCAGAACGGCGTGCCGGCGCGCGCGAACAGCAGGCGCAGGTAGTCATGGATCTCGGTCACCGTGCCCACGGTGGAGCGCGGGTTGTGCGAGGTGGCTTTCTGCTCGATGGAGATCGCGGGCGACAGGCCCTCGATCATGTCCACGTCGGGCTTGTCCATCAGCTGCAGGAACTGGCGCGCGTAGGTGGACAGGCTTTCGACGTAACGGCGCTGGCCTTCGGCGTACAGCGTGTCGAAGGCCAGGGACGATTTTCCCGAACCGCTCAGCCCGGTGATGACCACCAGCTGGTTGCGCGGGATGTCCAGGTCAATGTTCTTGAGGTTGTGCGTGCGCGCGCCGCGAATGCTGATGCGCTGCGCCGCCAGGGCCTGGGCCAGGTAGCGGCCCTGCGCGGGCTCGGCCACGTGCCGGCCTTCAGCGGCCTGGGGGGCGAGGTATTTGCTGTCGTCAGGAGAGTTCAAGATGTGGCAGCCGCAAAACTCTCCATCATAGACCGAAGCACTGTTTCAAGCACAATAGCCGCTGAGATGCCACGCCACAGCGGTGAAATCCCCTTTTTGCCCGTTTTGGGCTGTCTTTGTTCCGGTTTTGAGTCTTTTTGACGTTTATCCCTTGTCCCAGTCTTCCGCCCCCCTGACCATGACTGCCACCGAGCGCCGCGCCAGCGCCTCGCTGGCCTCGATTTTTGCGCTGCGCATGCTGGGCCTGTTCCTGGTGCTGCCGGTGTTCGCGCTGGAAGCGGCCAAATACCCAGGCGGCGACGACCCGGCGCGCGTCGGCCTGGCCATGGGCATTTACGGGCTGACGCAAGGCCTGCTGCAGATTCCCTTCGGCATCGCCTCGGACTGGTGGGGCCGCAAGCGCGTGATTATTTCCGGCCTGCTGGTATTCGCCCTGGGCAGCTTCATCGCGGCCTGGGCGCCTGATTTGAACTGGCTGGTCGCCGGCCGCGCGCTGCAGGGCGCGGGCGCCATTTCGGCCGCTGTCACCGCGCTGCTGGCCGATTCCACGCGCGACGAGGTGCGCACCAAGGCCATGGCGCTGGTGGGCGGCAGCATCGCGCTGATGTTTGCGCTTTCGCTGCTGGTCGCGCCCATGCTGGCTGGCTATATCGGCCTGCACGGCCTGTTTGCGTTGACCGGTGCGCTCGCGCTGGCCGGTATCGCGGTGGTCGCCTGGTGGGTGCCGCCCGAGCCGGCGGAACATGCGAACCGCCCGCGCGGCAGCGTGCTGGAGGTCCTCCAGGACCCCGCCCTGCTGCGGCTGGATTTCGGCGTGTTCGTGCTGCATGCGGTGCAACTGGCCATGTGGGTGGCCATACCAGCCTTGCTGGTGGCGGCCGGGCTGGACAAGGCCCGCCATTGGCAGGTCTACCTGCCGGCGGTGCTGGCGTCCTTCCTGGTCATGGGCGTGACGCTGTTCCCGCTGGAGCGCCGCGGCTACCTGCGCGCCGCGTTCCTGGGCGCCGTGGGGCTGGTCCTGGCGGTGCAGCTGGGCTTGCTGTGGGTGCTGCACTCCGCTTCGGCGCCTCACGGGCTGAGTGTGCTGGCCGCCTTGCTCTTCCTGTTTTTCTGCGGTTTCAATGTGCTCGAGGCCACCCAGCCCAGCCTGGCCTCACGCATGGCGCCCGCGCATGCGCGCGGGGCGGCGCTGGGCGTGTACAACACCTTGCAATCGCTGGGCTTCTTTGCCGGCGGCGCGGTCGGCGGCTGGGTCACCAAAACCCACGGCGCGGCGGGGCTTTTCCTGCTATGCGGCGGCTTGATGCTGGCCTGGCTGCTGGTGGCCTGGCCCATGAAGGCGCCCGGGCGCCATGCAGCCTCGGTTGGCGAGGCCTTGCCGGGCCGGCCAGTTAAACTGTGAGCTATTCATAAATAGCAGGCAGGCCCCCGCTTTGCTCTGTAGATCAGCTCAGGAGAACCCCTCATGGCATCCGTCAATAAAGTCATCGTCGTCGGCAATCTGGGCCGCGACCCCGAAATGCGCACTTTCCCGAGTGGCGACCAGGTCGCCAACGTCACCATCGCCACCACCGACAGGTGGAAGGACAAGCAGACCGGTGAAATGAAAGAGGCCACCGAATGGCACCGCGTGGTGTTCAACGGCCGCCTGGCCGAAATCGTCGGTCAGTACCTGCGAAAGGGCTCGCAGGTCTATGTGGAAGGCTCGCTGCGCACGCGCAAGTGGACCGACAAGGACGGCCTCGAAAAATACACCACCGAAATCCGCGCCGACCAAATGCAAATGCTGGGCAGCCGCCAGGGCATGGGCGGCCCCGGCGGTGACGACGGCGGCGGCTACGAAGCCCCACGCCAGTCCGCACCCGCGCGTGCGCCGGCGGCGGCTCCCCGGCAGGCCCCGGCGGCCTCCAAGACGGCCAGCGGGTTTGACGACATGGATGACGACATTCCGTTCTGAATACCCGGCACGAAAAGTTCTTTTGATTGAGGCCCGCGCTCCGAGAGGAGGGCGGGCTTTTTCTTTTTTTCCTGGCTTGTCAGCTCATCGCCCGGTGGACCAGCAGCGTGTCCGCGAATTGCTCGAAGGCCACGATCTTGCCGTCATGCAGATGCCAGATGTGGGCCACGCGCGCCTGCATGGCCTTTCCCGTGGCACGGTAAGTGCCGTGGTAGGCCCCGATACCGACGATGCGTTCCCCGCCGTCGATAAGGCTTTGCAGTTCGAAGCGGTAGCCTATCCAGTCCCTGCCCAGCACGGCAAAGACGTTCTCAGCTACCGCCTGCGGCCCGACCCAGGTGCCGGCGCAGGGAAAGCCTGCCATCTCCGTCCAGCGTACCTGCTGCGAAACATCGGCCATCATTGCGCCGATGTTTCCCTGGGCCGACGCGGCGTAGTGGGCGCGCACGATGTCGATGTTCGACATCATGGCTTCAGCCCCACTTCATCTCGCCTTTGGCGACCTTGGCGCCGATCTGCAGCGCCACGCCCATGCCGGCGTCCGGATAGCGCTTTGTCATGGCTGCTATGAGAGCGGCGCTGTCGGCGGCCTTGGCGAGTTCTTCCTCAAAGGCGACGAGGTAGTCGCGGGTATAGCGGATCGCGCTGGCGTCCACCGCGGCAGCGGGCACCATGTGGCCGGGCACGACCACGGCGGGTTTGCGTGCCGCCATGGCGTCGAGCGCCTTCACCCATGCGGCACGGCCTTCGGCGCCCTGTGTGTCGGCAGTCCACACATGAACACCGGAGAACAGCAGCACGCCGCCGAAGACGGCGTTCAGCGAAGGCACCCAGATGTAGCGGCGATTCGCAAGGCCGTCAACGTCGGTGATCTCCAGGGCCTGGCCTTCCAGGCTGAGGCTCTTGCCGTCAAAGGCTTCGGGCATGACGACGTCGGCCAGGACCTGCGGGCCGTTTTCCTTGAGCTGGGGGCCCCAGGTCGCCAGTTTCTTTTCCACATTGCCCTTGATGGCCGCGATCGTGGCCGGCGCGGCAATCACCTTGGCGTCGGGAAACGTCGCCTTGATGGGCGCGAGGCTGAAATAGTAGTCAGGATCGCTCTGGCTGATGTAAATGGTCGTGAGCTTTTTGCCCGTGGCCTTGATGGCTTCGGCCAGCGCCTTGCCGTTGGGAAGCGTGAAGCCTCCATCGATCAGGACGGCCTCGCGGTCGCCGGAGATCAGGACCGGGGCGCGGAAGAATCCGTGCTCGCCAGCGGGGAAATGTTTCCAGGTCAGGTTGGTATTTGCGGACATAGCGTCTTTCACTCCTAGGATGGCCGTCGCGACACCCGCGGCGGCTACGGTTTTAAGGGCTTCTCTTCGTGTGGTCATGGTTTTTTGCTTTCTAACGGTCAACTGAAAAGGGTTGCAATACTGCGGGGGCTGCGGTTTCAGGCGCGGTTCAGGCTGCTGCTTCCAGCTCGCTGACCAGCGCACCCGGGTTGGCATAGAAGGCCGCATGGTTCACAACCCAGCGTTTCGCGCCGGATTCGGCAACCAGGGTCGGCACGCCGCGGGCGCCGAACTCCCGCATCAAGGCCTGCGCACGGCCGGTACGCGCCTGGTTGGCCGCGAGAAGGTCCGCGCCGCGGCGGGCGAGCATCGCTGCCGCCTGCTCAAGGCCCAGCCCTTGCAGAAGGCCGGCCAGGGTTTCCAGCGAGGTCACGTCCTTGCCGTCCACGTAGCGCGCACTTTGTATGGCCTTGAGCGCTTCCAGCTCCCTGGCCGGCGCCGTGAGGGACACAGCCGTCAGCGCCACCGTGGCGGGGCCGCTGTCGAAAAGCCGCTGGCGGTCCCCGAGAACCTGCTGGCGGTACTGTTCGGTGAAGCGTTGCCCGGTCAGTCGCTCGATGCGCTGGTCGTTGGACCAGGCATAGGCGGCGAATTCGCCGTCCATGGGCCTTGCGCCCGGGCCCGAGAACAAGCCGGTGGGCAGCAATTCCAGCTTCACGGCGGGACTTTCCAGCAATGCCGAAACCAGCGGCGTGGCGCCGTAGCACCATCCGCACAGCGGGTCAAAGAGGTAATGCAGGGTCTTGTTCATAGGCTTGCTGAGACGTTTCTTGAGTCAATGACTGTGATGGTAGGCATCAAGCATTGACTGTTAAAGACATCTCTGATAAACACAATGTATGTTTAAAGCAAACAATAACGATGACAGCAACCTGGGAGGACTGGGAAACCTGAGGCGCCTGGCCTATTTCGTGGCGGTGGTGGAGACCGGCTCATTCACCGCGGCGGCAGACCGCCTGGGCATCACCAAGGCGGTGGTCAGCCAGCAGGTTGCCCGGCTCGAACGCGAGTTCCGGACGTCCTTGCTGGTTCGCACCACGCGCAAGGTGCAGCCCACTGAACTGGGCCAGGCCTTCTACCAGCGCTGCGCCCTGATCCTGCGTGAAGCCGGGAACGCCTTCGACGACCTGGCCGAGACCTCGGCGGAGCCGTCGGGCATGCTGCGGCTGACCGCTCCCTTCGACTATGGTGTAGGCGTCGTGGTGCCGGCCATCGCGGCCTTTACCCAGCGCTATCCCGCCTGCAAGGTCGACGCCACCCTGAGCGACCAGACCATGGACCTCATGTCCGGCAACCTTGAGCTGGCGATCCGCGTCGGCTGGCTGGCGGAAACCAGCCTGCAGGCAAGAAGAATCGGCTCCTTCCGGCAACTGCTCGTGGCCTCACCGGCCATGAACGCGCAGGTGGAGCGGCTCCGCTATCCGCAGGACATCGCGAACCTTCCCTTCATCGCCAACACCGCCTTGCGCGATCACCTCACATGGAATTTCTCGCTCAACGAGATTGAGCGGCAGGCCGTGAATGTGCAGGCCTCGATTTTTCTCGATGCCACGCTCGCCGTGCGCGAGGCCGTGTGCCAGGGAGCGGGGCTCTCGGTGCTTCCCGACTACACGGCGGCAAGCGATCTCGCGGCCGGCCGCCTGATCCAGGTGCTGCCGCAATGGCAGTTGCCTTCGGGCGGCATCCATGCGGTCTTTCCGGCGGCGCGCTTTCGCCCGGCAAAGGTGCGTGCCTTTGTCGACCTGCTGGCGGACAGGGAGCAGCAACGCCAGGCCGGCAGCCCATCTGACAGTCGTTGAGCCCTGGCTTGCCGCGAGACGGCCTTCCGGTCGTCTCACGCCTGGAGTTTTCAGCAGCGTCGGCCCGGGTCCCCGGATCTGCCGCTTCCAGGCGCGATGAATGCGGCAAGGCCGTCGCTGTTTGGCTGATGATTGCGCGCGCGCCTGGCGGCCGCGGCGGCGCTGTGCGCCAGTGCCGCGAAGCCGCGAGCCGCCACAAAAGCGAGGAAGGCCAGGCCGCTCAAAGGCCGGGCCAGCAAGGCGCCCGCCAGGGCCGGGCGGCGGGGCTCCCAGTGCAGGCTCACGCCCCGCGTGCTTTCCGCCGGCTCGATCACCGCGTTCTCATGGCCGCCAAGGCGCACGCGCTGGCCGGCTGCAATGAAGTGGTCGCCGGGGTCCATGCCGCGCGTGAGCCAGAGCCGGCCCCGCAGCACGGTCAATTCGCCGCCTCGGCGTGGCAGGCGCAAGGCCTGGCCGGGCAGCAGGCGGAGGATTCCACTGTGAAACACGGCGTCCTTGGGTTTCATGTTCATCGTCAGTCTCTTGAGGTTCGCCGCATGCCACCCGTGTGGTTGCGGCCGGCATCACAGCCCGGCGAGGGCGTGCAATGCCGGGTTGTCGATCTGGCCGGCGAGCAGCCTGGCCGCTGCGGTGCTGGCGCCGTCACCCAGTGCGCCGCGGTGCAGGCAGGCGCGCACCGTGAGCTCGCGCATGCCGCCGCGCGCGGCCAGCGCCTGGAGCTCGTTGATCCAGGCCGAGGCCTGGGGCATGGCTTGCACGACCGCGACGCCGCACAGCGCATCGAGCGCGTAACCCTTGCCCCACAGGTACGCATCGGGCAGGCGCACGCAGCGCGCCAGCGCGTCGACCAGGATTTCGGCGGCGCGCTGCGGCTCGCCGCGCGCCATCGCCACGCGACCCAGTCCGCGGCCGGCGATGCCTTCCCAGCAGGGGTCGCCGATCTGGCAGCCGAGCGCGAAGGCGTGCTCGAAACGGTTCGCGGCCGCGTCAACGTCGCCCCGCAGCAGGTCGATTTCGGCGCGCAGCGATTGCGGCCAGGGCACAAACGCGGTCCAGCCCGTCTGGGCCAGGGCCACCGATTGGTCCAGCGCCTCGGCGGCGGCATCGAGATCACCGTGCAGCAGCAGCGCACGCCCCAGCATGGACAGCGCATAGGCGCGCTGCTTGTTGTCGCCCGCCGCCATACCCAGCGCACCGGCTTCGCGCAGCAGCTCGATGGCCGCCGCGTAGTGCGCGGTGTCGCTGAGCGCGCTGCCGTGCACGGTGGCGATGCGCGCCTGCTCCGCGCGATCCCCGCTTGCCAGGGGCGACGCGCGCTGCAACCAGGCCAGCGTGCGTTCATAGCGGCCGCGCAGGAATTCGACATAACCCAGCTCGCGGCAAGCCGCCGCGGCGAGCGGCGGGGAGGCGTCCCGGCCCACCTCCAGTGCCTCATGCAGCGCCGTGGCGCCCTCTTCGTCGCGGCCGCGGGCGGCATGCACCAGCGCGCCGCCCAGTGCCACGCGGGCGCGGGCGCGCAGCGCAGGATCGCCGGTGGCGTCGGCCTCGACGATGGCGCGGCGCAGGCACTGCAGGCCAGCCTCGAGCGCACCGGCGACGATGGCCGCCTCCCCGGCCTCCAGCTGGGCCAAGGCCGCGGCGCGCCCTGTGGCGGGCCGCGCGGTGGGTGCCGCGGTGGCCGTGCGCAAGGCGGCATCCAGCGCGGCGCCGGGCTGCACGCCGAGTTCGCGCTCAAACAATTCACGGCAGGCGGCGGCCTGGCGTGCCGCGCCCACGCCGTCGCCGCAAGCGGCGAGGCTGCGCACCAGCAGGGCCTGGTAGTTTTCGTCCAGCGGGTTGTGGCGCACCAGCCGGCCGGCCAGCGTGGCCGCTTCCACCGTGGCGCCCGCCGCCATGCGGGCCAGCGCGGCCTCGCGCAGCACGGCTTCCACGGCGGCCTGCAGATGGCGGCGTTCCGTGGCGAGCCAGACCTCGAAGGCCGGGCTGCCTGGAAAGTTCATGCCTTCCAGCAGCTCGCGGTCCAGGCCGGGCGCGCACAGCGCTTGCGCCCAGCTTCCCGACAGCACGGCCCGCAGGTCGACATAGGTCGCCGGCGCCGACGGCAAGGCGAGCAGCTCGCCGCGCAAATCCTCCGTGCCCAGCAGGCGCCGCAGTTCGCTGAGGTTCCAGCGCAAGGCTGCCAGCGGATCTTCAGCGTCTTCGAACAGCAACCCCGCCAGGTGTTTGCGGCTGACCGGCGCTTCACTGCGGACCAGGTAGGCGAGCAGGCCCCAGACCTTGTGCCCGCGCGGCGCCGGCAGGGGCTGGCCGCCGCGCTCCACCCGCGGCGGGCCGAGCAGGTGGATGGCCAGCCCCAAAGGCGGTGTGTCGTTCGGGGCTTGCGAACTCACAGGCGGGCCTCAGGCTTCGGCGGTGGTGGGGTCTATGACGCCGGTGACCCGCGCGACGGAATCCGCCGGGAAGCCGCCCCGGCGTGCATGTTCTTTCACGAGTTCTTCGCTGGCCGCGTTGTAGACGCAGTACATCTTGCCGCCGGTCACGTAGCTCTTGACCCACTGCACGTCGGGGCCGAGTTCGCGCAGCACGCCGCACGATTTCTGGGAGATGGCGTGCAGCTCGGCGGGCTTGAGGGCGCCGAGTCCGGGGATGGCACGTTCGATCACGAATTTGGGCATAACAGTCTCCGTTGAGTTGATGGAGACCCGAAGATAGGCAGTGTACGTGTGAGCCGGCGTGTGAGGAACCCGCCTCGCATGGAGATATTTGCCTATTTGATTTGTGCCTTTTTTCTTACAAATCGGCTGGGGCCTATGCGCTGTTCATGGATAGCATCGAGGTGTATGCCGCGCCTGCAGGGATGCGGCAGGACTCCAACACATCCAAGAACAATGATGAATCGTTTCCCTTTACCTTCACCATTCCTGCCGCGCGGCACGCTGCGCGGCCTTGCCTTGCTACTGGGCGGGCTGTGCGCAGTCGCGCCTGCGCTGGCCGGCGGCAATACCGAACCGATCACCGACATCCTCTCTGCGCCCGGCAGTGCCGGACTGGGCTTTGTCACGCGCGTCGAGCGCTCACCCTACAAGGACGCGGGCACCCGTTACGACCTGCTGCCGCTTTATCTTTACGAGGGTGAGCGCCTGTTCCTGCACGCCAACCGTGGCGGCGTGAAGCTGCTCAACGGCGACGAGCGCCGGCTGGACCTGTTTGTGGAGCAGCGCCTGGAGGGCTTTCCCACCGAGCGACTGCCGGCCAGCCTGGCCGGCATGTCCGCGCGCGACTCCGCTATCGACCTGGGCCTGGGCTATCGCTGGCGCCAGCCCTGGGGCACGCTGCAGGCCGAGCTGGTGCATGACATCGGCAACACATACAAGGGCAACGAGTTCCGGCTCGGGTACACCTATGACTGGCGCTCCGGGCTCTGGATGCTGCGTCCCAGCCTGACGGTGGCTTTCCGTGACGCCAAGCTCAACAACTACTACTACGGCGTGGAAGCCAATGAGGCCACGGCCGGCCGGCCCGCCTATGCGCCGGGTGCGGGCATGCAGACTTCGCTGGGCCTTTACGGCTCTTATGACCTCACGGAGCGCTGGCGCCTGCTGGCCGGCGTGTCGGCAACCTTCCTGGGCAACAAGGTCAAGGACAGCCCCATCGTGCAGAAACGGGTGTTGCCCGCGGTCTATGTGGGTGCGGCTTACGACTTCGGCGGCCACAAGCGCGAATGGGCCGAGAACGACACGCCCACCTACTTCAAGCTGTTGTACGGAAAGTCCACCGAGGACGGTTGCCACCTCGCCAAGATCATCACCGCGCAGTGCCTGTCAACGGCCAAGACCAATTCGACCAGCATCACCGGCATACAGGTCGGCAAGCCTTTTCTCAACAATGTGAACGGCTGGCCGCTGGACTTCATCGGCTATGTGGGCCTGACGCACCACAACGACCGCGGCCTGCAGCCCAATGGCGTGCAGCTCGATGTGTTCATGAAGGCGGTGTACTCCGGCTTCCCCTGGAGCGAGCGCGTGAAGACCCGGCTGGGGCTGGGCGTGGGGGTGTCTTGGGCGCAGCGGGCGCCTTACATCGAAGCATCGAGCCTGGCGGCCAACGGCAAACAGGCCTCGCGCGTGCTCAATTTCCTGGACCCCACGCTGGACGTGAGCCTGGGCGACCTGATCGGCTACAGGCCGCTCAAGGAAACCTATATCGGTTTCGGCGTGTCGCACCGCTCCGGCATTTTTGGCTCGTCGCGCCTGCTGGGCAACGTCAACGGCGGCTCCAACTACATCTACACCTACGTCGAAACGGCGCTGTGACGCGCGGCGCCCGCGGAGGGTGATGCGGCGGCAGGCATGTTTTGCACATTGCTGGCGGTGATCACGCCGCCGCCCAGGCAGACATCGCCCTGGTAGAGCACGGCCGATTGCCCCGGCGTCACTGCCCACTGCGCATCGGCGAACGCCAGTTCGCAAGTGCCGGCCGAGGCGCTGCGCAATTCGCAGGCGGCGTCGGCCTGGCGGTAGCGCGCCTTGGCGGCCATGGGGCCCGGCGCCGGTGCGCTGCCGGCCACCCAGCTGCAGTCCTGCGCGATGAGTATCGTTGATTGCAGCCAGGGGTGGTCGTGGCCCTGCACTACCCACAGCGTGTTGGTGTCGAGATCCTTGCGCGCCACAAACCAGGGTTCGTGCTCGCCCACGCCGCGCAACCCGCGCGCCTGTGCGGCCTTGAGGTCGGCGCCCTTGGCCTTCACGCCGCCTATGCCCAGGCCCTGGCGCTGGCCCAGCGTGTAAAAAGACAGGCCCACATGCTCGCCCAGCACGCGGCCCTTGTCGTTCTTGATGGGGCCGGGTGCCTTGGCGATATAGCGGTTCAGGAAATCGCGGAAGGGCCGCTCGCCGATAAAGCAGATGCCGGTGGAGTCCTTCTTCTTCGCATTGGGCAGGCCGATCTCATCGGCAATGCGGCGCACCTCAGTCTTGTGCAGCTCGCCCACCGGGAACATGGTTTTTGACAGCTGCGCCTGGTTCAGGCGGTGCAGGAAATAGCTCTGGTCCTTGGCCGGGTCCAGGCCCTTGAGCAGTTCGTGCAGGCCGGTGGTTTCGTTCTTTCGCACCCGTGCATAGTGGCCGGTGGCGATTTTTTCGGCGCCCAGTCGCATGGCGTGGTCCAGGAAGGCCTTGAACTTGATCTCGGCGTTGCACAGGATGTCGGGGTTGGGCGTGCGGCCGGCCTGGTATTCGCGCAGGAATTCAGCGAACACGCGGTCTTTGTAGTCGGCCGCGAAGTTCACGTGTTCGATCTCGATGCCGATCACGTCGGCCACGGCGGCGGCGTCAACGAAGTCGATGTTGGACGAGCAGTATTCGCTGTCGTCATCGTCCTCCCAGTTTTTCATGAAGATGCCGATGACCTCATGGCCCTGCTGTTTCAGCAGGTAGGCCGTCACCGCGGAGTCCACCCCGCCGCTCAGGCCGACCACGATCCGTTGCCGCTTTCCCTCGTGGCTGTGTGTGTTGGTTTGCATGCTGCCCATGGCCTGATTGTAAAAAGAGGAGCGTTTTTGCGCCCGCCTGGGGCCTTCCGGCCCTGCAGGCCACGCGGCCGGCGGCCCGCGGCGGGTGGGAAAAGGGGGCAAACCACCGGCTTGGCAGAGCCATTCGGACTATTGTCGATGGCCGCGCTGCGCCATCCCGGCCGTTTCGGCGCGGTTTCCAGCACAATGAAATGCTCCCATTTCTGAGGAACCGCCAGTTTGCAAAGACGTCAATTTCTTTCTCGCACCGGCCGGGCCGCCACGGCTGCCGGCGTGGCCGCCGGGCTTCCGTGGCTCTCGTCGCTGGCCAAGGCCGCAGGCCTCAAACCCGTAGGCAAGCCCCAGGCCTTCGACTACGCGGCACTCAAGGGCCAGGCGCGTGACCTGGCGGCCAAGCCCTATCGGGCCCGGGCCATCGCCTTGCCCGCCGGCATTTCGAACCTGAACTGGGACCAGCACCAGGCCATCCGCTTTCGGGACGACCATGCCTTGTGGGGCGATGACAAGCTGCGCTTCGTGGCCAAGTTTTTCCACCTCGGCCTTTTTTTCAAGACGCCGGTGCGCATGCACGAGGTGAGCAACGGCCAGGCACAGGAACTGGCCTATGACCCGGCCATGTTTGACTACGGCAAAAGCGGTGTGCAGGGCGACAAGCTGCCCGCCGATCTCGGCTTTGCGGGCTTTCGCCTGAATTTCCATACCGATCCGGTGCGTGATGTCGCGGCCTTCCTCGGTGCCAGCTACTTTCGCGCGGTGGGCGGCGAGTGGCAGTACGGCCAGTCGGCGCGCGGCCTGGCCATCGACACGGCGCAAACCTTCCCGGAGGAGTTCCCGGATTTCGTCGGCTTCTGGCTCGAAAAGCCGGACCCGAAATCGAACTCGCTGACCGTGTACGCCCTGCTGGACTCGCCCAGCGTCAGCGGCGCCTACCGCTTTGTGATCACGCCCGGCGACACGCAAATCATGGACCTGGACGTGGCACTCTACCCGCGCAAAACCATAGACCGCCTGGGCATCGCACCGTGTACCAGCATGTTCCAGGTCGGCGAGAACGACAGGCGCATGGGCTGGGACTGGCGCGGCGAGATCCACGACACCGACGGCCTGGCCATGCACAGCGGCACGGGCGAACGCCTGTGGCGCCCCCTGACCAACCCGGCGCAACTGCAGTTCAACGCCTTCCAGGACGAGAACCCGCGCGGCTTTGGCCTGATGCAGCGCGACCGGAACTTTGACCACTACCAGGACGACGGCGTGTTTTACGACAAGCGCCCGAGCCTGTGGGTCGAGCCCAAAGGCAACTGGGGCGCGGGCTCGGTGCAACTGGTGGAAATCCCGACCGTGGACGAAACCTTTGACAACATCGTGGCCTTCTGGAACCCGAAGGACAAGCCGCAGGCGGGCCAGGAGTTGCTGTTTGCCTACCGGCTGCACTGGGGTGGCCGCCCGCCCGCCGCGGAAGCGCCACTGGCGCGCTGCGTGGCCACACGCACCGGCCTTGGCGGTGTGGTCGGGCAAAAGCGCACGGCCTACACCCGGCGATTTGTGGTCGATTTTGCGGGCGGCGACCTTGCGTTGCTGACTTCCAAGGCTCAGGTCAAAGCCATGATCACCGTCTCGCGCGGCACGACGGAGTTGGTGTCGGCCCGTCCGCTGGACGCCATCCAGGGGTGGCGCGCCATGTTTGACCTGCGCCCCGACGGCGAGAGCACGGCACCCATCAACCTGCGCCTGTATTTGCAGCTGGACGGCCAGCCCCTGACGGAAACCTGGCTCTACCAGTGGGCGCCGCCGCCCATGGCGCAGCGGATTCTTTACTGAGTTACTGAGGCTTGGGCCGGCCCAGCAGCGCATGAACGCTGGGGTCCGTGGTCACCAGGTCCAGCGGATAGCGCTTGCCGGCCAGGTAGTCCTCCAGGCAGGTCAGCAGCAGCGGGCTGCGGTGCATGGCCACGCTGGCCCGGATCTCGTCGGCCGTCAACCACACGGTGCGCACAATGCCTTCGTCCAGCGCCTGGCCCGGCATGTGCTCGCCGAGTTCGCCGCAGAACGCGAAGCGCAGGTAGGTGATGTCCAGCGCTTCGTCCTGGCCCGGCACGGCCCGCTCGAAGCGTGACAGGTAGACGCCGACGATGGCCGTCGGCTTGAAATGCCAGGCGGCTTCTTCCAGCGTTTCGCGGGCACAGGCCTCAATCGGGCTTTCCCCCGGGTCCAGGTGGCCGGCGGGGTTGTTGAGCTTCAGGCCGTCGCGGGTTTCCTCCTCCACCAGGAGAAATTTGGGGATGCCGTCGAAGACTTTTTCTATGACCGCAGCGACCGTGACGCTGGGTTTCCATCGGTTGTTCATGGCGGTGATTATCAGCGGCGTGCGTGACGGTTCCTGCCGGTCTTTTTCCCCGAGCCTGGCTGTCATGGCGCCGGTGCCGGTTGCGCGGCACCGAACCCGCGGGCAAAACTCTCGCGCAGGTGCTCGACAAAGCACTGCACGGCCTTGGGCACCTGGGCGGACCAGGGCCTCAGGGCATAGATGCGTTCGCCGAAGAAGCCCTGCACCTGCCACTCAGGCAGCACATGCACCAGGGGTGAGGCCCGTTCGCCCTGCGGCGGCGCGCTGAAATCGGGCAGCAGCCCTATGCCCAGGCCGGCCACCAGCGCCTCGCGCAGCACCTCGCTGTTGTTGGCCTTGAGCGTGCCGGTAATATTGACGCCGACCTGCTCGCGCGACTTGCGCTTGCCCTTGCGCACAAAAGTCCAGCTGGCCGTGTTGTGGCTGCCCAGGTAAAGCAGGCAGTCGTGCGCGGCGAGTTCCGCGGGCTGGGTGGGCACGCCGCGCCGCGCCAGGTAGTCGGGGCTGGCCAGCAGGATGGAGCGCGTTTCGCACAGCACCCAGGCCACATGGGTTTCGGGTGGTGTGTTGGTGTGGCGTATCGCCAGGTCGAAACCCTCGTTGGCCAGGTTCACGAAACGGTCGGTCAGCTCGAGTTCGATGTGGATCTCGGGAAAACGCTTGAGAAAGGCCGCCACGCTGGGCGCCAGGTGCTGGCGGCCCAGCGCCACCGGGGCGGTCACGCGGATCAGGCCGCGCGGCGTGCCCACCAGGTCTTTCACGGCTGAATAGCTTTCGCTGATACGGGCAAAGGCCGGCTGCATGCCGCTGACCAGTTGCTGGCCGGCCTCGGTCAGGCCCACGGAACGCGTGGTGCGCCGCACCAGCATCACGCCGGCGGCGCGCTCCAGCTCGCTGATGCGCATGCTGGCCGAGGCCTTGGAGACGCCCAGGCGGCGCGCCGTCTCGGTGAAGCTGCGGGTGGCGGCCAGCACCGTCAGCAGGTGCAGGTCGGCCACAAGCGGGGAGAGCTGGTCGGAAGACATGGTGCGAAGGCGCCGGTTGCCCTGGGCCTTAATTGTTCAGGAATGTGAACAATGTAATCACAAAAAAGGGAGTTATCAATCCGGCCCTGCAGGCCTAGACTGCCAGCAAGCCGCCCCCTGCGGGCACCCACCAGCCGCCAGGCCTTTCCAGAGGATTCCCCATGTCTTTATCACCCGCCACCGCCCCCCTGGCCACCATAGGCCACTACTTCAACGGCCGCGTTGCCGCTCCCACGTCGGGCCGCAGCCAGGAGGTCTTCAATCCCGCGACCGGCGCGGTGTCCGGCCATGTCGCGCTCGCCAGCGCGGCCGAAGTCGACGCCGCCGTGGCGTCCGCGCAAGCCGCGTTCCCGGCCTGGGCCGACACGCCGCCGCTGCGCCGCGCGCGGGTGCTCTTCAAATTCCTGGAACTGCTGAACCAGAACAAGGACAAGCTGGCCCACATGATCACCGCCGAGCACGGCAAGGTCTTCACCGATGCACAGGGCGAGGTCTCGCGCGGCATCGACATCGTGGAGTTTGCCTGCGGCATCCCGCAACTGCTCAAGGGCGACTTCACCGACCAGGTCTCCACCGGCATCGACAACTGGACGCTGCGCCAGCCGCTGGGCGTGGTGGCCGGCATCACGCCCTTCAACTTCCCGGTGATGGTGCCGATGTGGATGTTTCCCGTGGCGATCGCCACCGGCAACTGCTTTGTGCTCAAGCCCAGTCCCATAGACCCCAGCCCCAGCCTCTTCATGGCCGACCTGCTCAAGCAGGCCGGCCTTCCCGACGGCGTCTTCAACGTGGTGCAGGGTGACAAGGAGGCGGTCGACGCGCTGCTGGCGCACCCGGACGTGAAGGCCGTGTCTTTTGTCGGCTCCACGCCGATCGCCAACTACATCTATGAAACCGGCGCGCGCCACGGCAAGCGCGTGCAGGCCCTGGGCGGCGCCAAGAACCACATGGTGGTCATGCCCGACGCCGACCTCGAGCAGGCGGTGGACG
>Ga0102592_1002028_pt1 | contig 19270 bp, 19 predicted proteins | sample AraplaCol_mMF_r2_FD_76861 | JGI IMG/M metagenome (GOLD analysis project Ga0102592, IMG submission 76861) | Arabidopsis root microbial communities from North Carolina, USA - plate scrape MF_Col_mMF_r2 (SPADES assembly) (version 2) | ecosystem: Host-associated > Plants > Roots > Endosphere...
CAGACAGTATGCGCCGACAGGCGTTTCTCCAGGCCGGGCCGTCTCAAGGCGGCGCGGCGGCATCGAAGGGTGACTTGGGTGGCCGACACCGCCGTGGGCGCAAAAACTGATCCGGCGCATGGGGAAGACCCCAGCCGCCGGGATTTCATCTACATCGCATCGATGACGGCCGCCGCCGGCGGCGCCGTCGCGTTGGCGTGGCCGTTCATCGACCAGATGAACCCCTCCGCCGATACGCGGGCCCTGGCGTCGATCGAGTTCGACGTGACCAAGGTCGGCGAAGGCCAGCAGGTCGTCGTCAAATGGCGCGGCAAGCCGCTGTTCGTGCGCAACCGCACCAAGGCCGAGATCGCCAAGGCGGTCGCGGACGACGGCGCCTCGATGAAGGATCCGCAGAAGGACGCCGATCGCGTGAAGCCGGGCAAGGCCCAGTGGCTGATCGTCGGCGGCAACTGCACCCACCTCGGCTGCGTCCCGACCTTCGGCGGCGGCGAGTACGGCGGCTGGTTCTGCCCGTGCCACGGCTCGGTCTACGACACCTCGGGTCGTATTCGTAAGGGTCCGGCTCCGAAGAACCTGATCGTTCCGGAGTACGCCTTCCTGTCCGACACCAAGGTCAAGATCGGTTAAGCGAGATGAGCGGACATTCGACCTACGAACCCAAGACCGGTTTCGAGCGCTGGCTCGACGCCCGTCTGCCGATCGTGCGCCTGGGCTACGACAGCTTCGTCGACTACCCCACGCCGCGTAACCTGAACTACTGGTGGACCTTCGGCGGCATCCTGTCGCTGTGCCTGGCCTCGCAGCTGATCACCGGCATCATCCTGGTGATGCACTACACCCCGAGCGCCGACCACGCCTTCGCCAGCGTCGAGCACATCATGCGCGACGTGAACTACGGCTGGCTGATCCGCTACATGCACGCCAACGGCGCGTCGATGTTCTTCATCGCCGTCTACATCCACATGCTCCGCGGCCTCTATTACGGCTCCTACAAGGCGCCCCGCGAAGTGCTGTGGCTGCTGGGCTGCGTGATCTACCTGCTGATGATGGCCACCGCCTTCATGGGCTACGTCCTGCCCTGGGGCCAGATGTCCTTCCACGGCGCGGTCGTGATCACCAACCTGTTCGGCGCCCTGCCGCTGGTCGGCGAGAGCATCACCACCTGGCTGTGGGGCGGTTTCGCCGTCGATAACCCCACCCTGAACCGCTTCTTCTCGCTGCACTACCTGCTGCCCTTCATGATCGCCGGCGTGGTGATCCTGCACATCTGGGCGCTGCACGTGGTGGGCCAGAACAACCCGACCGGCGTCGAGCCCAAGTCGAAGGCCGACACCGTGCCCTTCACCCCGTACGCGACGGTGAAGGACGGGTTCGCGATGAGCGTCTTCCTGATTCTCTTCGCCTGGTTCGTCTTCTTCATGCCCAACGCCCTGGGCCACGCCGACAACTACATCCCGGCCAACCCGCTGGTGACGCCGTCGCACATCGTGCCGGAATGGTACTTCCTGCCATTCTACGCGATCCTGCGCGCTGTTCCGGACAAGCTGATGGGCGTGCTGGCCATGTTCGGCGCCATCGCCTGCCTGTTCGCCCTGCCGTGGCTGGACACCTCGAAGGTGCGCTCGATGCGCTACCGCCCGACCGCGAAGATCCACTTCTTCATCTTCGTGGTGGCCTGCTGCATCCTGGGCGTCTGCGGCGCCAAGCTGCCCGACGACCAGGTCATTCCGCACCTGACCACGTTCCAGCTGATGGCCTCGGACCTGAACAGCTTCGTGTGGCTCAGCCGCGTGGCGGCGCTGTACTACTTCGCTTTCTTCCTGGTGATCCTGCCGGTGCTGGGCCTGACCGAAAAGACCCTGCCGGTGCCGGACTCCATCGCCTCTCCCGCCCTGTCGCACCCGGCCGCCGCGCCGGCCGAAGCGACCGCCGCGCCTGAAATGAAGGGCTGATCCCGATGCTGCGCAAACTCTCCGTCATCGCAGCGGTCGCGGGTCTCCTGACGGCCGGCGTCGCCGGCCCGGCCCTGGCGGCCCACGGCGCCCTGCCGGCCAAGAAGGTCGAGTGGTCGTTCGACGGCCCGTTCGGCAAGTTCGACCAGGCCCAGCTGCAGCGCGGCTACAAGGTCTATCGGGAGGTCTGCTCGGCCTGCCACTCGATGAGCCTGGTTTCGTTCCGGAACCTCGGCGACAAGGGCGGTCCGTTCTACGACAAGAAGTACCCGAACTCGAACGACAACCCGTACGTCAAGGCGATCGCCAAGGACTACGAGGTCGCCGACATCGACAACGAGACCGGCGACGCGATCAAGCGTCCGGCCACCCCGGCCGACCGCTTCCCGTCGCCGTTCCCGAACGAGGCCGCGGCCCGCGCCAGCAACGGCGGCGCCCTGCCGCCGGACATGTCGCTGCTGGCCAAGGCTCGTGAAGAGGGGCCGGACCATATCTACTCCATCGTCACCGGCTACGCGGCCCCGCCGCCCGGCCTGAAGATGGACGCGACCCAGCACTACAACCAGTACATGGCGGGCGACCTGAGCTCCTACTGGTCGGGCAGCCACGAACACGTGCCCCCGGGCGGCTTCATCGCCATGGCCCCGCCGCTGAAGGCGGGCCAGGTGACCTTCGACGACGGCACGCCGTCGACGCTGGACCAGGAAGCCAAGGACGTCGCGGCCTTCCTGATGTGGGCCGCCGAGCCCAAGCTGGAAGAGCGCAAGCAGACCGGCTTCGCCGTGCTGCTGTACCTGCTGCTGTTCGCGGGCCTGCTCTACGCCAGCTACCGCAAGGTCTGGAAGAACGAGTCGCACTGAGCGGCTCTGACGGCTTGAGAGATCGGGGCCCGGCGGCGACGCCGGGCCCTTTTTTTGGCCGCCTATCGAGCCGCGGGGACGGGCGTCAGCCACAGGCGCAGGGCCTTGGGGTCCAGCCGCAGGCGATAGGCGGCCAGCACCTGGACTCCCAGGGCCCCGACCACGCCGTCGGGCAGGTCGCCGGCCACCACGGCCGGCAGGTCCTGGCGCAGGGTCCCGTCCAGCGACAGGCCGCTCAGGGTTCCGGCCGGCTTCTGGCGGGGTCCGTCGGCGGCCCCGCGGGCCCGCACGCCGCCAGCCGAGGCGGTGTCCAGGGCAAAGGGGCCGGAGACGCCCTTGAGGCCGTTCGAGGCCGCCGCCAGGATCGTCGGCACGCCGCCGACCATCGTCACCGGCAGCGAACCGTCCCGGCCGCCCATGGCGCGTCCAGGCCGCTCCAGGCGCAGTCGGCAGGGCGAGAAGTCCAGGGTCATCCCGTAGCGGTCCAGGATGTCGGCCCCGATCACCCCGACGATCGGCGTCGAGAAGCCGACGGCGCGATAGTCCAGGTCCTGCACGGCGACCGGTGCGCCCGCGACCTCCTGACCGGCCAGGCGCACGGGCAGGGTCAGGGCGGTCTCGGTGAAGCCGGCGCGCTGGGCGACGTCGATGTGCAGCAGGGTGCGCGGCGCCGACAGGTCGATCACGTAGTCGCCGGCGATCCCACCGATCGCCGCCGGGGCCACGACCGCGCCGTTCTCGAACCAGCAGGCGGTCTCGCCCGCCACGGCGGGGCCGCCGCGCGCCGCCAGCAGGCTCAGGAACAGCAGGGAGGCGGCGTGACGCATGAGCCGATCCTAGCCAAGGTTTCTGCGGCGGGCGATCCTGCCGTCAAAGCCGGTCGGCGGGATGAGCGGTTGAGGGGTCAGGCCTCGCCCCGGCTTCCGCCCGCCCGTTGGAACAGCTGCAAGGTCCGCAGCATGGCCAGGCTGGCGCTGTCGGCGTGATAACCGCTGGGCGCGACGAAGGCGTGGCCGGCGTCATAGAGCCAGACCGGCAGGTCCGGATGGGCGGCGGTGATCGCCTCGACGTCGCCGATTGGGATCAGTTCGTCGGTCCGGCCGAAATGCAGAATAGTCGGAACCTTGGGCTGTTCGTCGACATAGCCGGCGATGTCGCCGCCGTAAAAGCACGATACGGCCGTCAGGCCGGTGCAGCGGGCCGCGGCCAACCAGGCGGTCGTGCCGCCGAAGCAGAAGCCCATGGCGAAGACCTTGCCGTCCCCCGACAGCCTGTCGATCGCCGCCTGGACCCGGGGCAGGGCCGCCGCGCCCCAGCCGCTGGCCAGGCCCATGGCCATGCGGGCGGCCAGGTTGGGCGGATCCAGGTCGGCGGTCGGGAAGGGCGCGTCGGCGTCGTCCAGCAGGCTGGGGGCGATCACCTCGTAGCCCTGTTCGGCCAGGGTGTCGGAGAGCGCGCGGATATGCGGGGTGACGCCCCAGATGGCGTGCAGGATCACCAGCCCACCGCGGCGCGCCTCGCCGGGCGGGGCGTGGTAGGCGGCGACGGGGGAGCCGTCGGCGGTCGTCAGGGTGATGCGCCGTCCGCTCATGGTCAGGCCGCTCCGTGCGCCTGGAACAGCGCCAAGGATCGCTGGCGCGCCAGGTCGGCGTCTTCCGGGTCGGAGTCCGGCCGGCCGTCGTTGTTGAAGCCGTGGCCGCTGTTCTCGTAGATGTGGACTTCAACCTCCGGATGGGCTTCGGCGAGCCTGGCCTTGACCGCGTCGGCCGGGATGTGGGGGTCCTTGCGGCCAAGGTGGACGATCACCGGCGCGTTCAGCGGCAGCTCGGCGTTGGCCGCGATCATGCCGCCGTAATAGGCCGCGCCCGCCGCCAGGCCCTTCAGCTTGCCAGCCGCCAGCCAGACCAGCGATCCGCCCAGGCAGTAGCCGACCGCGAACACCGGCCCGCGCGGGGCCAGGCGGTCGATGCAGGTCTGGATGTCCGACAGCATAGGGTCCAGGCCGATGGTGTTGACGTGGGCGACGCCGGTCTGGAAGTCCTTGGGCTCGCGCCCACCCAGATAGCCGCGCTCGACCCGGTCGAACAGCGACGGGGCCAGCACCTCGAAGCCCAGGGCCGACCAACGGGCCACGTCGGCGTGAACGTACTGGTCCAGGCCGAAGATCTCCTGCACCACCACGATCCCGCCCTTGTGCGCACCCTCGGGCTGGGCGTGCAGGGCGGTGAAGGCGAAGCCGTCGACGGCGGAGGTCAGGGTGACGGTGTCGGTCATGGGGAACGCTCGAACGGATGGCCGATACGAAAACGGCCGGGGTGAGCCCGGCCGTCCGTGGTTCTAGACGTTGAACCGGAAGTGCATCACGTCGCCGTCCTTGACGACATAGTCCTTGCCTTCGGCCCGCATCTTGCCGGCTTCCTTGGCGCCGCTCTCGCCGCCCAGCTTGACGAAGTCGTCGAAGGCGATGGTCTCGGCGCGGATATAGCCCTTCTCGAAGTCGGTGTGGATCACCCCGGCCGCCTGCGGGCCGGTGTCGCCGACATGGATGGTCCAGGCGCGGGCCTCCTTGGGGCCGACCGTGAAATAGGTCTGCAGGCCCAGCAGGTTGTAGGCCTCGCGGATCAGGCGGTTCAGGCCCGGCTCCTCCAGGCCCAGGGTCTCCAGGAACTCGGCGCGCTCGTCGGCGTCCAGCAGGGCGATCTCGCTCTCGATCTGGGCCGAGATGACCACGGCCTTGGCGTTGTCCTTGGCGGCGCGTTCGGCGACCAGGTCGCTGTACTTGTTGCCCTTGTCGGCGCTGCCTTCCTCGACGTTGCAGACATAGAGGGCCGGCAGCGAGGTCAGCAGCTGAAGCATGTGCCAGGCCTTCTCGTCGTCCGGGTCGACCTTGGCCGAGCGGGCCGGGCGACCTTCGCGCAGCTGGGCCAGGGCCAGGTTGATCAGGCGCAGGGTGTTGGCGGCGTCCTTGTCGCCGCCGGTCTTGGCCTTCTTCTCGATGGCCGGCAGGCGCTTTTCCAGGCTCTCCAGGTCGGCCAGCATCAGCTCCATCTCGATGATCTCGAGATCGCTGAGCGGGTCGATGCGGCCCTCGACGTGGGTGATGTCGTCGTCCTCGAAGCAGCGGGCCACGAAGGCCACGGCGTCGCAGTCGCGGATGTTGGCCAGGAATTGGTTGCCCAGCCCCTCGCCCTTGGACGCGCCGCGCACCAGGCCGGCGATGTCGACGAAGGTGATCCGGGCCGGGATGATCTCCTTGGAGCCGGCGATCTTGGCCAGGGCGTCCAGGCGCGGCTCGGGCACGGCCACGTCGCCGGTGTTGGGCTCGATCGTGCAGAACGGATAGTTGGCCGCCTGGGCCGCGGCCGTCTGGGTCAGGGCGTTGAACAGGGTGGACTTGCCGACGTTGGGCAGGCCGACGATGGCGACTTTAAGGGCCATGGAACTCTCGTGAATTTCGTTGGCGCGCGCTTAGCATGGATCGTGGGGGAAGTCCTGTTCGGATGAAGCAGGCCGTCGGCGCGGCGGACCCCCTCCGGCCCTTCGGGCCACCTCCCCCAGAGGGGGGAGGATCTACACCGCCCAGATGCTCCCCCTCTGGGGGAGCTGTCGCGGAGCGACTGAGGGGGTCTTTCACGGGTACGATCCCGTCCCCATCCAAAAACACCCCCACCGTCGGCCGGCTGACCGACGGTCGGCCCGCCGCCGCGCTAGGGTCGGATTCGGGCAGGGGGCGGCGCGCGCATGGGACAGACCTTCACCTTCGTCGGCCTGGCGGCGGACGGGCGCTCGCCGTTCCTCGACGTGCGGGTGCTGGAGCGCGAGGAGGACCCGGCGGCCCACGCGCGCCGGCTGCTCGACGAGCATCGCAGCTGCGCGCGGATCGAGGTCTGGAACGGCCATGTCCGGCTGTTCGTGGTCAGCCGCGAGCCCCCGCCGGACTGAAGGCCTACTTCTTGCTGTCGACCACCTGGGTGGTGGGGCGGTCGTCGCCGGCCGACAGTTCGTCGCGCCAGCGGCCGCGGTCGTCCTCGTACGAGATGCCGGTGTCCTCGCCGGCCACCCGCTGCTCGCCGGCCGCGCGCTGGGCGGCGTGCAGGGCCGCCTCGTGGGTGCGGAAGGTCTCGGAGAACACCGCGCCCACCTTGTAGGCCCAGCCGCCGTCGTGCTCGACGATGGTGTAGGTGATGTCGGTCATGGGCTGCGGCTCCGTTTGAAGGCTCGTTTTCTAGAAACTGCGCCTCGCAGGCCACGGTTCCAAGCGGCAAGTCTTGAACGGAACGGCTCCAATCCTTCTCCTCCCCCGCGTTGCGGGTGAGGAGCAAGGGCGTCGGTGCTCGTCTTCTCGCTCCGAGAAGGGAGTCGAGTCCTTCGGCCGGTTCCGAGGGGCGGCTTCACCCCTTGGGAAACCGCCACTCCAGCCCGTGCACCAGCCCCACCGGGAAGGTGGTTTCATGGAAGGTTCCCGCCGTCACCTCGTCGCGGATCTTCAGGCCGGGATAGCCGCGCGAGCGCAGCGCCTTGGCGAAGGCCTGCTGGTCGGCGACCATGTCCTCGGCGTCGCCGCCGGGGCGCGGTCGTTCCAGTTCGCCAGTCGCCAGATAGATGCGGGCCTTCAGGTCCTTGTGGCCGGCGGCGTAGGCGGCTTCGGCCTTGAACATCCGGTGGTCGTCGTACCAGAGCGACGGACTGGTCAGGATGTAGCTGTCGAACAGCTCCGGCTCGGTCACCGCCACCCAGGCGCCGAACAGGCCGCCATAGGACTGGCCGGCCAGCGTCCGGCGGTGCGGATCGGCGCGGTAACGGCTTTCGACGAACGGCAGGACCTGCCCCTTGATGAAGGCCAGGTATTGCGGAGCGCCGCCGCTGGCGGACGGCAGGCCGGGGTCGCGCCAGGGCGTCATGTCGCGTCGGCGGCTGACCATGCCGTCGTCGCCCTGGGCATAGGAGATCCCGACCAGGATCGCCTGTTCCAGCCGGTCGAACCTGTAGGGCAGGTGGGTGACGCCCGAGGCGACCTGGAAGGTGTACGGGCCGTCGTTCAGATAGATCACCGGCCAGGTCCGACCGGCGTTCTCCGGCGCGTCGTAGCTGGACGGCGTCTTCACATAGATCTGGTAGACGCGGCCTTCGGCCGAGGCCGGCAAGGTGTGGACGGCCGTGTTGGGCACGACGAACGGCGCGCCATCCTGGGCGGGGGCGGGTTTGGCCTGCACGGCGGCCTGGGCGTCGGCGGACGGCTTGCAGCCGGCCAGGACCGCGACCGTGGACGCGGCGGCGAGGAGAGCGAGGAGCGGCCGCCCGACCGAACGCTGAGGCGCCACTCTTGAGCCCCTAAGCCACCTTCACCCGCGCCGCGCTCTCCGGCAGGTCCGTGCCGAACGCCCGCTGGAAGAACTCGGCCACGGTCGGGCGCTCCAGCTCGTCGCACTTGTTCAGGAAGGTCAGGCGGAAGGCCAGGCCGATGTCCTTGTCGAAGATCTCGGCGTTCTGGGCCCAGGTGATCACCGTGCGCGGACTCATGACGGTCGAGATGTCGCCGTTCATGAAGGCGTTGCGGGTCATGTCGGCGACGCGGACCATGGCGGCGATCGTGCGTTTGCCTTCCGGGGTGTCGTAGGCCGGGTTCTTGGCCAGGACGATGCCGGCCTCGACGTCGTGGTCGAGGTAGTTCAGCGTCGTGACGATGCTCCACCGGTCCATCTGGCCCTGGTTGATCTGCTGGGTGCCGTGATAGAGCCCCGTCGTGTCGCCCAGGCCGATGGTGTTGGTCGTGCTGAACAGCCGGAAATAGGGGTTGGCGCGGATCACCCGGTTCTGGTCCAGCAGGGTCAGCTTGCCGCCAGCCTCCAGCACGCGCTGGATGACGAACATCACGTCGGGCCGGCCGGCGTCGTATTCGTCGAACACCAGGGCGATCGGGCGCTGCAGGGCCCACGGCAGGATGCCTTCGCGGAACTCGGTGACCTGCTTGCCGTCCTTCAGGACGATGGCGTCCTTGCCGACTAGGTCGATGCGGCTGACGTGGCTGTCGAGGTTGACCCGCACCAGCGGCCAGTTCAGCCGGGCGGCGATCTGCTCGATGTGAGTCGACTTGCCGGTGCCGTGATAGCCCTGGACCATCACCCGCCGGTCGTTGGCGAAGCCGGCGCAGATCGCCTTGGTCGTCTGCGGGTCGAACCGGTAGGCCGAGTCGATCTCGGGGACGTGGCTGTCCTTGTGGCTGAAGGCCGGGACCTTCATGTCGCTGTCGACGCCGAACGCGTCGCGGAGCGTCACCCACTTGTCGGGGGCCAGGGTGATCAGGGGATCGGCGGCGTGGCTGTCGGTCAGGTCGGGCATGATGCTTCCCGCTTACCGCTTTGACGTGGGGGAGGGGAAGGGCGAAGGCCAGTCCTGCATGGAAAAAAGCACGACGCCCCGGACGGCGGCAGGCCGTCCGGGGCGCGCGGCGAGGTCCTCCGAGGGGAGGGGGAAGGACCTAGTGGTTGGCGATGATCACCGAGGCGATCAGGCCGGTGGCCACGGCGGCCAGGATGTAGCTGTCGTCCACGCGCTGCCAGCGATAGCCGCGGGGCGGGGCGCGCAGGCCGTGGCGGCGCCAGTCGCTGACATAGTAGCGGTGGTCGCGATAGCGGGCGTCCAGGCGCTGGCCGCGCTGCCAGCGGCGATACTCGCGGCGTTCGTCCCGGCGCTCGTGGCGATAGTCGCGGCGCTCGTGGGCCGCCTCGCGGCGGTCATGGCGGTCGTCGTAACGCTGGTCGTAGCGGCCGCGGTCGTCGTAGCGTTGCCCGGCGGCCATGGCCGTGCCCGACAGGGCCGTGCCGGCCAGCAGGGTCGCCGCGAGGGTGGTGATGATCAGGCGCTTCATAGCGAGGTCCTTCCTTGTTGGTGGCGGTCCGACACCGCCGAACCTCTTCGATAGTCGGACACTAGCGAACGGGGTTTGGACTAGACATGAACGGCGCGGGTCAGGAATGGTTCATCGTATTTCCGGGGTGAAACATTTGACGCAGCTCTGGAATACTGGCGTGGCGCGAAATCGAAGTTTGCGCGTTCACTTGCCATGAGGCGTTTTTCCTTCTTTCAACCTGGCCGGGATTTGCCGCGACTGCTGGCCGCGGCGCGCAACGAGCTGGGGGCGGTGGCGGCCCTGCTGGTGCTGGCGGGCGGCGCCCTGGCGTTCCTGGCGCTGTCGGACGAGGTGGCCGAGGGCGACACGGCGGCCTTCGACCTGGCCGTCCTCAAGGCCCTGCGGACGCCGGGCGACCCCAACGGCCTGGTCGGGCCCCCATGGCTGCACGTAGCGGCGGCCGACGTCACGGCCCTGGGCTCGGTGACCGTCCTGGGCCTGGTCGTGGTCCTGGCTCTGGCCCTGATGCTGAGCCTGCGGCGCTGGAGCGAGGCCCTGGTGGTGCTGGTCGGGGCCGGCGGCGGGGTGGCGATCAGCCAGGGCCTGAAGCAGGTGTTCGGGCGCGAACGGCCCGAGTTGGTCTATCGCGCGGTCGAGGCGGCCAATCCCAGCTTCCCCTCCGGCCACGCCATGCTGTCGGCCGTGGTGTTCCTGACCCTGGGCGCCCTGGCGGCCCGGTTCGCGCCCCGCAAGCGGGTCAAGGCCCTGGCCCTGGGCGCGGCGGTGCTGCTGAGCCTGCTGGTCGGGGCGTCGCGGATCTATCTGGGCGTCCACTGGACCAGCGACGTCCTGGGCGGCTGGAGCCTGGGCGCGGCCTGGGCCATGGCCTGCTGGGTGGCGGCCTGGGCATGGGAGCGGTGGTGGGGCGGCAAGCTCGACCGCGATCCGGAAGCAAGCTAGCTTCCCCGCAGGTCGCGCGCGGGGGCTCATGGTCGGAAAGTTCGGCAAGCTGGCGATCGCGATCGGCATGGCGACACTGGTCGTCGGCGTGGCGCTGAGCATCCGGTTGGCGCATCAGCCGCCGCCGGTTTTTCCGATCCCCGAGGCCGCGCCCGTTTCGGCCGGCGACGCCACGAGCCCCACCGAGATCGAGGCCGACCGCCGCCGCAATCTCGAGTTCGAGCGAGACCAGGAGACGGCGCCGTTCGCGCGCTGGCCGGGGGTGGCGCGGCGCGAGGGCGACGTGCTGATCATCCGCGCCGGCGATAGCGACGCCGCCAGCTTCACCGACACCGGCTATTGCGACGGCTTCGATCAGTGCGGCCGCTGGCGGTTCCGGGGCGTCTGGCGCCTGGGCGGGCGGGACTATCCGTGGCTGACCTTCTTCCACGGCGAGGGCGAGGAGACGGCCTACATCGTCGACGCCACGGGCCGGCTGGTCAGGGCCCAGGGCGAGCCCTTGGCTTCGCCGGACGGCCGCTGGCTGGTCGTAGCCTACGACGACCCGGACACGGACGGCGCGGTGGCGGTGTTCGAGGCCGGCCCGCGCGGCCTTAGGCTGGAGGCGGCCAGCGACATCGCCGCTTGCCAAGCCGGAGCCTGGAAGAGCAACCGGCGCCTGACGATGACCTGCACGGATTCCGACGCGATGAAGGGCCAGCGGTCGCTGGTCGCCGAGTTGGTCCGCGACGCGCGGGGCTGGCGGATCACGCCCAGCGCCGAGCTCGACGCCAAGACCCGACAGCCTCTAGCTCAGCCGACGCGGCCGCTGGTCGATGTCGAGATCCCGGCGGTGAATGACGAAGGGGCGCCCGAGGACGATAGCTACGAGGTCGAAAAAGGCTATCGGCGGCTCTGACCGCCTACTTCGCCAGCCCCGATTTCTGCAGGGTCTTGTACGCCTTGATCACCCGCTGGAGCTTGTGCTCGGCGCTGCGGTCGCCGCCGTTCATGTCGGGGTGGCAGCGCTTGAGCAGGTCCTTGTAGCGGGCGCGGATGGCCGCGCCGTCGGCGCCGGCCTCCAGGTCGAGGTCGGCCAGGGCCTGGCGCTCCAGCTTGCCCAGGCTGCGGCCGGCGGCGGCCGCAGCCGATTCGGCCCGGCGCTTCTCGGCGCGGAACAGGCCGAACGGGTCGTTCAGGTGGCGAGCGTCGCGGGCGGCGGCGGCGGCGGCCTCGCGCGAGCGACTGTCGGCCTTCATCGACCAGGTCGGCCGGCCGCCGGTCATCTTCTCCTGCTCCTGCTGGGCGCGGATCTGGCCCTCGCTCATGCCGGCGTAGAAGTTCCAGTTCTTGTTGTACTCGGCCGCGTGGCGCTGGCAGAAATTGTAGTAGACGCCCGGCATGTCGCGCGACTTGGGCGCCTTGGCCGTGGCGGCCGAGCGGCACTCGGGGTGGTCGCAGCGCACCTCGCCCGGTTTCAGGGCGTAGACGTCGTTCTCCCGCGCGGCCTCCTCCGGGGATTTCGGGGGGCGGACACGGATGTCGAAAAACTTGGGGCGATATTCGAAGTCGGCGCTCATGGCGCTTAGAGTAAGCCGCAGCTATTTCCGTTCAAGGATTGACAAGCAAGGAAGCCGCCATGGGCGCCGTCGCCGATGCCATCGCCGCAAAACTGACCACCGCTTTTTCACCCACCCGGCTGGAGGTGGTCGACGACAGCGACCGCCATCACGGCCATGCCGGACACCGCGAGGGCGGGGAGAGCCACTTCAACCTGCTGATCGAGGCCGAAGCCTTTGCGGGCAAGGCCCGGGTGGTCCGCCAGCGGCTGATCTTCCAGGCCCTGGCCGAGGAGATGGCCGGCCCGGTCCACGCTCTGTCGATCGTCGCCAGGGCGCCGGGCGAAGCCTGACCCTCGCCCGCGAAAACGGGCTTGCCAGGGCGGCCCGCGACTGATTGCCTCTCCGCCCGGCGCGACCCCGCAACGAGGCGGGTTCCGCCGGCAACGAGGCCGGCATGAGCGCAACCGAGACATCCCCCACCATCCCGATCTTCCTGGACGAGGACAGCGAAGCCGCCCTGGCGGCGGCTCTGCCGGCCCTGCTGGCGCGGTCCTACGCTCGCTATTCCAACTTCACGGTGGCCGCCGCGGTGATCGACGCGGACGGCCGGGCGCACCTGGGAGTCAATGTCGAGAACGCCGCCTATCCGTCCGGCACCTGCGCCGAGCAGACGGCGATCGGGGCGATGGTCACGGCCGGCGGGCGCGGCATCGCCCGGGTGCTGATCGCCGCCGGCTCCGGCGGCGTGGTCCAGCCCTGCGGAGCCTGCCGCCAGCGCATCGCCGAGTTCGCCGCCGACGCCTGCGAGATCGTCTCGGTCCAGGACGGCAAGGTCACCCGCCGCACGCCGTTCTGGAGCCTGCTGCCGGACTCGTTCGGCCCACGGGACCTGGATTAGCGGCCACGAAAAAGGGGCGGCTCGAAAGCCGCCCCCTGGGTCGCCGCGAAGGTCGATCAGAGGCCGCCGGGGCCGCAGTCGGTCTTCAGGTACTTTTCGATCTCGACCAGCTGGGTCTCCAGCATCTCCGGGGTCATGAAGATGTACTGGTGGCCCATGTCCTTGATTTCCAGGTACTTGTAGGTCTTGCCGGCCGCCTTGAGGGCCCCGACGAAGCGGCGGGATTCCTCGACCTCGACCGTCTGGTCGCGATCGCCGTGATAGACGAAGATCGGGATCGAGACGTTCTTGGCGTTGGGCAGGGGGTCCAGGCCGTCGATGGTCGGCCGCTGGTATTCGCGCAGGAAGCGGTCGTTGTAGGTCTCGCCCTGGAAGCGCTTGATCTCGGCCACGCCGGCCCCGGCGATCGAGCACTGGTACAGGCCGTTGGGCCGGATGGCGGCGGCGAAGGCCGCATAGCCGCCGTAGGAATAGCCGAACAGGGCGATGCGGTCCGGCGCGGCCAGCTTCTGGTCGATCAGGTACTTGGCCGCGTCGTCGTTGTCGTCCTGCATGGCCATGCCCCATTGGGCGTCGCCGGCCCGGGCCAGCTTGGAGCCCCAGCCCTCCGACCCGCGGAACTGCGGCTGGATCACCACATAGCCGCGCGCGGTGAAGTACTTGGTCCAGCCCGAGACGTCCCAGTCCAGCGCGTCGCGGGCCGAGGGGCCGCCGTGCGGCAGGACGATGGCCGGGTAGGGACCGGGGCCGTAGACGTCCTTGGGCGGGGTGTGCAGGAAGGCGGGGATCATCAGGCCGTCGCGGGCGGCGTACTGCACCAGCCGCGACTCGCCCAGCGTGGCGGGATTGATCTGCGGGCGCGACTTGCCCAGCAGGGTCAGCTTGCTGCCGTCGGTCAGCAGGTAATATTCCGGCGGCAGGTTGGGGCCGGACTTGCGGACCAGGATGTACTTCTTGTCCTTGGACCAGTCGGTGATCTGGGCCCCGGCGCCGTCCGGGTAGCTGAACTTGGCCGGGGGCGCGCCGCCGCCCGGGTCGGTCCATTGCAGGGTGGTGTTCTGGACCCCTAGGGCCGCGGGCAGGCTCTTGGCGGCCGCCGCCAGGATCGGATCGACCCAGTAGTCGCGGACCGTGTCGGCCTCGTAGCTGAAGCCCAGCACCTTGCCGTCGTCGTCGAGGATCGGCCCGCCGGCGTCGAACAGTTTGATCTCGAAGGCCGGCTCGATGATCTTGCGCTGCTGGATGTCGTAGACATAGACGCCGGTCTTGTCGGCGCCGTTCTGGCGGACATTGACGTAGACGATGTTGGGATCGTCGCTGAAGCCGACCACCGTCGTCAGGTTGCGGTCCTTGGCGTAGGAACGGAAGTGTTCGACCCAGTCGCCGGTCTTCGGGTCGCGGATCTGCTGGGCGACATAGACCTTGCCGTTGTCGAAATCGACCTTCTGGCGGGCGCGCAGCTCGCCGGTGTGGTCGGGCTCCAGGCCGCCGAACCGGTCCGAGCCGCGGGTCACGCGATCGGCGCCGCCGTCGTAGAGATCGACCTTGTAGACGTCGCCCGCGCCGTTGGCGCCGGTGTTGAGCACCAGGATGTGCTTGGGGTCGTTGGGCAGCCGGCTCAGGATCGACGGGTTGCTGACGGCTTGCATCAGCTCCTCGTAGTCGCTCTTGCCGCGGTTCTCCGGCAGGGCCGAGGTCCACTTCGAACCCTGCAGGTCGGTGATGTAGACCTTCTGCAGGTGGGCCTTGGTCGCGCCGAAGGTCCACAACTGCTGAGCCACGACCGCCAGACGGTCGTCCTTGACGAAGTTCACCGCCATCAGCTGCATCTTGGACGCGCCCAGGATGGTCGGGGCCTTGTCGGGATTGGCGGTTTCCCAGATGGCGATGACCTTGGTCACGCCGTCCTGCGAGACCAGACCGGCGATATGCTTGCCGTCCGGCGAGATGCTGACGTCGTCGATCTGGGCGTTGCGGGCGAAGTCATGGGCGGTCGGCGCGGTCGCCGGGGCCGGGGCCGGCGCCTGCGCGAGGGCCGGGGCGGTCGCCAAGGCCAAGGTGGCGCCCGTAAGCAATCCAAGGTTGCGTAAAAACATCGTTACTCCAAATCCCCGCGTTGGATAAACATTGCCATTTGTAAGAGCGTGCTTACTCCGCGCCGGCCCCATTTCCGACACGCTCGACGAACGGCTTCAAGGCGCTCAATTCCACAATCTATCCAGTTTGCGGACGACTCCAACCCAGCGCGAGCGCCTGAGCCGCCGATGAAAGCGGCGCCCTGAACCCTTCGTGGCGATACTGTGACCAGATTGTAACGCCGGTCGCCATAAGTTTCTGGATCCGCTTCTTATCGTTGAGCCGGCTCCCGAAGGTGAATAGCGTCCGTCGCAATCGGGGTCGGCGCAATTTTTTGGTCGCGCCCCGCTGTGAATTATTTGGCAGGGGACCATATGCTCGACCGCAAGCTTTTGCTCACCACTTCAATCTTGGCGGGCGTCATCGCCCTTGCCGCCGCGCCCGTGGCCGCCCTGGCCCAGGACACGGCGCCCGCCGCCAAGGCGGCGTCGGCCGACACCGAGGTCGAAGCGCTGGTCGTGACCGGGTCGCGCATCAAGCGCACCGAATACACCAGCGCCTCGCCGATCCAGGTGATCACCTCGGAACAGTCGACCCTGCAGGGACTGGTCGACACAGGCGACATTCTGCAGAAGTCGTCGGCGGCCAGCGGTTCGTTCCAGTCGAACAACCTGCTGACCGGCTACGTCATCACCGGCGGCGAGAACATCAGCAGCGTTTCGTTGCGCGGCCTGGGCGCCAACCGCACGCTGGTCCTGCTGAACGGCCGTCGCCTGGCCCCGGCCGGCCAGGGCGGCACGGTCGGCCCGGTCGACCTGAACGTCCTGCCGTCGTCGATCATTGACCGCACCGAAATCCTCAAGGACGGCGCCTCGTCGATCTACGGCTCGGACGCCGTGGCTGGCGTCGTCAACATCATGACCAAGAAGGATTTCGACGGCGTCGAAATGAACGTCTACGGCGCGGTGCCGACCCGCGGCGAGGGTGAGACCTATCGCTTCTCGGCTACGGCCGGGAAGGTGTTCGACAAGGGCTACATCAACATCACGGGCGACTACAACGAGCAGAAGGCCCTGAAGGTCAAGGACCGCAAATACACGTCCTGCGCCGAAGACTACCGCTTCGACGCCTCGACCGGCGCCCGCGCCGACTTCATCGATCCGAAGACTGGCCACTACAAGTGCTTCAACGCCATCAACAATAGCTGGCAGGCGGCCGACCTGTTCGGCGGTGTGTTCCAGTGGGATCCGACCCTGGCCAACGCCCCTCCCGGCGGCTACCCGGCGGCCGGTCTGACCACCCGCGCGTTCCTGCCCAACTGGGTGCGCGCAGCCCGCGCCGGCCAGCCGGCGACCTACCCCTACGCCAACTACGACAGCCCCGCCTATCAGAACGCCGATGCGATCTCGCCGATCAAGCGCGGCACGATCTATGTGACGGGCAGCTACGACATCACGCCCAATGTCGAAGCCTATGGCGAACTGCTGCTGAACCGCCGCAAGTCGTCGGGCACCAGCATCATGTACCTGTTCGAAACCGTGTCGGGCGACAACCCCGCCAACTCGGTGGCCGCGGGCCTGCAGGCCGGCGGCGCGTCGGGCGACGCCATTCCGTTGATCCTGCTGCCGCACAAGCAGTCGGAAACCATCGACTACGGCCGCATCGTCGGCGGCCTGAAGGGCACGATCAACGGCGGCGGTTTCCTGAACAACTGGGACTGGGACATCTACGGCCAGTACGGCAAGTCCGACGCCAAATACACCAGCGACTTCATCTACCAGGACCGCGTCTTCGCCACCACCGGCGGCAGCGGCCTGGCCTGCGACCCGTCCGAGATCACCATCTCCGGCGGCTCGTGCATGACCATCGACTATTTCGGCAAGGACATCCTGGCCGGCAACCTGACGCCCGCCCAACGGTCGTTCCTGATCGGCCAGGAAACCGGCACGACCAAGTACACCCAGTACTCGTTCGAAGGCTCGATCAGCGGCGACCTGTTCAACCTGCCGGCCGGCCCGGTGGGCGCGGCGTTCGGCGCGACCTACCGTAAGGACAAGCTGGACGACACTCCCGGCTTCAACGCCCAGCACGCCAACTACTGGGGCTACAGCACCGCGGGCCGCACGGCCGGCAGCGACGACGTGAAGGAAATCTACGGCGAACTGGCCATCCCGGTCTTCAAGGACCTGCCGATGGTCGAGAAGCTGGATCTCAGCCTGTCGGGCCGTTACACCGACTACAAGAGCTACGGTTCGGACGAGACCTACAAGGTCGGCCTGAACTGGCAGCTGTCGTCGTCCTTCCGGATCCGTTCGGCCTACGGCACCTCGTTCCGCGCCCCGGCGCTGTACGAGCTGTACCTGGCCGACCAAACCTCGTTCTTCAACGGCGTGGACCCCTGCGAGCGCTGGGGCACCACCCAGGCGAACAACCCCCGTGTCCAGACCAACTGCGCGGCGGCCGGCATCCCGGACGACTACACCGCCCCGTCCACCCCGCAGGTCAGCACCGGCGGCGGCCTGGGCCGTCTGAAGGCCGAAACCTCCAAGGCCACCACGTTCGGCGTCATCTGGACCCCGAGCTTCATGGACCTGAGCGTGGCGCTCGACTACTTCGACATCACCGTCAACAACGAAGTCGCGGTGTTCGGCGCCAGCAACATCCTGGCTTCCTGCTACGGCGGCACCACCTTCCCGAACGACTTCTGCACCTTGTTCAATCGTGACCCGGTCACCCACGACATCTCGGTCATCAACGACAACTACCTGAACGTCGCCAGCCAGAAGAACCGCGGTCTGGACCTCAACACCCGCTATCAGCACGAGTTCACGGCCGGAAAACTGACGATCGACGGCCAGTTCACCTGGCAGTTCGAGGACGTCACCAACCTGCTGGAAGGCGGCATCCCCGACGACCACAACGGCGAGACCACCGAGCCGGACTTCACCGGCGTGATCAACACCCGCTTCGATCACGACGACTGGACCATCAACTGGGCGGTCGACATGTACGGCAAGGCCTCGGACACCGAGCTCCTGGTCGATGGCGACACCCGCTTCAGCAGCCGGTACAACAAGACGCTGTACTCCAAGCAGTATACGGAGTTCACGGCCTATCACTCGCTGACCGTGCGCAAGAAGTTCGACAAGCTGACGCTCCAGCTGGGCGTCCTGAACCTCTTCGACGAACTGCCGCCGGCGCAGTCGGCGGGCCAGTTCCGGATCGGCACCTCGGCGCTGAACGCCTACGACCTGCGCGGTCGCCGGGTGATGTTCGAAGTCACCAAGCGCTGGTAGCGCCTGCGGCCCGTGTCGCCGGTCCTTCCGACGATACGGGCCAAGGCCGTCTTCCGGACACGGGACAAAAAGAAGAGCGGCGGGACGTGTCCCGCCGCTCTTTTTTATCGAGCCCTGTTTCGAGCCGCGGCGATGCGGCGGCTTCAGGCCAGTTGCGCGGCCAGGCCTTCCAGCACCTTGCGCAGGTCGGCTTCGCGGAACGGCTTCTGCAGCACGGTCGCGCCCTTATGGCCTTCCGACAGGCCCGCCTCGCCATAGCCGCTGGCGAAGGCGAACGGCACGCCGCGTTCCTTCAGGGCGTCGGCGACCGGGAAGATCGGGCGTCCGCCCAGATTGACGTCCAGCAGCGCGGCGTCGATGTCGGCGCCGCCGGCCAGGCGCAGGGCCTCTTCCAGCTCGGCGGCGGGACCGACGACGACGCAGCCGAGATCGCTGAGCATGTCCTCCACCAGCATGGAGACCAGCGCCTCGTCTTCGACCACCAGGACCTTAAGGGCGGCGAGGGTCTTCATTGTTCAAGGCTCCAGGGCACGGATCGGCAACTTCATGGTGCAGGCGAGGCCAAGGCTATCATAGGCCAGTGCGACTTGTGCGGACAGTTCTCCCGCCAGGCCCTTTTCCAGCAGGCGCGCGCCGAACCCGTGGCGGCGGGGCGGGACCACCGGCGGGCCGCCGTGTTCGGTCCAGGTCAGGCGCAGGCGCGGGGCGTCGGCCGCGTCGGGCTCCGGCCCCCAGGCCACCCGCACCGCGCCGCCCGGGACCGACAGCGCGCCGTACTTCAGGGCGTTGGTCGCCAGTTCGTGGATGGCCATGCCCAGGGCCACCGTCGCCTTG
>Ga0102592_1002033_pt1 | contig 19249 bp, 14 predicted proteins | sample AraplaCol_mMF_r2_FD_76861 | JGI IMG/M metagenome (GOLD analysis project Ga0102592, IMG submission 76861) | Arabidopsis root microbial communities from North Carolina, USA - plate scrape MF_Col_mMF_r2 (SPADES assembly) (version 2) | ecosystem: Host-associated > Plants > Roots > Endosphere...
TGTCGCTGTTCCCGACCTTCGCGGTCATGGCGCCGCTGGGCCAATCGCTGAACGGCGTCACCCTGCTGGCCCTGTCGCTGACCGTGGGCATCCTGGTCGACGACGCCATCGTCGAGATCGAGAACATCGTCCGCCACATGCGGGGCGGCAAGTCGCCCTATCACGCGGCCATGGAGGCGGCCGACGAGATCGGCCTGGCCGTCGTGGCCACCACCTTCACCATCGTGGCCGTGTTCGCCCCCGTCGGCTTCATGCCCGGCATCATCGGCCAGTTCTTCAAGGCCTTCGCCCTGGCGGCCTGCGTCTCGGTGCTGTTCTCGCTGGTGGTCGCCCGCATGCTGACGCCGCTGATGGGCGCCTACATGCTCAAGGCCCACCACAAGCCGGACAAGGACCCGCCGTGGATGGGTCCCTATCTGAAGAGCCTGAACTGGGCGCTGTCGCACAAGATCGTCGTGGCCTTGCTGGCCATTCCGATGCTGATCGGCACCGGCGTCCTGGCCACCCGCCTGCCGTTCGAGTTCCAGCCGGCGGCCGACCGCGGCCGCGCGCCGTTCAGCGTCGCCCTGCCGCCCGGCGCGACGCTCAACGAGACCGACGCCATCGCCCAGCGCATGACCCGCGAGCTGCTGGCCCGTCCCGAGGTGACCGGGGTCTACGCCTCGGTCGGCAGCGACGGCGTCAACAAGGCCGAGCTGACCGCCGACCTGACGCCCAAGGGCGAACGGATGAGCCAGCGCGACTTCAGCCGCCTGATGGTCGACCAGTTCAAGGCGATCCCCGGCGCGCGGATCGGGGCCGGCAGCAACAACGGCGGCGGGCCCAGCGACGGCTCCAGCTACACCCTGCGCCTGGTCGGCGACAACGGCCCGCAGCTGGAGGCCGCCGCCCGCGCGGTCGAGTCCCAGATGCGCACCGTCCCGGGCCTGGCCAACGTGGTCAACACCGCGGCCATCGCCCGGCCCGAGATCATCGTCTCGCCCAAGCCCGACCAGGCCGCCAGGGCCGGGGTCTCGGCCGGCGCGATCTCCCAGGCCGTGCGGGTGGCCACGATCGGCGACATCGACCAGTCCCTGCCCAAGTACAATCTGGGCGACCGCCAGGTGCCGATCCGCCTGCGCCTGACCGACGACGCGCGCGAGAACATGTCGGTGCTGGAGACCCTCAAGGTCCCGACCAGCCACGGCGGTTCGGTGCCGCTGAACGCGGTGGCGGACGTGCGCTACGGCGCGGGCCCGTCGCAGATCTCGCGCCAGGACCGGGCTCGGGTGGCCGAGATCACCGCCGAGCTCGACGGCATCGTCGTCGGCGAAGCCAGCAAGCGCGTTCACGACCTGGTCTCGGTCAAGAACCTGCCGGCCGGCGTCAAGGAAGTGGCGGCCGGCGACGCCGAGTTCATCCAGGAGATGGTCACCGGCTTCGCCGCCGCCCTCGTGACCGGCATCCTGTTGATGTACGTCGTGCTGGTGCTGCTGTTCCGCAGCTTCGCCCACCCGGTGACCATCATGGCCGCCCTGCCCCTGGCGATCGGCGGCGCGTTCGGCCTGCTGGTGCTCGTCAAGAGCAGCTTCTCGATGTCGACCCTGATCGGCATCCTGATGCTGCTGGGCATCGCGGCCAAGAACTCGATCCTGCTGGTCGAGTACGCGATCATGGCCATGAAGGGCGGCATGACCCGTCGGGAGGCCCTGCTGGACGCCGCGCACAAGCGGGCCCGGCCGATCATCATGACCACGGTCGCCATGGCCGCGGGCATGTTCCCGGTCGCGGTCGGGTTCGGCGCCGACGTCGAGTTCCGCGCCCCGATGGCCATCGCGGTCATCGGCGGGCTGATCACCTCGACCTTCCTGTCGCTGCTCTACATCCCGGTGGTGTTCGTGTTCATGGACAAACTCAAGAACTGGTCGGGCCAGATCGTCGACCGGATGTTCAGGCACCAGCATACGGCGCACGGCCACGCCCAAGGTCACGGACAACAGCCCGAGCCGGTCGTCAGCGGCGGCGGCCGGGAGCTCTGACGCCGCTCTTCCCCGAAACCGTCATCCCGGGTCCGCGGGCCCGGGATGACGGCGGGAAGACGGCCATGGCCTCAGCGCCGCGAGACGATGCCGTCGATGGTCATCGCCCGGGCGGCGCTGTCCTCTCCCAGGCGGCGGGCGATGTCGCGGACGCCCGGGGGATAGGCCTCGCCGCCGCCGGCGATCTCCTCGGCGATCCGCTGGGTCTGGAGCAGGCTGGCCCGCAAGGCGTCGATATGGGCGCGGGCCAGGCGCCGCGCCTCGGCCTGGAGGTCCTGGACCCGCTCGCTCAGGCTGGCGGTCGTCTCCACCGCCACCTTCGCCCGTTGATTGGCCGTAACCACGCGAAGAGATGCCGACATAACAATCATTCCGTTTCACGCCGTGGATCTCACGGCCAAGGTCCTCTAGGTGCCGGGCGGCGGCTGAACGCGTCGTGAGGGGCCTGTTAGGCGTCGTTCAGAAACGCGCCAAAGCTCCGGCCCGCCGGAAGGCCGCAAGCCTCCCGCGCCGATTTCCCCTTGTCCCTTCCCCGCGCATCGGGTCTCGATCCGGGGTGACCGGCGCGACTCGCCGGCCCAGGGCCCGATCATGAATTCCGATCTCGACACCGACACCGCCGCCGCGCGGGCGCTGTTCCAATCCCTGGAGGGCATGGAAGGGCTGTCGCGGCCGGAGCCGGCCGTCCCGGCCAAGGCCGGGGCCCGCTTCCCCGGCCAGTCGGCCCTGATCAAGCTCTATCCCGGCGTGCTGGTGGCGGTGACCATCGCCCTGGCCTCGCAGTGGCTGGCCCAGCACTACGGCGCGCCGGTCATGCTGTTCGCCCTGCTGTTCGGCATGACCTTCCATTTCCTGCACCAGGAAGGCCGCTGCATCCCGGGCATCGAGTTCTCGTCCAAGGCCGTCCTGCGGTTCGGCGTCGCCCTGCTGGGCGCGCGGATCACCGCCAGCCAGATCCTCGGCCTGGGCCTGACGCCGATCGTCACGGTGATCGTCGGCATCGGTTCCACCATCGCCCTGGGCGCGGTCCTGGCCCGGCGGATGGGCCTGAGGTCCAGCTTCGGCGTGCTGTCGGGCGGGGCGGTCGGCATCTGCGGCGCCTCGGCGGCCCTGGCCATCGCCTCGGTCCTGCCGCGCGGCAAGGACGCCGAGCGCGACACCATCCTGGCGGTCGTCACGGTCACCGCCCTGTCGACCATCGCCATGATCACCTATCCGCTGCTGACCGCGGCCCTGCACCTGGACCACACCCGGGCGGGGATCTTCCTGGGCGGCACCATCCACGACGTCGCCCAGGTGGTCGGGGCCGGCTACATGATCTCGCCTCACACCGGCGACGTGGCCACCTATGTGAAGCTGCTGCGGGTGACCATGCTGCTGCCGGTGGTGTTCACCATCGCCTTCGTGGTCGCGCGCATGGGTCCCGGCGCGGCCGGCGGCGCCAGGCCGACCGTGCCGCTGTTCCTGGTCGGCTTCGCGGCGCTGGTCATCGTCAACAGCCTGGGCTGGCTGGCCAAGCCGGTCACCGACGCCGCCAATGAGATCTCGCGCTGGTGCCTGGTCACGGCCATCGCCGGCCTGGGCATGAAGACCTCGTTCAAGGACCTGATGACCGCCGGCTGGCGGCCCGTGGCGCTGATGGTGTTCGAGACGGTGTGGATCGCCGGCGTGGTGCTGGTGGCGGTGACGTTCTTCACCTAGCCGCGGTCCGGAGCGGCCTCGCCTTCAGCGCCTGGGCCACCAGCGGGGCCAGGCGATCGCCGATGATCCGCGCGCCCGCCGCGTTGGGATGGATGCCGTCGCCCTGCATCAGCTGCCGCGAGCCGCCGACGCCCGCCAGGATGTTGGGATAGAGCGGGATCGAGAACTCGCGAGCCAGAGCCGGATAGACGGCGTTGAACTCCCGGGCGTAGGCCGCGCCGATCAGCGGCGGCGCGCCGACCCCGACCAGGACGACGCCGATCCGGCGGCTGCGCAGCCTCAGCAGGATGGCCCGTAGATTGGCCTTGGTCACGCGGGGCTCGATCCCCTGCAGCAGGTCGTTGCCGCCCAGGGCCACGACGCACAGGGCGGTGTCCGGCGGGACGCTGAAATTGACCCGCGCCAGGCCGCCGCCGCTGGTGTCGCCCGACACGCCGGCGGCCCGCACCCTGGCGAAGACGTTCATGCGGGTCAACGCCGCCTGCAGTTGGGCGGGCATGGCGTCCCTGGCCGGCAGACCCAGGCCGGCGGTGATCGAGTCGCCCAGCACCGTGACCACCCGGTCCTGCGGCGTCGCGGCGATCTGCGACGCGGCGGCCAGGCCGATCAGGGTCTGCCGGCGGTTGAGAAAACGCGGTGCGGTGACGCTCATCTCTTCCTATGTAGTTCTGCGTTCGCCCGGACAATGGGCGAGGATTCAGGAAGTTTCATGACCACCGCCACCGCGCCCCATCTTCCTGTCCTATCTCTCGAAAAAGTGACCTTGACCCTGCCCTCGGCGGCGGGGCCGGTGAACATCCTGCGCGGCGTGGACCTGGCCGTGTCGCCCGGCGAACGGCTGGCGGTGATCGGCCCGTCGGGCTCGGGCAAGTCGTCGCTGATCGCGGTCGGGGCCGGGCTGGAACAGCCGACCGCGGGCGCGGTGCGCCTGTTCGGCCAGGATCTGGCCCGGCTCGACGAGGACGGCCGGGCCCGCCTGCGCCGGGGCCGTGCGGCCCTGGTCTTCCAGGCCTTCCACCTGCTGCCCAACATGACGGCCGAGGAGAACGTCGCCACCCCGCTGGAGATCGCCGGCGCCAGGGAGGCGCTGACCACCGCCCGCCAGTGGCTGGGCCGCGTGGGGCTGTCGGCCCGCCTGACCCACTATCCGCACCAGCTGTCGGGCGGCGAACAGCAGCGCGTGGCCCTGGCCCGCGCCCTGGCCGCCCGTCCGGCCCTGCTGTTCGCCGACGAGCCGACCGGCAACCTGGATTCCAAGACCGCCGCCATCGTCGCCGACCTGATGTTCGACCTCGTCGCCGAGGCGGGCGCGGCCCTGGTCATGGTCACCCACGACCCCGTCCTGGCCGAGCGCGCCGACCGCATCGCGCGGATGGGCGACGGAAAGATCGAAGCCTGATGCCGGCGCTCTCCTTCCGCCTCGCCGCCCGCGAGCTGCGCTCGGGCGTTCGGGGCTTTCGGATCTTCCTGGCCTGCCTGGCCCTGGGCGTGGCCGCCATCGCCGCCGCCGGCTCGACGGCCGAGGCCTTCCGTCACGGCCTGTCCAGCCAGGCCCGCGAGATCCTGGGCGGCGACCTCTATTTCTCGGTCGAGAACCGCGACTTCACGCCCGCCGAACGCGCGGCGTTCGACCGGCTGGGAACCACCACCTACACCGCCGCCGCGCGGGCCATGGCCGAGGCGCCGACCGGCGACCGGCGGTTGGTCAGCCTGCGCGGCGTCGACGGCCGCTTCCCTCTGGCCGGGACCGTCAAGGTCGACGGCGCGCCCGACCTGAAGACCGCCCTGGCCGATCGCGACGGCGTGCCCGGCGCGGCGGTCGAGCCGGCCCTGCTGGACCGCCTGCGCCTGAAGCTGGGCGACCGCTTCACGGCCGGGCCGGCGACCCTGAGAGCCGCCGCCGTGCTGGTCAGCGAGCCGGACGGCCTGTCGCGAGGCTTCGCCCTGGGGCCGCGCGTGCTGGTGCGCCGCGAGGTGCTGGAGCGCTCGGGCCTGCTGGCCCCTGGCGGCCTCTCCGGCCGCGCCGTCCGCATCGCCCTGCCCGCCGGCCAGGACCCGCGCGCGGTCGGCAAGGCCGTGCAGGCCCGGTTCCCCCAGGCCGGCCTGGAGGCCCGCGACCGCCTCGACGCCGCCCCCGGCGCGCGCCGCCTGATCGACCAGCTGGAATATTTCCTGGGCTTCATCGGCCTGGCCTCGCTGGTGGCCGGCGGCCTGGGCGTGGCGGGCGCGGTCGGCGCCTACCTCGCGACGCGAGAGCCCTCCATCGCCGTGCTCAAGGCCCTGGGCGCCGACGGGGCGCTGATCCGCAACCTCTACCTGATCCAGATCAGCCTGCTGGCCGCCCTGGGCGTGGCCATCGGCCTGGCGGTCGGGGCGGTCGCGCCGCTGATCCTGGGCCAGGTCGCCGGTTCGTCCCTGCCGATCCCCGCCCTGTTCGCGGTCTATCCCTGGCCCCTGGCCAAGGCCGGACTGTTCGGCCTGCTGGCGGCGGCGGCCTTCTCGCTGGTCCCCTTGGCCCGGGCGCGGCGCACGCCGCCCTCGGCCCTGTTCCGGCGGACCTTAGGCGGCGGCGTTCCGCTGGGCTTGGAGACCCTCGGGGCGGTGCTGGCCGGCGCGGGCCTGGCCGCCCTGGCCGTGGCCACCGCCCCCACGCCGATCGCCGCCGCGATCATGATCGTCGGGGTGGCCGTCGCGTTCGCGGTCCTCTGGGCCCTGGGCCGCGCGGCCGCCTGGGGCGCGGGCAAGGTTCGACGCCTGGCGGCCGGCCCCGCCAAGCTGGGCCTGGCCAACCTGGCCGGACCGCGCTCGGCCGCCCGCACCGCCAGCCCGGCCATCGGCCTGGGCGTGGCCTTGCTGGCCTGCGTCGTGCTGATCCAGTCGGCCCTGCTGGCTCAGATCACCACCACCGCCCCGCGCACGGCCCCGGCCATGGTGTTCACCGAGATCCCCGGCGACCAGGCCGCCGCCTTCGACGCCGAGGTCGCCAGGGTCATGCCGCTGACGCCCGATACCTATCTGCGCCTGCCCTTCGCCACCGGCCGGATCAGCGGCCTGAAGGGCGAACCGGTCGACAAGGACAGGATCAAGCCCGGCCAGCGCTGGGCCTTCGACAACGACATCGGCATGACCCTGCTGCCCGGCGCTCCAAAAGATGGCGAGACCGTCGCCGGCCGGTGGTGGACGCCCGACTACGCCGGCCCGCCGCTGCTGGCCCTGAACGCCGAGCTGGCCGAGGGCGCGGGGCTGAAGGTCGGCGACACCGTCACCCTGACCCTCCTGGGCCGCGACCTCGAGGCCCGAATCGCGGTGCTGCGCAAGATCGAGTTCGGCGGCTTCGGCCCCAACTTCAACGTCGTGCTGAACGCCCGGGCCCTGGAGGGCGCGGACCTGCGCAACGTCGCCATCGCCCGGCTGGGCCAGGCCCAGGAGGCCGCCCTGACCCGCCGGCTGGGCGACAGCTTTCCGTCGGTCAACGTGATCAGCGTCCGCGAGCAGTTGGACGCCGCCGCCGCCCTGTTCGACCGCCTGGCCCTGGCCGTGCGCGGCGCGGCGGCGGTGGCGGGTCTGGCGGGCCTGCTCGTCCTGGCCGGGGCCATCGCCGCTGGAGCGCGGGCCCGGGCGCGCGAGGCCGCGACCCTGAAGGTGCTGGGCGCCACGCGCGGCCAGATCCTGGCCGCCTACGCCATCGAGTACGGCGCGGTCGGGCTGATCGCCGGCGCCGCGGGCGTGGCCCTGGGCTTCGCCGCCGCCTGGCCGGTGGTGGTCAAGGTGTTCGAGGCCCGCTGGAGCGTCGACTGGGGCGGGGTCATGATCCTGCTGGCCGGCGCGGCGGGGCTTTCGATGGCGGGGGGCCTCTTGGCGGCGGCCCTGGCCTTGTCCCAACGGCCGGCGCCGGTGCTGCGGGCGGAATGAGCAGCGGGTCGCCGGGCCGGCCCGAGCCGGCCAGCGGCAGGCTGGCGATCGGCACGCCCGGCAGCATCGGCTCGCCCGTCCACTCCCAATGCCAGGGCTCGAACCCGTAGTTGACGAAGCCGAACCGCCCGGCGTTGGCGACCAGCCAGCGATAGACGTCCGACCTGGCCATCGCCAGCCGGTTGGGGTCGGAGCTGGAGTCGGGGCCGAACCCCGGCGCGGCGGCGATGAACAGGTCCATGGCCAGGCCGGTGCGGTGGGCCGAGCAGATGGTGCGCGACACGCCCTGGCAATTGTTGTCCTGGGCGCAGCGGGCGGCGTCGGCGGCGGGGTCGCGGAAGCCGGAGAACAGGGTCAGGGCGCGCGGATCGTGCACCACGCCGGCCGCCTTGGCCTCGGCGACCATCCGGCGATAGGCCTCCAGGGCGCCCGGCCGCAGCTGGATGGTCTTGCCGCCGTAGCTTTCCTCGGGCCTGGCGGTGGACAGCAGGGCGACCGGCGGCGCGCCGGGGCAGATCCCCTGGCCGTTGATCATCACGAACGGCCGCGCCCGGTGCCAGCGCGTCAGCATGACGTTGAAGGTCTCCGGATCGAAGGTCCCGCTCGACTTCAAGCCGTGACCGCCCTGCCAGCGGGCCAGGGCGGCGGCGAAGCGGGGCGTGCCCGGGCCGCAGGCCGTCTGGATCTCGTGGGCGACGCGGGGCGCGTAGATCTCCCAGCCGGTCTCGGCGCGGCCGAACGGCGCCCAGGCCATGGTGGCCAGAGAGGCGGCGTTGACCGGGGCGGCGCTGGCCGAGGCGCCGCCGGCCTGGCAGTCCTCGGGCGTCCCGTCGGCGGCCCGGGCTAGGCCCGGGGCGGCCGGCGGGTCGTTGGACGGCAGGTAGGTCGGCGGCTCATAGGCCTGCGGCTCTCGCGGCGCCGAGGCCGAGGGCGGCGGCGAGGCCGGCGCGGGCCGGGCGCCGGGCCACAGCACCCACGCGACGAAGGCGGCGACCAGCACCGCCAGTCCGCCCAGAGCCCAGATCAGCCGACGCAAGATCTTCAACCGGGGCTCCTCGGCGGGAAGGGAACTTCGCCATGCCTCAAGGCTTGAGAGGGGCAAGGCGTTCCCGCCTCGGAGTCTTGGCATGTCCCCGCCCCTGCGTCCTGTCGTCCTGTTGCTCGGCTGCCTGGCGGTCATGGCGGCCTGCTCCGACCCCGCCCCGCGGCAGGAGAAGCCGGCGGCGGCGAAGCCCGCCGCGCCGCCGGTCCCGCCGCGGCCGCCCGTGGCCGCCCCCCCGCCCGCCCCGGCCGCGCCCTCGCCCCTGGCCCAGGCCGTGAACGCCGCCGCCTTCGATCCGGCCGCCACAACGCCGCAGGCCAAGCAGGCCTATCTGGTCCGCGCCCAGGTGCTGCTGGACCGCGCCCACATCTCGCCGGGTGTGATCGACGGCCGGGAGGGTTCGAACCTGACCCTGGCGATCGGCGCCTTCCAGGCGGCCCGCCGCCTGACCGTCGACGGCCAGCTGAACCCCGCGACCTGGGACGCCCTGGTCGCCGACGCCGCTCCGGTCCTGACCGACTACGTGATCACGCCGCAGGACGTGGCCGGGCCGTTCACGCCGAACATCCCCAAGGACGACTACGAGGCGATGGCCAGTTTGCCGGCCCTCGGCTACGCCTCGCCGCTGGAGGCCCTGGCCGAGAAGTTCCACATGGACGAGCCGCTGCTGCAGGCCCTCAATCCCGGTGTCGACTTCTCCAGGGCCGGAACCACCATCGTCGTCGCCGCCCTGGGTCCCGACGGCCTGGACGGCAAGGTCGCCCGCATCGAGATCGACAACGCCAGGGGCGTGCTCAAGGCCTATGCCGACGACGGCAGGCTGCTGGCGGTCTATCCGGCCACGGTCGGCAGCACCGAGCGCCCCGCCCCGGTCGGCGAATGGGCGGTCAACACCGTGGCCCCACGCCCGACCTACACCTTCGATCCCGCGCGCCTGACCTTCGGCAAGCCCAAGGCCAAGCTGACCCTCAAGCCCGGGCCGAACAATCCGGTGGGCTCGACCTGGATCGACCTGACCAAGGACACCTACGGCATCCACGGCACGCCCGACCCCAAGCTGGTCAACAAGCGGGCCTCGCACGGCTGCGTGCGGTTGACCAACTGGGACGCGGCCGAGCTGGGGGCGGCGGTGCAGAAGGGCGCCAAGGTGGTGTTCGAGGGCAAGCCGGTGCGGTGACCGCTTGCCCCCTTCGGACCGCTTCGCGGTCGTCTTCCCCCAGAGGGAAGAGCGCTCTAGGCCCCGCCCCTTATGGGGGGCGGACAGACGGCGAAGCCGTCAGGTTGGGGGCAAGTCAGATCGCCAAGCGCAGTCCGACACGGATAATCCGCGGCGCCGTATAGCCCGCCACGCCGTCGGCCGTGCGCGAGGTCTGGATGTCGGCGTCCAGCAGGTTGTCGCCCGCCACATAGGCCGTCACCAGCGGCCGCACCCGCCAATCCAGGCGGGCGTCCAGGCGCCAGGCCGGATCCAGCACGCGGCTGTTGAGGTCGTCGTCAAACCGCTTGCCCTCCCAGGTCAGGTCGGTGGCCAGGGTCAGCTTCTCGGTCAGCTCGGCCGACAAGCCCGTCGTGGCGCTCCACACCGGGGCCTGGGCCGGGCGCTTGCCGGTCAGCTGCGGGGCGGTCGAACCGCCGTCGATGCGGGCGTCGGTGACCGACAAGGCCGAGCTCAGGGTCACGGCGCCGACCTTGCGCTCGGCCCTTCCTTCCAGGCCGACGGCGTCGATGGTCCCGGCGTTCTGGCGCTGGCGCAGCACGCCGCCGGCCGGGATGAAGCCGCCGATCGGGAAGGTTCCCGGACCAGCGCCCAGGGTGACGTTGACGATCGGGTCCTCGATCCGGTTCCAGAACGCCGTGGCCTCGATCAATCCGTTGTCGCCCTTGTGCGAGACGCCGGCCTCCAGCCCCTGCAGGCGCTCGGGCTTCAATCCGGCATTGGCCTCGGTGACGTCGTTGCCCACCCGGAACGGGCGGTAGAGCTCGTTGAGACTGGCGGGCCGGAAGCCGGTGTAGCCGGCCAGGCGCGCCGTCGTCCCACCGCCCAGGTCGCGGGTCACGCCCAAACGGCCGCTGACCACCTCGCCGTCGCGGTCGGCCGGACGCTGGTCCAGCAGCACGGCCCCGGTCAGGGCGTTGCGCTCGACCCGGAAGCCGTCGGTGGTCTCCCAGTGGTCCAGCCGCAGGCCGCCGGCCACCAGCCACGGACCGGTCCTCCACGAGCCGTCGGCATAGGCCCCGACCACCGAGGTCTTGCCGCCGGCCACGCGGCCCCGGGCATAGGTCCCGCCCGAATAGGCGTAGCGCTCGCGTTCCTCGCCGTCGCTCAGGCGGGCGTCGGCGCCCAGCTCCCATTCCAGCCCGCCGACCTTGCGGCGCAGGGCCCCGTTCAGGCCCCAGCCGGTGGCCGGGGTCTTGTCCTGGCTGTTGGCCGGGGTGGTGGCCGAGCGGTCGGCCGCCACGGCGACGGAGCTGTTGAACAGGTCGCTGGTCCGCCGCCAGGCCTGCAGCTTCCAGCCCAGGGCCGCGCCGCGCGGGGCCTTGACCAGGGTGGCGCTGAACACGTTGCCCGAGGCGTTGGCCCCCGCCCCGGCCAGCCCCGCCCGGCGATCCTCCTCGAAGAAGCCGCCGCGCAGCGACAGCAGGCCCAGGCGCGTGGCCATGTCGACGCGGCCGGAAATGCTCTTGGCCTCCAGGTCGGTCCGGGTGTCGGCCGCGCCCCGGGCGTCGCCGCGCACCGGCACGTAGCCGTCGGACCTGTCGTAGGACGCCGCGCCGAAGAATTCGAACCGGCCCAGGGTCGAGACCGCCGCGGCCGAAGCGCGTTGGCTGCCCAGCTCGCCGAGCGAGACGTCGGCGGCGATGCCGGCGTCGCGTTCCTTCAGCCCGATGACGCCGGTCAGGGCGCCGGCCCCGTAGGGTCCCGCCCCCGCGCCGCGCACGATGTCGATCCCGGCTAGGGAGTCCGGGGCCAACTGCGACCAGATCACCCAGCCGCCGAACGGGTCGTTCAGCGGCACGCCGTCCAGGGTGACCAGGGTTCGACCCGCGCCCGACGGGGCGATGGCCCGCAGGCTGATCCCCTGGGTGGTCGGATTGGCCGACAGGCTGGAGGTGCGGCGAAACAGCGAGACGCCCGGCGTCTGGCCCACCGCCTCGTCGACCCGCTGGGACTTGGCCAGGTCGCCCTCCCCCAGGTGGACGACCGAGAAGGCCGCCTCGGCGGCGGCCGGCGGCAGGCGGGCGGCGGTGACGATCACCTGCTCGACATAGGACGCTTCAGCGGCGGGCGGCGTGTCGACGGGCATGGAAATCCTCGCGAGGGGCGTGGTCAACGACCTAGCCCGCTTCGCGCGGCGGAAGAACGGCGCAGGTCGCGGCGGTTGCATTTTCCGCCGCCTGGACAGGGAGATCTACGGTCTCAGCGTCGTTTCGACGGGCGCGGGAGAGACCCGCGAGCCCTCTCATCCGCTCCCGCGCCCGCAAGGGGGACGATCGGATATAATCCATAACGACTGTCATCCCGGACAAGCCCAGCGAAAGCCACGCGCAGATCCGGGACCACGGGAAGCGCATGCGCTCAGGCCCCGGTCCCGGATCTTCGCGCTACCCGCCGCTAGGCGGGCCGCTTGCGCACCCCGAGGCCGGGATGACACCCGTTTTTCGGTGCATGCGATCGTCTTCCCCGCCAGGTGGAGAAGGACCGCGATGATCAGCAGCTCCCCGGATTGTCCCGCTTCAGCACGCAGATCATCTTGGCGCCGCGCGGCGCGCCGTAGACGGCGACCAGGCGGCTCTCCAGATAGGCCCACTTGGCCCGGGTGTCCTGGGCGGCGACGTCCATGGCGCGGTTATAGGCCGGCAGGCCGCGTTCCGTGCCGGTGGTGTCCTTGTTGAGCACCGCGTGCTTGATCCGCCCGCCGCAGTACAGCGACTCCGGAAAGCCGTCGTAGCAGCCGCTGATCAGGCCCGCTGGAAATGCGCCGCCGGCCGGCGACAGCCACGGCGCGGGCGCGGTGTTGTTCAGGCCCTGGGGATTGGCGATCGACGGCGTGGCGCGCGGCGTGTCGATCCAGTTGCTGTGCGAGTAGAAGTCCTGGGCGGCGTGGAAGGCCATGCCCATGTCCTCGAACACGTTGCACTTGGCCCGGCCCTTGACGCCGTTGAACGTGCATCCGCCGAAGATGCTGGTGCTGTCCAGCTGCAGGTTCGGCTTCACCAGGCCCGCGGCGTCGGTCACCGCGGCGTTGATGTTGTTGTAGATGTAGGTGCGGCACGAGGTCAGGATGCTCTGGGCGGTGGCGGCGCTCTGCGGATAGGCGCCGGGCGCGAAGAAGTCGCCGCCGTCGCAATGGGCGGCCTTGCTGCTCATAAGACCCCGCGCCGGATTGTCGGGCGCGCCCACCGCGCCCCAGGCGCCGTTCTTGCCGGCCAGTTGGTCCAGAGAGCTCGCCCCGAAGCCGAACGAGGCCAGGCCGCTGCGCGTGATGCGCTCGTGCTCGGCGTTCTGGCCCAGGCTGCGGATGGTGCCGAACGCCTGGGCTTTTGGCGTGAGAGCCGGGGGCGTGAGCAGGATGCAGGTGGCGACGGCCGCCAAAGCCACTGAACGCTTGCGCATGACGCGACCTCCATTGTTATACAATCAAAGGTTACATCGGCGCGCGCGAAAGTACAGCCTGGATTCAACCCCGAGGCTACGGGCCAAGCCGCACCGCTGTCGGCTCGAACGCGACGCCACGCTGGGGTGGACCAACATCAAGGACGAGGTTTTCGCCCCCAAGGCTGAACGTCGGTCCGCCCTAGAGCCACAGCCCCGTCGCCGTCACGCCGTCGCCCCAGAACCCTTCGACCGGCCGCGTCAGCCGCCCGTCCGCAACCCGGCAGCCGCCGGGGTGGTCCTGGGCCAGCCACCACGGCCCGTCGAGGTCGGCGAAGGCGCAAGCGCCCGCCAGGTGCAGGGCCGGGGCGATGGCCAGGGACGAGGCGACCATGCAGCCGACCATCAGGACGAAGCCGTGGTTGCGGGCCTCTTCCAGCATCAGCAGGGCCTCGGACAGGCCGCCGGCCTTGTCGAGTTTGAGATTCACCGCGCGGTAGCGGCCTTTAAGCCCCGCGAGGTCTTCGGCCGTATGCACCGACTCGTCGGCGCAGATCGGGTACGGCGGGTCGTAGCCCTCCAGCGCCTGGTCCTGACCGGCCGGCAGGGGCTGTTCGACCAAGGCGATGTTGAGGTCCGACAGCACCGGCTTGAGGTCGTCCAGCAGGGCGAAATCCCAGCCCTCGTTGGGGTCGACGATCAGCCGGGCGTCCGGCGCGGCCTTGGCCACGGCCAGCAGGCGGGCGGCGGGATCCTCGGCCGACAGCTTGACCTTGATCAGCGGCGCGGAGGCCACGGCCCGGGCGGCCGCGCCCATGGCCTCGGGACTGTCCAGGCTGACAGTGACGGCGGTGACCAGGCGATCGGGAACCGGCAGGGCGGTCAGGGCCTCGACGCCGAGACCCTCGCGCTTGGCCCGCAGGTCCCAGAGGGCGCAGTCCAGGGCGTTGCGGGCCGCGCCGGGCGCCAGCAGGGCCAGGGCGTCATGCGGCCGCGCGCCGTCGCGCAGGGCCTGGGCGGCGGGCCCTAGCTGGGCGACCACCCCGTCGACCGTCTCGCCGTAACGGGCATAGGGCACGCTCTCGCCGCGCCCGACCAGTTCGCCCTCGACGACCTCGACCACCACCACCTCGGCGGCGGTCTTGACCCCGCGCGAGATGCGGAACGGGGCCTTCAGGCGGTGGCTGACGGGGGCGATCGAGACGGTGCGCTGCATCCGCCTGAAATCCCACCGTCCGCCGGGTTTGGCTAGTGGCGACGGCGGATCGGCGAGTCGGCGCGGCGCTCGCGGAACACCTGCATCGCCAGCGCCGGCCGCACCAGGAACAGCGCGCCCCAGACCAGCAGCACGCCGGCGTAGTTCAGCGCGCCGAGCACGCCGCCGGGGCGGCCGGGACGCGTGAAGCGGACCGAGCGGGGCTGGGGCTGGAACAGGCTGGGCATGGCGATGTCGGTCATGGCGTCCTCCGGGAATGACCGGACCTTCACCCCCTGATACGTCAGGTTCGGACGTATCGGCCGCGGCCGTTCGCCCCCATATGGAGCTGACGGGCGTTAGACCCATCAGAGAAGGAGCGCCACGCGCATGAGCCAGCCGGTCACCATCACCATTCCCCACCAGCTAGGCGCGGCCGAGGCGCGTCGCCGCATCGAGGAAGGGTTCGGCCAACTTCTCAGCCAAACGGGCGGCATGGTGAAGGATGTCCAGAAAGCCTGGGCCGGCGACGCCCTGACCTTCTCGGCCCAGGCCATGGGCCAGCCGATCTCCGGCGTGCTGACGGTGTTCGACCAGTCGGTGCGGATGGAGATCGTCCTGCCCGGCCTGCTGGGCGTGATCGCCGGCAAGATCACCGGCCAGGTGAAGAAGCAGGGTCAGTTGCTGCTGGAGAAGAAGTAGGGAGTCTTCCTCTCCAAGCCTCAAGTGTTGTCATCCCGAAGAGTGCGCGGCGCTCGTCCGGGATGACACCGGTTTGAAGGAATTTCCGCCGGATCTGAAACCCTACGAACTCGTCCTCACCCGCCGCGCCGGCGCGTTCTTGGCGGGCGGTCGCTTGGGCGGGGCGCGCCTGGCCTTGGGCGCGGCCTTCGCGCCCTTGCGGGACTCGCGCTCGGCGGCGACCTTGTCGAGCCGCGACTGGGCGATCCTGGCGTGCTCGGTGCAGCGGGCGTGCATCGCCGCCAGCTCCTTCTCGGTCAGTTTCTCGATGCCCATGAAGTCGTTTTCGGCCGCGGAGGTCAGGATCAGCTCGTCGAGCTTGGTCTGCAGCGCCGCGCCGTCGCGGTTCTGGGTGTTCTGGATCAGGAACACCATCAGGAAGGTGATGATCGTGGTGCCGGTGTTGATCACCAGCTGCCAGGTTTCGGAGAACTTGAAGATCGGCCCGCTGGCGGCCCAGGCCAGGACCACCAGCACGCAGACCAGGAAGGCCGGCGGGCTGCCGGTGATCCGGGCCGTGGCGTTGGCGAATTTGGCGAACAGCTTGTCCATGACGTTCCCAGCTCCTGGACCTGGCGACCCGGGGGCATAACGCCCGCCGGCGCTACCCGGTTCGGTCGGCGCATGGCTCCGGTCCGGCGGCCCACGCGTTAGAAACGGATGTTCGATCCGTATCTGCTGTTCTTGCTGGGCCTGGGCGTCGTCGTGCTGCTGGTCGCCTGGCTGCCGATGGCGCTCAGCCGCCTGCCGCTCTCCCTGGCCATCCTCTGCGTGCTGATCGGGGTGGCGGTGTTCCACGGCGGCGCCCTGCCCTTCCGCTCCGATCCTCTAAGATTCTCGACCCTGACCGAGCGGCTGACCGAGATCGTGGTGATCGTCTCGCTGATGGGCGCGGGCCTGAAGATCGACCGGCGGATCGGCTGGCGGCGCTGGAACTCGTCCTGGCGGCTGATCGCCGTCACCATGCCGCTCAGCATCCTGGCGGTGACGCTGATGGGCGTGCACGGCCTGGGGCTTTCCCTGGCCTCGGCCCTGCTGCTGGGCGGCGCGCTGGCGCCCACCGATCCGGTGCTGGCCTCCGACGTCCAGGTCGGCCCGCCGCGCTCGGGCGAGGACGGCGAGGCGCGGTTCGCCCTGACCTCCGAGGCCGGCCTCAACGACGGCTTCGCCTTTCCGTTCGTGCACCTGGCCGTGGCCGTCGCCCTGGCCGGCGGCGTGGTCGGCGCGCCGCTGCTGACCCACTGGCTGGCGATCGACGTGCTGTGGCGCGTGGCGGCGGGGGCCGGGGTCGGCTGGGCGGTCGGCAAGGCGCTGGGCTGGGCCACGTTCAAGGCCCCGCACGCCCGGATCTCGGGCACCGGCGACGGCCTGGTGGCCCTGGGCGCGACCCTGGTGGCCTACGGCGTCGCCGAGGCCGCCCACGGCTACGGCTTCCTGGCCGTGTTCGTCGCCGCCCTGGCCCTGAGGGCGACCGAGCGCGACCACGAATTCCACGAGGCCATGCACGACTTCGCCGAGCAGGTGGAGCGTCTGCTGATGATGCTGGTCCTGGTGCTGCTGGGCGGGGCGGTGGCGGGCGGCCTGCTGGACGGCCTGACCTGGAAGGAGGCGGCCTTCGGCCTGGCGCTGGTGTTCGTGATCCGGCCGCTGGCGGGCTGGATCGGCCTGATCGGCGCGCCCCACTCCATGCGCGAGCGCGCGGTCGTGGCCTTCTTCGGCATCCGCGGGATCGGGTCGTTCTACTACCTGGCCTACGGCCTCAACCACGGCGACTTCCATGGCTGGGACCGACTGTGGGCGATCACCGGCTTCGTGGTGCTGTGCTCGATCCTGGTCCACGGCGTCACGGCCACCCCGTTGATGACCCGCATCGACGCCTGGCGGCGGCGTGAGGTCTTGCATCAGGACGACCCGCAACCTGGACGTGATTGAACTTCACCTTAGGATGCGGCAAAGCGTCACAGCGCCCCGTATCGAGGAAACGCAAAGGCCCTGTTCGCGTATTCCTCCCGTCCGGGGAACGGGAAAACCATGCAGGCTAACGTCGCCCATCAGGAACAGCGGCGGCAGGACCGGATCCTGTTCGTCCTGGCCGTGGCGTTGCTGGCCAGCCAGGCCTTCAGCGACTTCCTGACCCGCAACGCCCTCGGCGTCGCCACCCTCTGGCCGACCAACGCCCTGCTGGCCGGCGGCCTGCTGGTGCTGAACCCGCGGCGGCGGACCCTGCTGACGGTCATCGCCGTGGTCGGCCACATGATCATCGACCTCTTGGTCGGCGACGGGCTGGGCCGCTCGATCCTCTCCACCGTGGTCGACGTCGGCGAGGCCGTGCTGGTCTGGCGCGTGACCCGGCGCTTCTTCGGCGGCCCCCCGCGCGTGCGGACCATGCGGCAGCTGGCCCTGCTGACCACCCTGACCGCGCCGGTGACGCTGCTGATGGCCGCCGTCGCCGCCGCCGTGCTGGCCCTGGGCTACGGCATGCCGTTCGTGGCCGTCCTGACCGACTGGTTCCTGTGCGGGGTGCTGGGCATGTCGATCGTGCTGCCGGCCGTGCTGGTCCTGCTGGACAGCGAGCATCGCCGCACCTTCCAGCGCTCGCCGCTGGAGCCGTGGGGCCTGGGCCTGCTGATGGCCGCCCTGACGGCGCTGGTGTTCCACGCCCGGGGCATCCCCGCGCCGTTCCTGCTGTTCCCCGTCGCCCTGCTGACCGCCTTCCGCCTGGGTCCGCGCGGCGCGGCCCAGGCCTCGCTGATCGTCGCCTGCGTCGCCATCCCGCTGACGGTCCACGGCCTGTGGGGGCCTCAGATCTCGACCGACTGGTCCCAAGCCCACCAGAACCGCCTGGTGCAGATCTTCGTCGGCGTGTTGTTCGTCACCAGCCTGGCCACCGGCCTTGCCCTGGCCCAGCAGGAGCGCCTGCGCCGGCTGCTGGTGCGCCGCGAGCAGCTGACCCGCGCCGCTCGCGCCCGGGCCCTGGCCGCCAACGAGGCCAAGACCGAGTTCCTGGCCACCATGAGCCACGAGATTCGCACGCCGCTGAACAGCATGCTGGGCTTCTCGCAGCTGCTGGTCGAACGCAACGACCTGCCGCCCGACGTCCGCCGCCAGCTGGGCCTGATCGACAGCGCCGGCACCGCCCTGCTGACCGTCGTCAACGACATCCTCGACTTCTCGCGGGTCGAAGCCGGCCAAGTGGAGCTGCTGTTCCAGCCGACCTCGGCGGCGGCGGTGCTGCACGACGCGGTCGGCATCATCCGCCCGGAGGCCGAGAACAAGCGGCTGACCCTGGAGGTCGAGGTCAACGACCCCGTCGGCGGCCTGCACGACCTGGACGGCCTGCGCCTGCGCCAGGTGCTGCTGAACCTGCTGAACAACGCCGTGAAGTTCACCGAGGCCGGCCGCATCCACGCCTGCCTGACGGTGGAACCCGGCGAGCTGGAGGACCGGCTGAAGTTCGAGGTCATCGACACCGGTGTCGGGATCCCGATCGAACATCAGGGCCGGCTGTTCCAGCGCTTCAGCCAGGTCGACAGCTCGGCCAGCCGCCCCTACGGCGGCGCGGGGCTGGGGCTGGCGATCAGCAAGGCGCTGGTCGAGCTGATGGGCGGCCGGATCGGCGTCGACAGCGCCCTGGGCCACGGCTCGGCCTTCTGGGTGGAACTGCAGGCGCCCCAGGTCGAAGCCTATGACGCCGGCCAGCCCGAGCCCGCCGCCGCCCCCGGCGCGGCCCGCATCCTGCTGGTCGACGACCACCCGATGAACCGCGAGATCGGGGCGGCCCTGCTGACCCTGGTCGGCTGCGAGGTCGAGACGGCCGACAACGGCGAGCAGGCCGTGGCCAAGGCCGCGCGGGGCGGCTTCGACATCATCCTGATGGACATCCACATGCCGGAGATGGACGGCCTGGCCGCCACCCGGGCCATCAAGGCGCTGGACGGCGGGGCCGGCGAGGTCCCGATCATCGCCATGAGCGCCGACGCCCTGCCCCAGCAGGTCGAGCGCTGCTACGCCGCCGGCATGGTCGACCACGTGGCCAAGCCGGTGCA
>Ga0102592_1002034_pt1 | contig 19238 bp, 8 predicted proteins | sample AraplaCol_mMF_r2_FD_76861 | JGI IMG/M metagenome (GOLD analysis project Ga0102592, IMG submission 76861) | Arabidopsis root microbial communities from North Carolina, USA - plate scrape MF_Col_mMF_r2 (SPADES assembly) (version 2) | ecosystem: Host-associated > Plants > Roots > Endosphere | place...
ATACCGCCTTGCCCGCATTATATTTATGTTGCAATAACTTTCTCATATACTTTGCTTGATTTATTTAGAAACCTACGTTAATGCCAAAAGTAATGGTACGGGGAACCGGGTTGGTATTGTAATCAATACCCACCTGACGGTTAACCACCGCATTGGTTGCGTTAAGGGTCATGTTGTTCAGCTCAGGATCAAGACCGGAATAACCAGTGATCACAAATGCGTTCTGTACCTGTGCATACACCCTCAGACGGGATAAGTGCATACGCTGTACAAGGCCGTCTGGCACTGTATAACCAAGGCCGATATTCTGCGCACGAATAAATTTGCCATCTTCCAGGAAACGGCTATTGAGGTTGCCGTTCTGCAGGACGAAGTTGTCGCTGCCATAATATAACATCGGTACATCTGTAACCTGACCGGCAGTTTTCCAGCTGTTCAGCAGTTCTTTGCCGCTGTTCTGGAATTTCTGGTTATTCAGGCTTTCCTGGCGGGTTACGTTGTATACTTTATTGCCTCCTGCAAAAGAGAGGAAAACATTCAGGTCAAAGCCCTTATAAGTAACTGTGTTGTTCAAGCCACCATAGTAAGTGGGGTTGGACTGGCCCAGGATCTTTTTATCGCTCAGCGTTAATGCAGCTGCAGCGGTGGTGATATCGCCGGGTTTGGAAGGATCGTAGGTATAATATTTACCTGATTTGATATCTCCCTGAACGATGCTGCCATCTCCTTTTACCCATAATGGATTACCATTGGCGGCGTTTACCCCGGCAGATTCATAGCCGAAGAAGGAGCCAATTGAATATCCCACTTTGGTAATGTTGTAGGCATCAATAAGATCAGCGTTGTTATACAGCTGGGTTACATTATTCTTTACAAAGGTGAGGTTCAGGCTGCTGGTCCAGGTAAGGTCTGCAGTGCTGATGTTTACGCTGGTAATAGCAAATTCAAAACCCTTGTTATTCATTTTACCTGCGTTCACGAAGAGGATGTTAGGCAGATCGGTAGAAGGCACACCCAGTGAAGGCGGCACAGGCGCTGCCAGGATCAGGTTATCTACATCATTGCGGAAGTAGTCAGCTGTAAAAGAGATCCTGTTATCCAGGAAACCGAGATCTATACCAACATTGTATTTCTTACTGGTCTCGAAGGTAAGGTCGTGGTTGGCTACCTGTCCGAAAGCTAAACCATTGTTAGATCCATAGGGAACAGGTTTAAAGGTTCCTGCATACGGATAAGATCCGATCTCCACGTTACCTACCTTAGCCCAGCCGCCGCGTAATTTCAGGTTGCTGACAAAATGCAGGGCGTCGGCATTTTTGAAGAAAGGTTCTTCTGATATGCGCCAGCCAACAGAAACACCCGGCAGGTTAGCATGCTGCTTGCCCGGAGGAAGGGAAGAAATAGCATCGCGGCGGAAAGTACCGGCCAGCAGGTAACGATCTTTATAAGAGTAATTGGCTCTTCCGAAATAGGAACGGAAGGCCTGCTCTGTAAAGCCGCCGCCAATCTGATCACTTGCCAGCGTGCTGCTGATAATATTATCGCCGGAAAAGTAAGTACCGGAGAGGTTGGTGCCTTGCGCGTTAAAGGTTCTGTTTTGTGTTTTCTGATACTCAATACCTGCCACAACGTTTAATTTGCTGCTTCCTATTGTTTTGTTATAACTAAGGGTATTAAACCAGTTATAGCGGAAAAGCGGCAGTGATTGCTGATAGATATAACCGTTACTGCTTCTGCCGTCGCCATGTACAGGATTCCAGTATTGATAATCTTCACCATTTAAAAGGTTGATACCAACCTGCGAGCGGAAATTCAAACCTTTTAATATCTGGGCATCTACAAAAGCGTCGCCTACGATATTCAGATTCCTGTTACGATAAACATTTTTATCCACCACATATTTGATGTTGGTATAGTTATCGTCGATCACTTTGCCGTTACCACCCTGGCCTAATGTATTACCACTGAGGTTGATATTATAGCTGCCATCTGCAAACTGGGCGGGAACGTTAGGCAATGCACGGATGCCATTGGTAAGGTTACCGGACAGCGCATTGGTTCCTGTGTTCAGGCCATTGTTGGTTACATAGGAGATACCACTGTTAAAACCGAACGTGAGTACGTCCAAAGCCTTTTGTTCCAGCTTTGCACGGAACTGGTATTTGGTCTGGTCATTACCAACAGTAGTGCCCTCCAGGTTAGCATAGCCTACGGAAAAATAATAGTTGGTTTGTTCTGTGGCGCCGCTGAATGACAATGAGTGATTGTGCTGAAAAGCCCTTCTCAGCACTATATCCTGCCAATCGGTATCATACGGTTTACCGGAGGGATCCAATGTAGGCGCTGCCAGGGGAGTTCTGCCCGCATTAGTATATTTGTCATTAACAACACTAATAAACTCATTTGCGTTCAACAGGTCAAAACGTTTTGAAGCGGCAGCTGAAGCGAACCATGCATCGTAAGTAACTTTCGGCTTACCTAATTTACCTTTTTTGGTTGTGATCAGGATCACACCGTTGGCTGCCCTTGAACCATAAATAGCAGTGGCAGAACCGTCTTTCAGCACTTCCATGCTTTCTATATCATTAGGGTTGATATCGCCGAGCGGGTTGTTGGCAGTTACGCTACTCTGACTGCCGGTAATATAGGGCACACCGTCCACTACATATAAGGGGTCAGAGCCGCTGCTGATGGAGTTTGTACCGCGGATACGTATACGGGCGGGTTGGCCCAGGATACCGCTGGAAACGTTCACCTGCACACCGGTTACCTGGCCTGCCAGCTGGCGGTCCACACTGGAGGTAGCCAGGTCTTTCAACACGCTTCCTTTTACACTGGAAACGGAGCCGGTAAGATCACGGCGTTCTACTGTACCATAACCTACTACCACTACCTCATTCAGAGATTTCTCGTTGGCGTTCAGTTGTATATTAATAGCCGTCCTTCCTTCGATAGGTACCTGGCGGGTATCAAATCCAATAAAAGAAAACTCAAGTGCAGGAGCATTGTCCGGAGCGGTCAATGTATATTCTCCTTTGGCATTTGTTAAGGTTCCCAAAGAGGTTTTAGCGATCCTCACGGTAACACCCGGAAGCGGCGATCCGTCCTTTGCATCTGTAACCTTACCGGTAATCGTCCGGTTTTGGGCAAATGCATGAACCAGCCCCATAGCCATGAATAAACATAGCATTAAACTTGTTTTCATAAGCAAATGAATGTTGATAGTTTGATTTTGGTTAATAACATAGTTACACGTAAAATAATCGTTTGATTACTTTAAGATGGTGGCAGCTAATAGTAATGGATAACAGGATAACGAAACCGCTATCAGTACATCAAAGTGTATGCATGTCTTTAATGTTTGTATTTAATGTTTAGATTCTGGATTAAACGTTTTTTCGGTTTAGATTTTGGCACAAAATAGATTAGATTTTGGCTTTACTCTCGTCATTTTTACCCAATAGCAGATGCAATATATAAAATTAGCAGGAAAACATCACGTACAATTAAAATGTTATAAATGCTGCGTTGGTACGACAGGGTTACTTCTTTAGATATTGACTATCAATTCTATCATATGTAGCACTGCAACTATATGACATGATTAAAAAAGGAAGCAGGGAGTTCCCCTGCTTCCTTTTTTAATTTATAACGGTTCCGGCTACTTAGTGTTCGTCTTCCAGGAAGCCAGATCTCATATGTCCGGAGAATGTGTAAGTCAGATTATCCGGATCATCATCAAACTTTGCTTCAAAGTAGATACTGTCTACCACGGCGCCAGACTCGGTAGTAGATACATGCTGTATCACCTTACCATTGCTGATCGTTACCTTGGAATCATAATAACCATTCTGTGCGTTGGCAGTCGCGAAAGTAAGACCTCCTCCATCAAACTTTGCCTTTACCTTGAACTGCCAGAAATTTTCCAGGTCGTCTACCCAAAGGCTGTCGTTATTAGCGGCAGTGTTGTAGGTCATTATCTTAATGTAGTCTGTGGTATTGCCGTCGTAAGTCACTTTTACAAACCACTCGCCAGACAGTTTCTCAGCGCCGGTGCCACCAGGATCGGGCAGGTCTTTGGAGCAGGAGCTGAAAGTGCCGATCCATCCAAGTAATAGCAGAAGATATATAGTTACTCTTTTCATGTTTTAATGTTTTTTAGTAAAACCCTGATGATTATTATGGCACTTTCGTCCATACTTTTTCCAGTGTAAGCGTACCGGGATAGTCCAGGCGTGTAATGGTCCAGGTTATTTTGCCACCGGCATATACACCCGGATCACTGGCTACCACGCGTTGTCCGCCAAGATCCTGCAGCGGCAGGTGCAAAGTGGTTCCGTCTGTGCAGAAGAACAATGCGCCGATCACTACCACACTACCGCCTCCCCAGCAATTGGAAGTGTAGAAGAGGCCATTAGATATCTTGGTGATAGTAGCCGCCGGAGACGTGCTGGATACATAGTTGCCTGAAAGGTCTACAGCAGGATCAGGCGCTTCCGGCAATACCCCTACGTAACGGTTTACGCTCTTGGCAAATCCGTCTTTGTTAACAGCTGTGTAAGTAAGCTTATAGATACCGGAAACATTTGTATTCACGGTACCGCTCACTTTAACATCCACCGCCTGACCGTTCTCTGTAGCCTTTGCGCCGGGATCAGTAAAGGCCTGGCCTTTTACGATGCCCATATACTCGTTTCCGTTGAGCGCAAGATCTACGAAGAAGGTGATCTTTGATTCGCCTATCTGGGTATCTGTGATGGTGACATCGGGATCTTTCTTACATCCCCCCAGCAACAATATAACCAGGAAGCTGCAGCCAAATTTTATGATAGATAGTTTCATGATCATACTGTTTTAAGTTATTTAATGGCCCACCAAACAGGGGTTGTAGGAGGTACCAGGGCCGGTACATTAGGATTCGCGCGTATTTCACTGTCAGGGAATACGAAGCGTTTAATGAATTGCCCGTTGGTAACCGCATTCTTCGGATATACCCAGTACCCCGGCGTATAATTGGCAGCCCAGGTTTTACCGTCTGTAGAGTTACTATATACGGCACTGGTCTTGGGGAAGCCGGTACGGTTCTTTTCAAAGAAGGCCTCCAGTGAATGGGAATTTGAAAGAGATGCCCATTTCTGTACAATGATCGCTTCCAGTTTTTGCGCCAGTGTTCCTGTGGCAGGATATGCGTAATCGCCTGTCAGCAAGGCGCCCGGAGTGAGGCCGACCTGTGCAAAAGCGGCGGTAACACCAGCATCATATAATTGCTTACCGGTAGTACCATTAGGTCCGGTACCGTTAAAATACCTTTCCACTGCTTCCGCCTGCAGGAAGTAGGACTCTGCTTTTGAAATGAAATGCACAGGAGAGGTGGGATCAATAAATAAATTGGATGCGCTACCCCAGGGATTGGTGGCGGGATTATTAAAGTCTCCCTGGTTAATGGCAAGCGGTCCGCCTGGCCCAACGGTAAAGTACTCATTCACACGCGGGTCGGCATGTGTTGCCAGCCAGCTATAGAACGTCATGCTCAAACGTATATTGGTGGTGGTGTTCAGGCGACGGAAATTCTCTTCATACAAAGGGTTGCTTTTATCCGGCTGGTCTATGTAAAAGGCCAATGCAGCATCTTCTTCGAGAAAGGTTGCACCTTCTGTGTACAGTTTTCTGACACCCGCAGCAGCATCGCTCGATTTAGCATTGATCATGCGCAGATACATTTTCAGCTTCAGGGTATTGGCAAAAGCGATCCATTTATCCAGCAGGAATGGTTCATCTTTTCCCACGGGAAATACCACATCACTTGTACCGGGCAGCGTATTGCTCCTTGCCGTAAAATCTTTGGAGAGCGCATCATTTATCTCTGCCAGCAGGGCAGTATAGATGGCATCGCCCGCGTCAAATTTAGGCGTAAGGTTAGCTTCGCCCTGTGATGCTTCAGAGAAGGGCACCTGGTCATAGAGGTCTACCAGCACCGAATAGGTGTAGGCCCTCATTACGGTTCCCATCAGTACAAAGTTCCAGTCCTCTCTTTCCTTAGCGATCTTGATCAGGGTTGCATAATCTGTCAGCGCACCGGAAAACAGTTCATTCCAGCTGCCATTAAAATCTGCACGCGTAACCTGGTAGGCATCTATATTCTTGTACTGGTTGGAGGCGACGCTTTGTGTCCACAGCTGGGACCATATGCCGCCAACGATAGCCAGTTCACCGCCGATGCGGCCGGCAGTATAAGCTACTGCTGAAGGGAACAGCAGGTTAGGCTCGGCATTCGCAAGTGACGGATTATTGGGATCTGTATTGATGTCCAGCTCCTTTTTGCAGCTACCGGCCAGCATAGCTGCCGATAACAACATGGTATATATAATCAGCTTCTTCATAATGCTCTTAACTTTTAAAGTTTAAAAAGTCAGTTTTAATGCAACGCCCAAACTTCTTATACCGGGCGCTGCGCCCAGTTCCAGCCAGTCTGACGTTAATGCATTACCCCTGTTAGCGATCTCAGGATCTATAAAGAGGTTGTCATCCGGCGTCCATATCCAGAGATTCCTGCCAAAGAAGGTGATCTGCGCCTGGTCGGCCCGGATCGCACGTGCATACTTGGAAGGCAGGGCATAGCTGAGGGTCACCTCGCGCAGCTTTAAGAAGTCTCTTTTGATAATGTTCTGGCCGTAGGCATAAGCCTTATTGGAAGAGATATACCAATATGCGTTATAGTTAGCGTAGTCGATCGGTGTAGTGTTCTCTACATAACTGGTCTTTCCGGAACCGTCAACTATTTCGTTCACTGAATTAGGTACAATAAAGGGGCGGCGGTCGTTATAAGTAGTACGCCATGCGTTTCCTACAAAGTTTGTCAGCTCTGAGGTATTGGAGTACATAACACCACCTTTGCGGTAATCCAGGTTAAACCCAAGGGACACGCCTTTATAGCTGAATGTATTCACCAGGCCCATTACAAAATCGCGCTGGGTATCGCCGTATCTTACATCAGTGTCGGAATCCACATACAACCCATTGGTGGCATTAATAATGGGTCTGCCATCAGGGCTCAACTTAGGCCCTATACCTTCAATCACACCCAGTGGCTGACCTTTGATGGCCACAAATTTCATATCACGGAAGAAAGTCAGTTGATACCTTTCCACCCCTTCCGGCAGGTTGAGCACTTCATTCCTGTTTCGGGCAAAGGTGTAGGTAAAGTCCCAGTTAAAGCCATCTCCCCGGAACGGGGCTACGTTCAGTGACAGCTCAATCCCTTTATTCTGGATCTCGCCAAAGTTAATAGTGCGTGTTTTATAACCGGAAGACGGCGCTATATCAATTGCGAGGATCTGATTAGTGGATTTTCTGCTGTACCATGCAACATCAATACCGATCCGGTTATCCCAAAACCGCAATTCTGTACCCAGCTCAAGCTCCTTGGTAAACTCTGGTTTCAGGTTATTGTTACCGATACGGTTACCTACTGAGAATGCGCTTATCCCGCCTACCGGGAAGGTCAGGTTACCGAATCCGGTAATGATATCAGCAGGCACTAATACGCTGTTTAGCAGGTATACTGCAGCGTCGTTACCTGTTTTACCATAACCTGCCCTGATCTTGGCGAAAGAAAGTCCTTTGGGATCTGTTTTCAGGAGATCGGTTAATACAAAGGATGCGTTTACACCAGGGTAGAAGAAGTTATTTGCATTAATGGGCAATGTAGAAGACCAGTCATTTCTTGCATTGAGGGTCAGGAATAAATAATTCCTGAAATTAAGCGTTGCCTGGCCGTATAAGCCGAACAACCTGCGCAGGGTTTCATCCGTGCTTGTTTTTGGCGGGTTTGACGAGTTGCTCACATTGTAGTAACCGGGAATAGTGAGCCCTTCGATACTGGAGAAATGCGTACGTGTACCTCTCTCATTGAAGTTAAAACCGATAGTACCGTCAATAGAAAAATCATCATTGATCTTGGGAGACAGCAATAACATCAGGTCCGTGTTATACTCTCTGGCGTTAGGGCTGATTTCCCCTACGTAGCCGATATCCGCCTGGCGGATAGAGCCTGCAGGATTAGCACCGGCGTTCCAGCTGCCTACCTTCGGCGCATTGATGGCCTTCCAGTCTTTCAGGCGGGCATTTGTAATATCACCGCCAACACGCCATAACAGGTTTACCCATGGAGTAAATTTATAGCTCATTTCAAAATAACCGAAAACGCGATCGCTGTAATACCTGTTCCCATTTTCATAAATGGGGAAATAGGGATTTTCGGCGTAAGGCGTAAAATAGTTATCTACATCATAGAACTTATTATGGTAATCACGGCCGTCGGTGATCACATGGTCGCGCGGTATCTGCATGATCTCCTGGAAGGGAGTAGCGCCGCGCTCATCACCAAGGTCTGTTACATAACGGGATGTTCTCTTAATATAATTCAGGGAAGCAGAAAGAGAGAAATTACCAAACTTGGTAGAAGCTCTCAGACCGATGTTATTACGGGTCAGGTAATCAGCAGTGGTGGGTATTACACCATCGCTGGTAACGTTACCCAGAGAAAGCAGGAAAGTACTGGTTTCATTGCCGCCGCTGATAGCCACGGTATTATTGAATTCTGTACCAATGTCATAAAAATCCCTCATGTTATCCTTCACGGTAGAGAAGGGTTTCAGAAGCTGGGAATTATCTACCACGGCGCCCCATAAACGTTGTTTGCCATCCATGCGGGGCCCCCAGCTGCCATTTTCTTCGTAAGCGAAGTGACCACTCCAGCCCTGACCAAAAGTATTCTGGAACTCGGGTAATATGCCGACTTTAGAGAAGGTAGCCGCACTGTTCACTTCTACCTTTATCTTGCCGGACTTCCCTTTCTTGGTAGTGATCATTACAACGCCATTGGCTGCACGGGAACCATACAAAGAAGTAGCGCCGGCGCCTTTCAATACCGTTACACTTTCGATATCATTGGGATTCAGATCGCTGATACCGTTACCAAAGTCAAGACCATTACTGGTAGCATCCGGATTTCTGTTAGCGAGCTGCTGGTTGGTAACAGGTGCACCATCTACCACAAATAAGGGCTGTACGTTACCACTCAGCGAAGTATAACCGCGCAGCACAATTTTAGAAGAAGCACCGGGCTGTGAGTTCAGTGTTGAAATATCCGCACCTGCTACACGGCCTTTAAGACCGTCCAGCGGGCCGGTGGGAGATACCCGGGTGATCTCGTCATTCTTAAGCGCGGTGGCTGCGTAACCTACAGAGCGCTTCTGACGTGCGATACCTAATGCGCCCGTGATCACCACCTCGCTGAGGTTCTTGGTGTCCTGGTCCAAAGTGATATCCAGTGTGCTTTCCTGGCCTACCGGAACTTCTCTTGATGCAAAACCGATGTTCCTGACAATCAATACGGGGTTACTTCCTGAAACATGTAATTTGAAATTTCCACTCTGATCAGTTGTGGTACCTGTTGTAGTGCCTTTTACCTGGACTGTTGCGAACGGTATGGGGACTCCGTCACGTCCTGTTATCCTCCCCGATACCTGACGCTCTTGGGCGTACGCCAGGCTAAACATTACCATAAGCATGGTAAAAACGAGTAGCGCTTGTTTCATAAGCGAGAAGAAGATTTTGGTTGATGAAAATTGTTAACAATAATAATTTACGTAAAAAAAAGCAGACCGGTATTATAAAAAGAGAAAATAGTATCATATAAGTTCAAGTAAGTCATAATATAACAGATAAAGGATATGTATTATAGAAGTAAAATGCAATACTGATGCGGATGTAAATCATTAACATAACATTAACTTTTAGCGAATAATATTTTTTTCGTAGGTTATTTTGCAATTGCATAAAAAAAGACTGCCTGCCGTGTGGCAGACAGTCTTATTCTTATCATGTAGATCTATTTCAGTAAGTTATCTTACTGCACATCCCACCACACCCGCCTGAGCATGGTGGTATTTTTGGGGGCATTGGTATTATATCGCTGCTCGCTACTGGGATATAACAATGAACGCGGCAATTGGCCCCCTAAGGTATTTCCCTGAGGCGCCTTTAATACCGGAATAGCTGTCCTCCGCCAGTCTGTCCATATTTCAGGACTTAAGAAAAGGGCTATATACTTCTGCGTCATGATGTCATTCAAAGTGATGTTGGCAGCAGTTCTGGACACCTCCTGCAAATAAGCATCCGTACCAACTGTTCTTGACAGGTTGGCCCTTACCGCTTCATTATAGGCCGCAGCAGCGGCTATCTTGTTATTATTCCTGAACTGCAGCTCCGCTTCTATGAATTTCAATTCATCATACGACATGAAGTAGACAGACGCATTTGATGCGCCATACAGGTCACCCAGCAATGTACTGTCTGAAGGATCATAATATACAGCGTAGCGCGGGTCTTTCGCTTTGTACAGCAGATCGTTGAGATAACCGTTAAACGCAATATCCCCACGTTGCGTATTGAACTGGTACCAGGGCGCCTGTGTAGTAGTAGCGGTGGTGCCAACGAATTTTACAAATGCGCCTTGCCCATCTTTGAACCCTTGGGGTATTTCGTTCAATGCTGGTTGTACAGTGGCCGGACTCACTTTTACCAGGTGCAGATAGAACTTTGCTTTTAAAGCATGTGCAAAGCGTACCCACAGATCAAGGTTACCACCAAACATCAGGTCATCCTGTGTACCGGGCTGAAAGGGGCTACCGTCATCAACGGTCAGCGATGCGATCGCCTCATCCAGCAGTTTCTGCAAGGTATCATATACCTGTTGCTGCGGATCATATTTAGGTTGCGTGTTTGCCAGCCCCTGGAAGGCCTGGGTATAAGGCACATCGCCCCAAAGGTCTGTTACCTCTCCCAGGTTACTGGCCATCAGGATCTTTCCCACTGCTGCATAATGCAGTTGTTGCTGATCCGTAGCCGTATCTATCATAGCTTTTATATCATTCATGATAGCGCCGTAAAAACCCGCGTACCACATGTTGTCTACATCATCCGGTGTTACGGTGTATAGGGAATGATTATAGGCCTGGTTGGCAATACCTGTGCTCTGTTGCATGAACAGCGATGCAAAGCGCGATGCATCCCCGCCCCATATATAGGCGCTCTTTAAGATGGCGCCGGGCAATATAGCAGAAGGCGCAGGATTCTTCAGCTGTGAGGGATCATCGTTGATCCCCGTGTAGAAATATGATTTCTTACACGCGCTGCAACAGAGCAGCATTAGCAGCGCGGGTAGTATATATCTGGAATACCGTATCATGGTCATGATTTTTAAGATTAAAACCTGGCTTTTACATTCAGTCCATAACTGGCGGTGCCTGGCATGTTGAAATAATCAATGCCCTGTGCGTTGGTAGCGCCCGTAAGACTGGTTTCCGGGTCTATGCCATTATAAGGCGTCCACAGGATGATGTTACGTGCAAATGCTGCGACGGTGATGCCTTTGATAAAATGTGAACTGGCAAAAATAGAAGAGCTGAGATCGTATGAGAGACTGATCTCCCGCAGCTTCACAAAAGAGGCGTCATCTATGAACGTTTCTGATTGCCCGCCAAAGCCGCCGCCGTTGCCCAGGTACCAGGCTTCATCCAGCGCAGCTTTCACGTCATTGGTACTACCTGCACCTGCTTTTTCAGCACCACCTTCAAAATGTACGATATTACCCTGCGGATCTAAATGTCCCAGCACACCAGGGAAAACCGTTTGCTGGCCCCTGTTCAGCGTAACGGCAGAAGTGCCTATTGCCATGAGCGAGCCGCGGGTGCCGTTCCAGATATCGCCGCCGTGCTTCCAGTCAACCAGCGCGTACAATGAAAAACCTTTGTATGTAAAAGTATTGCCTACACCCAGCAGGAACTTCGGATTAGGATTACCGATGCGGGTTTGATCAGGCGATACGATGGGGTACCCGTAGTTACTGTTGGGATCATCACTGATCACCATTCTGCCCTGGCTATCCCTCAGGAAAGGATAACCATAGATGATACCGGCAGGCTGACCTGGCAAATGCGCGATCACTGATCCTGTAAAGCCGTTCACGGTGATCTGATTGATACCGGGCGCCAGCGCCAATACCTTACTGCGGTTCATACTATAGTTCACAGTCACATCCCAGGTGAAATTCTTGGTGTCTATTGCCTTACCCGTTAACGTTAGTTCCACACCCTGGTTCCTGATAGAACCAGCGTTCAGCGTTACATACTGATAACCGGTAGAACCTGCAATGGGAGATTGCACCAGCAGATTGGTTCCCTTGGAGTAATAGTAAGTTGCGTCCAACCCGATTCTGTTCTTAAAGAACTGCAGCTGTGCGCCCACTTCATAAGAATTGGTTTTTTCAGGTTTCAGGTTGGGATTACCCAATACATTGTTCAGGCTGAAACCTCCGGTACCGTTATAGGGGAAGGAAATGCCCGAGGTAAACCCGTCCCCGCTGTAGGTAGTAGCCGTGTAGTATGACCTGATATTAAAGGGACCAGGATCTTTACCTACCTGCGCTGCAGAAAGCCTGAGCTTACCGAAGGTCAGCACATCGTTCTTCAATCCCTGCAGCTCTGTGAACACAAAGCCCAGGCTGGCGGAGGGATAAAAGAAAGAGTTATGATCCCTGGGCAGGGTAGAAGACCAGTCATTACGGCCAGTCACTTCCAGGAACAACATGGACATATAATCCAGGTTGACATCAAAATAGCCGGATGCCCTGCGGTAAGGCGTTACAAAGTTGGCCGACTTTATAGCAGTAGCATTGTAAATGTTATTGAAACCCGGCGATGTTAAGCCGTCGCCCTGTGTATACAATTCATCCAGTTTACGTGAGTAATAGTTGTTACCCACTTTTACATCCAGCCTGAAATCTTTTGACAACTGCTTTGCATAAGTAAGAATCGCGTCTGAGTTCACGCTTTTGTAGGTATAACGGTCATCGAAAACACGGCCACCCGGATATGCACCGGACTGGATCTCGTAGTATTGATGGCGGTTATCACTATACACATCCGTTCCTATGCGATAAGTGAATGTGAAATCTTTCAGGAAGTTGTAGTCCAGCTGTACATTTCCGATCAAACGGTTCACATTCGTCGTATAGGGATTCTTGTTGATGGTCCAGTAGGGATTGTCGTATGCTGTGGTGCGGTATGACCTTTGCAGGCCGTCAGGCATTAAGTATGCCTTAGGATCGTCGGCTTTTGTAGCGCCGTTTGAATTGTCAAAAGAAATAGGCGTTCTGGTTAGCCCGAGCATGATGCCGGAAAGGTTACTGCCGTTTTGCGGCATATCGCCTCCGTCTGTAGTGTAATTAACACTGCTGGATACCTTTACATGCTCAGATACTTTCAACTGACCGGAGAAAGCAACAGTGGTACGCTGATAGCTTTGCAGCGGCACAATGGAGTTCTGGTACAGATGTGATACAGACATCCTGTAAGTAGCTGCATCATTACCTCCCATAAAAGAAACCGAATTATTAAAGGTGGAGCCGGTACGGAAGAAATTCTTCATGTTATCGTATGGCTTGAAGGGAATTTTAGCCCTGGGATCTGACTTGCCTACAATATCGCCGTGTACATCGTAAGCATTGGGAACGCCTGTCCAGAAAAGTGTATCGGCCTTGGCGCCCCATGAGTAACGGTTAGTAGAACTGAATGGAGCGATCTGGCCGCCGCTTCCCTTTACATATTCATCCTGCAGTTTAGGCAGGCGGTTCACCGCATCAAAAGAAACGCCGCTGCTGAAATCTACCTGCATTCTGCCCGCCTTTCCTTTTTTAGTAGTAATGATCACTGCACCGTTCGCAGCGTCAATACCATACAGTGCAGCAGCGGCAGGGCCTTTCAGGATAGAGATGCTTTCAATATCCTCCGGGTTGATGTCTGCACCACGATTGGTGTTGGTAGCGCCCTGCAGCAGGTTGTTCTGAGCATCTGAAGGATCGCCTGAGTAGTTCTGGGAATTGTCTACCGGGATACCATCAATAACAAAGAGCGGCTGGTTATTGCCTGTAAGGGAGTTGGTGCCTCTCAATTTAATGTAGGTAGCTGCTCCGGGCGTACCTGAAGAGGCGGTGATCTGCACACCGGCCACCTTGCCCGACAAACCTCTCAGGGCGTCGTTCTGGCCAGCTTTTGTAAGCTCATCCCCTTTTACATCCTGCACGGCGTAGCCCAGCGCCTTTTTAGACCTTTGTATGCCCAAACCAGTGACCACTACCTCCTGCAGGCTGGTTTCATCAGATTTAAGCGAGATCTCCACATAGCTGTTAGTGCCTGCAGGTATTTCCTTACTGACATAACCTACGCTCCGAATGACCAGGACCGCATCATTTCCGGGGATGTTTAATTTGAAATTTCCGTTTTCGTCGGCAGCGGCACCGGTGGAAGTGCCTTTAACCTGGATGGTGGCAAAGGGTACAGGTTTGCCGTCGCCTCCCGTTACTTTGCCCGTGATCTGGCGCTCTTGCGCGCACACGAGGGAAGTCACCGCCAATAGAATAGCGATGAGCAGTGCGTGACGTCTCATAAGCATGTTTTGATTGAGTTGTAAGTCCGTTTAACAGGGGAAATTTACGCTGAAAGCAGAAGATGGGGAATTAAAATCAGCTTAAAAAAAGAAGAGGGCGCCTCGCATTGAGACGCCCTCGCTGTGTTTATATGAACAACTTTAATTAGTCTTTCACATCCCACCACATCTTCGTTGTCACCGTCTTTAAACCAGGGAAATTGCTGTTCCTGGTAATTTCAGTGTTGGGGTACAGCATACGCTGCGGGTATAAACCGTTACCCAGTACTGACGCTTCAGATCTAACAAAAAAAGTAGGATAACCTGTACGGCGCCATTCAGTCCATGCTTCAAAGCCCTGGTTACCGCACATAGCAAAGTATTTCTGTGTGATAATTGCATTTATTTTTTGTTCTGGATCTGCAGGCCATGTTGCCACCACATCTGTAACATAAGTACCGGGCTCAATACCATATGAGGTAAAGCTGGCAGTAATCCCTTCCTGATAAAGTGTTTGTGCATTACCTGTCAGATAGCCGCGAACAACTGCTTCCGCCTGCAGGAAATAACTCTCCGCACCAGAGATCAGTTTCACCGGAGCTAGTGCAGAGTTAGGATCGCTGGCTCTTGCACCCACTACATAAGAGGGCGTGGAAATGGTTTCATCGGGAGTTGTATTAAAGCTACCCTGCGGAATGGGTGTTACAATACCGCTAGCAACTACTCTTCTGTAAAATACGATCTCACGCGGATCCTTCAGCGCTTTCATGGCATTTACACAGGTGGCGCTGGCCACCAGGTTCTGTGTACCACCCAGGCCGATCATTTCAGCATTCAGCGGGTTCTGGTTACCGCCTGTCTGGCTATAGGAGATTTTAGCGTCTTCTGTCAGGAAAGGTTTACCCTGTAATGCCTGGATACCGGCTTTTGCCTTGACTCCATCCTTTAAGGCGATACGCAGATAAGCACGCAGTTTCAGGGTATTGCCAAATGCCATCCACTGATCCATGTCACCGCCGAAGATCAGATCTTCATCGCCGGGAACAAAAGAAGAGGCATTATCGATCAATGCCTGGCCTTGATTGATGTAGCTGAAAATGCTATCATATATTTCCTGCTGTGAATCGTAATGAGGACTCAGGTTCAGGTCGCCCAGCCCGGCTTCCTTTAAGGGTGCATCACCGAATGCATCGGTGACAAGCTGCAGATCATACGCTTTCAGGATATACGCAATAGCAGCGTATTGCTTGTATTTTTCCTGCCCTTTATAACCGATGATGATCTGAAGGTCCTCAAACGCATCGTTGTACAAAATGCCCCAGGGCCTGTCGAAATCGTTTGAGCCGGGTTGATACTGATCGATGGATTTATACTGGGAAGAGTATGGAGACTGTGTCCAGTATTGTCCCCATATGCTACCATAGATCTGGAAATGATTTCCCACCACATGTGCAATAGCAGCTTGTGCAGAAGGCAGGATCAATGGTACGTCCACTTGTTCAGGCAGGTTGGGATTATCATTTACATCCAGGAATTTTTTACATCCGGATACAGACAATGCCAATACTGCCAGCATGCCGGCTACGGACTTTGTTATATATCTTTTACTTAGCAATTTCATGTTCGATGATCTTTAGCTTTTAAAACTTAGAAAGTAACCCTCAGGTTCACACCATAGTTCCTCAGTGAAGGTTGTGCAGTAAAATCAAAACCCTGCTCATTTGTAGCACCGCCTGAGTTTACTTCAGGATCCGCATACACGTTTTCTTTGGCAGTCCACAGGGCCAGGTTGTTACCGAAGATGCCGATAGAAGCATCACCGAACGGAGTTCTGTTCAGCAGGTGCCTGGGCAGACGATAGCTCAGGCTCAGTTCACGCAGCCTGATGTAAGAACCATCAACCACATGAAGACCATCAGGTATCTTGTTGGTAAACCAATCCTGCGGATCATAAGTTAAACTGGTGTTCTCTGTATATTTACCCGGTTCGGTCTCTATAACTGAGTTTGCCCATACACGCGGATCACGGCCACCGGCAACAGTTTCAGGGGCGGTACCTACGAAGTCCATTAGAGCCTTGGTACGGGAATAGAATTTGTTACCTTGTTTAGTATCGAACAGAATGCCAAAGGTGAAGCCTTTGAAGCTCATGTTAGCGCCCCAGGATGCCTGCCACTTGGGAAGATAAGAGCCCAGGTATACCGCCTGATCTGTGAGCTCAGGCATACCATCTGATGCGCTCACTACTACACGACCCTGCGGATCGCGTTTGATAGACTGGCCAAAGAAGGTACCGTAAGGCTGACCTTTAGCTGCCACTATGGTAAGGGCGCTCAGACCACCAACTGTTACCTGGTTTACGCCACCGGCTATATCTACCACCTTATTGTTGTTCTTGGTATAAGTGCCATACAGCTCCAGCGTAAATCCGGAAGCAGTGCGGATAGGTGTGCCACGCAGGCCTAACTCCACACCATTATTCTCTACCTCGCCGGTGTTCAGTACTTTGGAGGAATAACCGGTACCAGGTGCAATAGGCACGGGCAGGATCTGATCTTTAGACTTGTTCCTGTAATAGGAGAAGTCTACGGATGCACGGTTATCAAGGAAGTTCAGCTCGGCGCCTACTTCAAATGCTGTGGTAATCTCAGGTTTGAGGTTAGGATTACCTATCTGGTTACCCCTGGTAAAACCGGGTACATCATTGAGCGGGAACGTAGTATTGCCAAAGCCGCCGGCAATATCGGTTTTGGTATAGTAGGTACGCAGCAGATACGGATCCGCATCATTACCTACCTGCGCCCAGCTGGCGCGCAATTTACCATAGCTCAGAATATTGGCAATGGATGTTCCCCGCAACAGTTCGGTGAACACAAAAGCACCGTTCACGCTTGGATAGAAGAATGACCTGTTTTCAGGAGGAAGAGTGGAAGACCAGTCATTACGGGCAGTGAAGCCAAGATACAGCATATGCTTATAGTCCAGGTTCAATTCACCGTAAACACCTACCAGGCGCCTGGTGGTACGTTCATTAAAGCTATATACCGGGCCGTTACTGTTATCCAGTGCGTACCATCCGGGTACAACCAAACCGGCGGAACGGTTAGTTTGTGTTACCAATGTATTGAACACACGTTGACGCACGTTATGACCTACCATCAATGAAACGCCAAAGTCCGGGCTGATCTGCTTTTTGGCAGTTATCATCAGATCATTTGTGATCTCGCTGAGCGTATAGTCTTCTTCACCATATTTACCAAAACTCTGACGCACATTGTCATCAGTATAGACTTTACCGTTATCATTAATCGGTAACACAGAGAACTTGGGATATTTATACCTGCGGCGATCTGTGTAAACATCTGCGCCTAATCTTTCTACCACATCCAGCCATTCCAGCGGTTTATAGCCGATGGTAAAATTGCCGGTAACACGGTCTACGTCATTCAGGTTACGATAGTTCTTCAGAATATAATAAGGGCTGATGGTGTAAGCTCCATAATAGCCATACCGCTCAATTCCGTCAGCGTCAAATAAGCCACCCATGCTATAGTAAGGGTTATTCAGATCGCCCATCTTATCAAGCGGAATATCACGGGGTGTCTGGATCACGTTATCATATACAGATCCTTCGCCCTGACCACCTTGTACAAGGTCACTGTTGATCTTGTTATAGTTGATTGATATGCTGGTAGTCACCTTATTGGTAAGCTGAGCACTACCGTTAAAACGTACACCATATTTGTTATACTTGTCATGATTGCCTGGCATCACTCCATCAGAGTTCAGGCTCGTTAATGACAGATAATAAGTGGTTTTCTCGCCGGCGCCTGACAATGATACATTATTGTTGAAGGCTGCACCTGTTTCAAAGAAATTCTTTACGTTATCTTTCTGCGCTACATAGGGCTTCTTCAGGCGTACACCATTGATAGACTGCCCCCATTCTTTCTCTGTGCCGTCAAATTTAGGACCCCAGCTGAAGTTCTCACGGGGATCGGCCTCCTGGTACCCACCCTGTCCGTAATCATTCTGGAAGTCGGGCAGTTTCAGCACGTTGGAGAAAGTAACAGAGCTGTTGAAAGTAACTTCATTCTTTTTACCAGCGCCTTTTTTACCAGTCTTCGTAGTGATGATCAAGGCGCCGTTAGAAGCGCGGGATCCATACAGCGCTGCTGCTGCAGGACCTTTCAACACGGTAATAGACTCGATATCTTCCGGGTTGATATCGTTGCCACGGTTACCAAAGTCAATACTGCTGCGGCTGTCGTCGCCGCCTGTGATGCTCGAGTTATCAATGGGCACACCATCCACTACCATCAGGGCCTGGTTATTACCACTGATAGAAGAACCACCACGGATCACAACTCTGGAAGAACTTCCCGGTGCACCTGCAGTGCTGGAAATGTTCACACCGGCTACTTTACCAGCCAGTGCATTCAGCGGGCTGGTTACCTGTGCTTTGGTTAATTCTTCGGTTTTGATCACAGGCGCTGAATAACCCAGGGAGCTTTTATCCCTGCGGATAGCGTTAGCGGTTACCACCGTTTCTGTAAGATTCCTAACATCCTGCTGTAATACTACATTTACCGAGTTAGATCCTTTCAGGGTTACTTCCTGTTCTTTCATTCCTACTGAGCGGAACACCAGGGTGGTGGCTCCATCCGGAACCTGTAGGGTGTACTCACCATCGGGGTTAGTGACTGCTCCTGTAGAGGTGCCTTTTACCACTACAGCGGCACCTATTACCG
>Ga0102592_1002039_pt1 | contig 19204 bp, 15 predicted proteins | sample AraplaCol_mMF_r2_FD_76861 | JGI IMG/M metagenome (GOLD analysis project Ga0102592, IMG submission 76861) | Arabidopsis root microbial communities from North Carolina, USA - plate scrape MF_Col_mMF_r2 (SPADES assembly) (version 2) | ecosystem: Host-associated > Plants > Roots > Endosphere...
CATCTGAATGCGCTGATCGACGTGCTGGAACGCTTCGAGTTCGAAGAACAGCGCGGCAGCACGCGCGTCGTGCTCGAAGCGATCGGCGTGTGCGGTCTGATTACGCCGTGGAACTGGCCCGTCAACCAGATCGTCGTGAAGATCGCGCCCGCGCTCGCGGCGGGTTGCACGATGGTGCTCAAGCCGAGCGAGTATTCGCCGCTGAGCGCGCTGCTCTTCACGGAAGTGCTCGACGAGGCGCAAGTGCCCGCCGGCGTGTTCAATCTCGTCAATGGCGATGGTCCGGGTGTCGGCGAGGCGATTGCGAGCCATCCCGATATCGACATGGTGTCGTTCACGGGCTCGACGCGCGCGGGCGTGCTGGTCGCGCAGTCGGCCGCGCCGAGCGTCAAGCGCGTCGCGCAGGAACTTGGCGGCAAGTCAGCGAACATTCTGCTCGACGACGTCGATCTCGAAGAGGCCGTCAAGCGCGGCGTCGCGGCCTGCTTCGTGAACTCGGGCCAGTCGTGCTCGATTCCGACGCGCATGCTGGTGCCGCGTCATCTGATGAACGATGCAGCGCAGATCGCGAAGCGCGCGGCGGAACTGTATCGCGTCGGTCCAACCGACGACGCTTCGACGCAACTCGGCCCGCTCGTCAACCGCAACCAGTTCGAGCGCGTGCAGGCGCTGATCCAGACGGGCATCGACGAAGGCGCGCGGCTCGTGACGGGCGGCACAGGCTTGCCTGAAGGCATCGATAAAGGCTATTACGCAAAGCCGACCGTGTTCGCCGACGTCACGCCCGACATGACGATCGCGCGCGAGGAAATCTTCGGACCGGTGCTGTCGATGATTGCGTACGACACCGAAGCGGACGCCATCGCGATCGCCAACGGCACGGATTATGGGCTCGCCGCCTACGTGCAATCGGCGGATATTGCACGCGCCCGCAAGGTGGGCCGCGCGTTGCGCGCGGGCGGCGTGCATCTGAACTATCCGCCTGCCGATTTTCATGCGCCGTTTGGCGGCTACAAGCGTTCGGGCAACGGGCGCGAGTGGGGCGAAGCGGGTTTGCGCGAGTATCTGGAAACGAAGGCGTTGGTCGGTTACGGCGCTTAGCCGGTAAGTATGGCCAATACGGCCAAAAAAATTTTGCACGTTTAGATTGTCCGACAATCATCGCGTCAGGCAGTCGTAACGCGCAAAGCAACTGAACGGGTTGAAGCAACAGAGAGGACCTCAAGATGGACAGCAACGAACGTTTCGAAAAAGGTTTTGAAAACCGCAAGGAAGTGCTTGGCGCGGGGCATGTGGAGAAGTCGTGGGCGAATGCCGACGACTTCAACCGGCCGATGCAGAAGTTCGTCACCGAGAGCTGCTGGGGCGACATCTGGGGCGACAGGACGCTGTCGTTCAAGACGCGCAGCATGCTGAACCTCGGCATGCTCACGGCGATGAGCCAGCATCACGAACTGGCCGTGCACGTGAAGGGCGCGCTGCGCAACGGCGTGACGAAGGACGAGATCCGCGCGGTACTGATGCAGGCGGCCGTGTATTGCGGCGCGCCGCTGGCGCTGGCTGCGTTCCGCGTCGCGACGGAAGCGATCAAGGCATACGAAGCGGAGACTTCGGCGGCCTGATGCTGTGACGACACCACACCAGGCAGCGCGAAACCCAATAAGCAATGCCGACAGAGACTTGGAGACAACGATGAAAACCCTCACTGCGACCGACATCGCACAGTCCGAAGGCGAGCAATCGATCGAAACGAAAAGACGCAATGCCATCAAAGGCGCGTTCTTTTCCGAGTACATCGACATGTTCGATATCTATCTACCCGTCGTCGTGCTGTCGCCGGTGCTGGCGTTTTTCCAGCCGCCGCATCTGTCGAGCGGCATGGAGACGATCCTCGCGTCGCTGGTGTTCATCACGACGCTGCTCGGGCGTCCTATCGGCGCGCTGCTGTTCGGCATGATCGCGGACCGCATCGGGCGTCGCAAGGCGTCGATCTGGTCGGTGTCGGGCTTCGGCGTGGTCACGCTGCTGATCGCGCTGCTGCCGGGCTACGAGAGCATCGGCATCGTGTCGTACTGGGCGCTGGTGCTGCTGCGCTTCGTCGACGGGATTTTTCTGGGGGGCGGCTACACGGGCGCGATGCCGCTGGCCATCGAGTATTCGAAGAAAGAGCAGCGCGGCTTTGTCGGCGGTTTCATCATCGCGGGCTTTCCGGCTGCGTATGTGTCGATCAATCTCGTCGCGATGCTGATGTTCGCGCTCTTTCCGCTGAATGGCATGAACTCGCCGTACGCGCAATGGGGCTGGCGCATTCCGTTCGTGCTCGGCGCCGTGCTGGCGGGCATTCTCGCGCTGTACTACGTGCACAAGGTCGCCGAATCGGAGATCTGGAAAAGCGAAGCCGCCGACAAGGCCGACCAGCCGGAGAAACTGCCGCTCACGGACCTGCTGCGCGGCAAGAGCGGCCGCAACCTGCTGCAGGTGCTGGTGATGATGACGGGCTTCTGGCTCACGCAGAACATCATCACGATCTACCTGCCGACGGGCCTGCTCGTGAAGACGCTGCATCTGACGGGCTTCCAGATGACGTCCACGCTGATGATCACGTACTTCGTGCTGTTCTTCAGCTACATCGGCTCCGGGCTGATCGCGCAGGCGATCGGGCGGCGGCGCTTCTTCGTGATCGTCGGCCCGCTGATCGCGACGGTCGGCGCAGGGCTGCTGTACGTGCTCGCGAACAACGACGGATTGTCGCTGCCCACCATCATCGCGCTGGTCTGCGTGCTCGCCGTGCTCGTCACGTCGCCGTGGGGCGTGATCGTCACGTACATCAACGAGCGCTTCGTCACCGATGTGCGCGCAACGGGCTTCGGCGTCGGCTTCAGCCTCTCGGTGATCATCCCGTCGTTCTACGCGTTCTATATGAACTGGCTCGGCGCGTTCATGCCGTTGCGGATGACCTCCGTGGTGCTGCTGTGCATCGGCGGACTGATCGGCGCGGTGGGCGCGATGATGGGACCGGAAACGAAGGACGTCGACTTCTGACGAATCACCTGACTTCAAGGGAATAGCGGAAATGAACAAGGAACGGATCGGATTCATCGGTCTCGGCAACATGGGCGGCCGATGGCGGCCAATCTGGTCAAGGCCGGCCACAAGGTCGTCGCCTTCGACCTCGTCGAAGCCTCGCGCGCGCAAGCCAAGGCCGACGGCGCCGGCATTGCCGACAGCGCGCCCGCAGCGGTGAAGGGCGCCGATGTCGTCGTCACCATGCTCCCCGCCGGCAAGCACGTGCTCGGCGTTTGGAACGAGGTCGTGCCCGCCATGGCCAAGGGCGCGCTGATCATCGATTCTTCCACCATCGACGTCGAGAGCGCGAGGGCCGCGCATGCGCTCGCCGCCAAGAACGGCGTGCTTTCGGTTGATGCGCCGGTCTCCGGCGGCACCGGCGGCGCCAAGGGCGCGACGCTCACCTTCATGTGCGGCGGCGATGACAAGGCATTCGCGGCGGCAAAGCCCGTGTTGGAGAACATGGGCAAGAAAATCGTTCATTGCGGCGGCGCCGGCGCGGGCCAGGCTGCCAAGATCTGCAACAACATGATCCTCGGCATTTCCATGATCGCGGTCAGCGAAGCCTTTGCGTTGGCTGAGAAGCTCGGGCTCTCGCATCAGGCGCTGTTCGACGTCGCCTCGACCTCGTCGGGCCAGTGCTGGTCGCTGACGACCTATTGCCCGGTTCCGGGTCCGGTGCCGACTTCGCCGGCGAACAACGACTACAAGCCGGGTTTTGCTTCGGCGTTGATGGTGAAGGATCTGACCTTGGCGCAGGACGCCGCCAAGGCCGCCGGAGCAGTGACGCCGCTCGGCAAGCATGCGCAGGAGATCTATCAGTCTTTCGACGCAGCCGGCCAGGGTGGGGTGGATTTCTCCGGAATTATCAAGCACGTTAGAGGACTGGCCGGAAAATAGCCTTCGCTTGTAGCCCGGATGAAGCGAAGCGTAATCCGGGACAGCTCTCTCAATTCGCGCGACCGGCCCCGGATTGCGCTTCGCTTCATCCGGGCTACGCTCGAACGTCGATCGACGGGCCCGGATCATGACGACATTTTTGGAAGCGCGCACGTTTCTGCTGGATCACCGCACGGACTACGAAGCCGCGGTCAAAGATTTCCGCTGGCCCGATCCGGTTCCCTTCAACTGGGCGCTCGACTGGTTCGACGCCGAGCTGGCGACGAATGCGGAGAGCAGGGATCTCCCTGCGCTCTGGATCGTCGATGCCGCGCAGGATCGCCAGACAAAACTGTCTTTCGCGGCGCTCTCGAAGCGCTCGAACCAGGTCGCGAATTTCCTTCGCGCGCAGGGCCTGAAGCGCGGCGATCATCTGCTGTTGCTGCTCGGCAATGTCGTTCCGCTGTGGGAGACCATGCTCGCGGCGATGAAGCTCGGCGTCGTCGTGATTCCCGCGACCACGCTGCTCACCGCGGATGAGCTGCGCGATCGGCTCGATCGCGGCAAGGCGAAGGCGGTGGTTGCCGCGCAAGACCAGGTCGCGAAGTTCGCAAGCCTCGGTGTGGAGAACGTGGTTCGCATCGTGGTCGGCGCCGCCTCAGACGGATGGCTGTCATACGATGATGCGGCGAAGGCCTCCGAGAGTTTTGGCGCGGACGGCCCGACCAACGCGGACGATCCGATGCTGCTCTATTTCACCTCGGGCACCACGGCAAAACCAAAACTGGTCCGGCACAGCCAGCGCAGCTATCCCGTCGGTCATCTCTCGACCATGTACTGGATCGGGCTGAAGCCCGGCGACGTCCATCTCAACATATCTTCGCCTGGCTGGGCCAAGCACGCCTGGAGCTGCTTCTTCGCGCCGTGGAATGCGGGCGCGACCGTGTTCGTGGTCAATCAGCCGCGCTTCGATGCCAAGGGGTTGCTCGCCACCATCGGCCGCTGCGGCGTCACCACGCTGTGCGCGCCGCCGACGGTGTGGCGGCTGTTCATCCAGGAAAACCTGGCTTCGTTCAAGGTGAGCTTGCGCGAAGTGTGCGGTGCCGGCGAGCCGCTGAACCCCGAAGTGATCGACCAGGTGCGCGCGGCTTGGGGCCTCACCATCCGCGACGGTTACGGCCAGACCGAGACCACTGCGCTCGCCGGCAACTCGCCCGGCCAGAAGATCAAGGTCGGCTCGATGGGCCGGCCGCTGCCGGGCTATCGCGTGCAGATCAGTGACGCCGATGGCCATCCCGCCAGGGAAGGCGAGGTCACGCTGGTGCTCGGCTCGAAGCGCCCCGCCGGCCTGATGCAGGGCTACCAGGGCGACGACGGCAAGCTGTCCGGCGCCGAGGGTGAGCTCTATCGCAGCGGCGATGTCGTGTTCGAGGATGATGAGGGCTATCTCACCTTCGTCGGCCGTTCCGACGACGTGTTCAAATCGTCGGATTACCGCATCAGCCCGTTCGAGCTCGAAAGCGTCCTGCTCGAGCACGAGCTCGTCGCGGAAGCCGCGGTCGTGCCGAGCCCGGATCCGATCCGGCTCGCGATTCCCAAGGCGTTCGTGCTGCTGGCGGCGGGTGCAGAGCGCACGCCGGAGACGGCGCTGTCGATCTTTAGGCATCTGCACGCCCGCCTAGCGCCGTTCAAGCGGATCCGCCGCCTCGAAATCGTTACCGAGCTGCCGAAGACGATCTCTGGCAAAATCCGCCGCGTGCAGCTACGACGGCTCGAACGTGACGATGATCGTGACGATCCGCTGCGCGGCCGGGAATTCCGCGAGGAGGATTTTCCGGAGTTGTCGAAAACACGGAGTGAGACTTAAGTGAACCAAATCTGGAAGTCGCCGCCGATCACGCTTCAGGCCTATCAGGGCCTGGTCGGCAAGGAGATCGGCGTGTCGTCGTGGCATCTGATCGACCAGCCCCGCATCGACACCTATGCCGACGTGACCGAGGATCATCAGTTCATCCATGTCGATCCCGAGAAGGCGAAGGCGACCGCGTTCGGCACCACCATCGCGCACGGCTTCCTGACGATGTCGATGTTGTCGGTGATGTCCTATGAAGTGATGCCGGCGATTGCGGGCACCACGATGGGTGTGAACTACGGCTTCGACAAGCTGCGCTTCATCTCGCCGGTGCGCTCGGGCAAGCGGATCCGCGGCCGCTTCGTGCTGGCGGAAGCCAGGCTGCGCAAGCCGAACGAACTGCAGTCCCGCACCAACGTCACGGTCGAGATCGAAGGCGAGGACAAGCCCGCGCTGGTCGCGGACTGGCTGGGGCTGATCTATTTCGCGTGATACGGCGCGTCGTTGCCGGGCTTGACCCGGCAACCCATCGCTGCTCAAAAGCTGACCAAATCTGCGCGGAGGGCTCTCACCCTCTCCCCTTGTGGGAGTGGTGGCTTCGCGGAACGCGAAGCCGGGTGAGGGGTCTCTCTCCGCGAGCGCATCTGTTGCGAGAGACCCCTCATCCGGCGCTTCGCGCCACCTTCTCCCACAGGGGGAGAAGGAAGAAGAGGCAGGAACTGCACAATGGCAATCAGGTTCGACGGACGCGTCGCCATCGTCACCGGCGCGGGCAATGGTCTCGGCAAGGCGCATGCGCTGGGGCTGGCCAGCCGCGGTGCCAAGGTCGTCGTCAACGATTTCGGTGGCGCGCGTGACGGCAGCGGCGGCTCGTTGTCGCCGGCGGAAGCCGTGGTCGAGGAGATCCGCAAAGCCGGCGGCACCGCGATGGCCGACGGCGCCGACGTCTCCAATTTCGAGCAGGTCACCGCGATGGTCGAGCGCGCCACCAAGGAGTGGGGCAGCGTCGACCTCATGTGCGCCAACGCCGGCATCTTGCGCGACAAGTCGTTCGGCAAGATGGAAGCCGCCGATTTCCAGAAGGTGCTCGACGTGCATCTCGTCGGCACGTTCTATTGCTGCAAGGCCGTCTGGGCCGGCATGCGCGACCGCAATTACGGCCGCATCGTACTGACGACGTCGTCCTCGGGCCTCTACGGCAATTTCGGCCAGGCCAATTACGGCGCGGCCAAGTCCGGCATGGTCGGGCTGATGAATGTGCTCGCGGAAGAGGGCCGCAAGAACAACATTCGCGTCAACATCATCTCGCCGACGGCCGCGACCCGCATGACCGAGGAGCTGCTGCCGCCGCAGGCATTGCAGCTCATGAAGCCGAACGCGATCACGCCGGCAGTCGAGTACATGCTCAGCGAGGACGCGCCGACCCGCACCATCATGGGCGCCGGTGCCGGCTCCTTCGCCGTGATCAAGATCCTGGAGAGCGAAGGCATCAACCTGCCGGAGTCCGAATGGACCCCGGACGCGGTCGCCGCGCATTTCGCGGAGATCAGCGACATGTCGAAGGCCAGGGCGCTGACGGGGGCGTTCGAGCAGACGCAGAAATACGTGGCGCAAGCCGCGGCGCGTGCGGGGATCAAGCTCTGACAGCCGTCGCCGTCATCGGCGCCGGTCCCGCCGGGCTGATGGCGGCGGAAGTGCTGGCGCAGGGCGGCGCGCGCGTCACCGTCTACGACGCGATGCCGTCGGCGGGGCGCAAATTCCTGATGGCGGGGCGCGGCGGGCTCAATCTCACCCACAGCGAACCGCTCGCCCAGTTCATGGCGCGCTATCGCGAGGCGGCCCCTAAGCTGCAAGCGGCGATCGCAGCGTTCTCGCCGGATGCGCTCCGGGCCTGGAGCGAGGCGCTGGGCGAACCGACCTTCGTCGGCACCAGCGGGCGGGTGTTTCCGAAAGCGTTCAAGGCCTCGCCCTTGTTGCGGGCCTGGCTGCGGCGGCTCGATGCCTGCGGTGTGCGGTTTGCCTTCCGTCATCGCTGGACCGGATGGGACGGTGCGGGGCGGCTGCAGTTTCAAACGCCTGGTGGGGTGGAGGCCGTCGTTGCCGATGCGACCGTGCTGGCACTTGGCGGTGCAAGCTGGCCGCGGCTCGGCTCTGATGGCAGCTGGGCCGAACTCCTCGCTGCAAAAGGCATTGCCATTTCAAAATTGCGGCCGGCCAATTCCGGCTTCACGGTCGCATGGTCCGACGTCTTCCGCGATCGTTTCGAAGGCCAGCCGCTCAAGGGCGTGGCGCTGACGATCGGCGCACATACGGTGCGCGGCGAAGCCATGATCACGCGGGGCGGCATCGAAGGCGGCGCGATCTACGCGCTGTCGGCGGAGTTGCGCGAGGCGGTGCTGGGTCTCGGGCAGGCGAATTTGATGATCGCGTTGCGGCCCGACCTCGACACGGCCGCACTGACGACGCGGCTGTCGGGTGTGCGCGGCAAGCAATCGCTGGCAAACTTCCTGCGCAAGGCGGCGCAGCTGTCGCCGGTCGGCATCGGCCTGATGCAGGAGGCCGCCATCGCATCCGGTCGAACGCTGGCAGCGTTCTCACCGGCAGAGCTTGCGGAGCTGATCAACGCTATTCCGGTCCGGCTCACCGGCGTGGCGCCGATCGAGCGTGCGATCTCGACCGCGGGAGGGGTCAGCTTCGACGAACTCGACGAGCAGTTCATGCTGCGTAAACTGCCGGGCGTGTTCGCCGCCGGCGAGATGCTGGACTGGGAAGCGCCAACCGGCGGCTATCTGCTGCAAGCCTCGTTCGCGACGGGAGCTGCGGCAGGAAAGGGCGCGCTGGCGTGGCTGAAGCGTTCGTAGAACGCCGCCGCCCTTCGAGGGCCGCCGAAGAAGCGGCCACCTCAGGGTGACGGCTACGAGAGAGCGGCGCCGTTCCTCCCCGAGCACGTTAAGAGAGAGAGCGTCATCCTGAGGTGCGAGTGGCGCGATGCAAAGCATCGCGCCGGGAGCCTCGAAGGATGCGCGGGCGTTCCGCAGCCGCTACCGCAGCTTCCCGCGCGCCGACACCGGCAGCGTGCCGATGATTTCCTCGCCGCGGACCATCACCACTTCGTCCATCATGTTAACGACGACGCAGACGTGGTTCGGCACGATGCGGACGACGTCGCCGACGTTCGGGCGGGTGTTGCTGCGGGAGAGGTCGAGGAAGCCGTGCTCTTCCGCGAACTTTGCGATCTTGGCTTCGGGATGCTCCAGGATCAGGCCGTGGCCGTCGAGGCCGCCGGTGTCGGTCGTCAGCGTCTTCGAGCCGGCATCGAGGATGCCGCGCTCGGGCGCGGCGCGGCTCACGACGGTCGAATAGATGTGGAGCGCGCAGTCGTCCCAAGAGGCGGAGCCGGCCGCGACCTGCATGCGGTCGTTGTAGATGTAGGTTCCGAAGCGATGCTCGGTGCCGCCCTTGAGCTTGCCGATGTTGACGAGGTTCGGCGTACCGCCGGTCGAGACGATTTTTGCATCCAGCCCATGCGCGTGCACGCCGGCCAGTGCCTCGTCGTAGAATTTCTGCGCGTCCGCCCAGCCGGTTTCAGTCGGGTACAGCATGAAGCCGGCGAATTCGAGCCCCTTCGATGCCGCAATCTCGCGCGCGAGCGCGATCGCTTCAGCCGGCGTCTCGACACCGGCACGCTTGCGCCCCGTATCGCATTCGACCACGACCGAGAGCGGACGGCCCGACACGGCGGCAGCCTTGGGCAGTCCCGCAACGACGGTCGAATTGTCGGCGGCGACCGTCATGTTGGCTTTGGCCTGCAGCGCTCCGAGCCGCGCCATCTTCTCTTCGCCGAGCAGATTGTAGCTGATCAGGATGTCGTCGATGCCGGCATTGGCCATGATCTCGGCTTCGCCCAGCTTCTGGCAGGTGATGCCCTTGGCGCCGGCTGCGACCTGCATCTTGGCAAGGGTCGGGTTCTTGTGGGTCTTGATGTGCGGGCGGTTGGCGATTCCGGCCTCGTCGCAGGCTTGCTGGATCCGCGCAATGTTGCGCTCGACCCTGTCCATGTCGATGACGGCACAGGGCGTGCCGTATTCGCGGGCGATCTTGGCGGCGAGGGAAGTGGTCATGGGTTAAGCCTGTTCGATCTCTTCACGAAGCATTTCAAGCTCAAGCCACCGCTCTTCGGCGGCGGACAGTTCATCATGCGCCTTGGCAATGGCAGCGGAGGTGTCGTCGAATTTCTTGCGATCCTTCACATAGAGGTTGGGATCGTCCAGCACGCGCTGCAGTTTTGCAATATCGGCTTGCAACGCTTCCATCTTCTTCGGCAGCGTCTCCAGCGCATGCTTGTCGTTGAAGCTCAGCTTGCGCTTCGGCGCGGAGGCGGGGGCAGCGGAGCGCCCCTCTTTCTTCTCGGCAGCCGGCATTGCTTTGGCCGTCTCGCGCTTCAGGTCTGCGCCGCGCTGGGTCAGCATGTCGCTGTAGCCGCCGGCATATTCGGTCCATTTGCCGTTGCCTTCCGGCGCGATCACGGAGGTCACGACGCGGTCGAGGAAGTCGCGGTCGTGGCTGATCAGAATGACGGTGCCCTCGTAATCGCCGAGCATCTCTTCGAGCACGTCGAGCGTTTCGAGATCGAGGTCGTTGGTCGGTTCGTCCAGCACCAGCAGGTTCGACGGCTTCGCCAGCGCGCGCGCCAGCATCAGCCGGCCGCGCTCGCCGCCCGAGAGCACCTCCACCGGCGTGCCGCGCTGCTCCTGCGCGAACAGGAAGTCCTTCATGTAGCCGACGACGTGCTTCGGCTTGCCTCCGACCATGATCTGGTCGCCGCGGCCGCCGGTCAGCGCTTCCGCCAGCGTCGATTTGGGGTCGAGGCTTTCGCGGTGCTGGTCGAGCGTCGCGACCTCCAGATTGGCGCCGAGACGGATCGTGCCGGCATCCGGCTGCGCGGCGCCGGTGAGCAGATTGACCAGCGTGGTCTTGCCGGCGCCGTTCGGGCCGATGATGCCGAGCCGGTCGCCGCGCTGGATGCGGGTCGAGAAATTCTCGACGATCTTGCGGTCGCCATAGGCCTTGGTGACGCCCTTTGCCTCGATCACCAGTTTGCCCGATTGCTCCGCTTCGGCGGCCGCGAGGCTGGCGGTGCCGGCCGTGCCGCGATAGTTGCGGCGCTGGTCGCGCAGCGCATGTAGATTGCCGAGACGTTTGACGTTGCGCTTGCGGCGGCCGGAGACGCCGTGGCGCAACCAGTGCTCCTCGTCGACGATCTTGCGGTCGAGCTTGTGCTGGTCGCGCTCTTCCTCGGCCAGCACCTCGTCGCGCCAGGTCTCGAACGAGGCAAAGCCGCGGTCGATCTGCTTGATCTTGCCGCGATCGAGCCACGCCGTCGAGCGCGACAGATTGGTCAGGAAACGGCGGTCGTGGCTGATGATCACCAGCGCGCTGCGGCGGCTGTCCAGCTCCTGTTCCAGCCACTCGATGGTGGAGAGATCGAGATGGTTGGTCGGCTCGTCCAGCAGCAGAATATCGGGCGAGGGCGCCAGCACGTAGGCCAGCGCCGCGCGGCGCGCCTCGCCGCCGGAGAGATTGTGCGGGTTCTCATCGCCCGTGAGGCCGAGCTGCTCCAACAGATAGCGCGCCTGGTGCTGGTCGTCGCCGGGGGCGAGCCCGGACTCGACATAAGCCAGCGTGGTCCTATGATCGCCGAAATCAGGCTCCTGCGGCAGGTAGCGCACCGTTGCGCCCGGCTGCACGAAGCGCGTGCCGCCGTCGGGCTCGACGAGGCCGGCCGCGATCTTCAGCAGCGTGGACTTGCCGGAGCCGTTACGTCCGATCAGGCAGACGCGTTCGCCCGGCGCGACGTTGAGCTCGACGCCTGACAGCAGCGGCGTGCCGCCAAAGGTCAGCCTGATGTCTTTCAATTGGATCAGCGGGGGCGCCATGGTCAGCTCTGGCTGGTTGCGGCTGTATCCGCGCGGTGGCGCTGGATGCGGCGCAGCGTCTGGTCGAGCGCCGAGAGGAAGGTAGAGCGGTCGCGCGGGGAGAACGAGCGCGGGCCGCCGGTGACTTCGCCGGCCGACCGCAAATCCGTCATCAGATTGCGCACCGCCAGCGTCATGCCGATCGATTCCTCCGTGAACGGCTTGCCGTTCGGTGCAATCACGTCGGCGCCGGCCTTCACGCAGCGGCTCGCGAGCGGAATGTCCGATGTCACGACGACGTCGCCAGGCTTGACGCGCTCGACGATCCAGTCGTCGGCCGCGTCCATGCCGGAGCCCGCGGCGATGCGCTCGATCAGCGGATCGTGGGGCACCCGGATGAAATTGCCGGCGACGACGCTGACGGGCACGCCGTGCCGGAGCGCGACGCGGTAGATCTCGTCCTTCACCGGACAGGCGTCGGCGTCGACATAGATGCGGGTGGGGGTGTCGGTCATTGGCCGCGTGGTACCGCATTCGGGCCGCAAAGGCGAGGGGATTGACCGCTGTTCCCGCTGGCCTACGATCGGCCCCGAACAACAAGAATACAGGGAAGATGACCCCATGCCGAACCGGCTCGAAACCTGGCGCGTCGAGGCCTACAACACCGCCAAGCAGTCCGAAAACAAGATGCACGACGACACCGTCGCGCGCCGCTTCGGCTTTTCCGGCGGGCTGGTCCCGGGCGTGGACGTCTTCGCCTACATGATGCACGTGCCGATCGCGCGCTGGGGCCGCGATTTCCTGTCGCGCGGGCTGGTCGAGGCCCGCTTCATCAAGCCGGTCTATGACGGCGAGGCCGCCGATGTCGATGCCACCGAGCACAACGGCTTGCTGACGATCGAAGTCTTCAGCCGCACCGAGCTTTGCGCGACCGGCACCGCTTCGCTGCCGGCCGCCGCGCCCGCGGTGTTGCTGAGCGACTATGTTGCCGCGCCCGTGGTTACTGAGCGGACGCCGGTCAGCCCGGCGACGTTCGAAATGGGCAAATGGCTCGGCACGACGCCACGCCGCTGGGCCGGGCAGGACGCAGCCGACTATCTCGCCGACATCAGGGAGACCGATCCGATCTTTGCAAGCGAGGGGCTCGGCCATCCCGGCCTGATCCAGCGTGTGATGAACCGCGTGCTGGTCGACAACACCATCCTGGGCCCGTGGATCCATGTCGGCAGCCGCATGCAGCTGCTGTCAGCGGCACGCGCTGGCGACGAGATCACCGCGCGGGCCAAGGTTACCGCGAACTACGAGAAGAAGGGCCACCGCTTCGTCGAGCTCGACGCGCTCGTCGTCGCCAACGGTACCACCGCGCTGGCGCATTGCCAGCACACCGCGATCTACCAGCCGCGCGAGCAGGCGGCGGCGTAGGGCAGGGACGAGCCCGTCACCTCAAAGACGGTGTCATTCCCCGCGAAGGCGGGGAATCCAGCCCCGCGGGTGTCTCGCCAGGCCGTCCCTCTAGCCCAGCCGTCGCAGCTCCGCCAACGCGGCGACGTGCTCGTTGAACCATGGCGGGCATGCTGCGGCAGCCGCCTCGAGCGCCTTCCTCGCCGCGGCCTGCTCCCCCTGGAGCAGATGCCACTGTCCGAGATAGAATTGCGCTTCGCCCGCCTCGTCCGGTGTGGTGGTGACCGCGAGCATCGTGTCGGCCGCGAGCCGATCCAGGTAGAAGCCAACCGCGGCGGAGGGCCAGTGCCAGGTTTTGATCTTCGCCGCATCCGTCTCCAGCGCCGCGGCCCAACTCTGACCCGCCCTGGCGCGCGCAAGATGCAGAAACAGGAGGGCGTAAGTGTCGTTCGCGCTCTCGAAGGCGCGCTGCAGGTCGGCGATCGCGGCCTTGAAATCTCCACGGCAGAAGAGGGCTATGCCGCGTTGTTTGAGGCAATCGAGGTTCTTTGGCGCCAGATCGATCGCGGCCGTCAGGCTGCGGACGGCGTCATCGAAATCGTGCTTGCAGAAATAGGCGGTCCCAAGCTCGGTATGGGCATCTGCAAGACGCGGGGACAGTGCGATGGCCGCGAGCTGATCCGAAATGGCGCGATCGAAATCTCCGAGGAACTTCCAGGAAATGCCGCGACTACTGTAGGCGGCCGCCATGCGGGGAGCGACGGCGACGGCCCTGTCGAAGTCGGCGAGTGAGCCGCGGTAGTCACCCAGTCCCTGCTGCGCCACGCCCCGGTCGTGATGGGCGAAGGGATTGCCGGGCTCGAGCTCCAGCACCTTGCTCAGCCGTTCGGCGGCGCGATCGAACTGATCGCGCCGCATCGCTGCGTCCGCGCGGAGATAATGGAAGAGGACCTTCAGTCGCCGCAGCATGCCGCCACTGCCTATGGTGTCGTGCCGGACGGGAAGATCTGCTCCTTACGCCGCCTTGCCCTTCGCGTCCTGGATCGCCCGCCACACCCGCTCGGAGGTCAGCGGCATGTCGATGTGCTTGATGCCGTACTCGGACAAGGCATCGAGCACGGCGTTCACCACCGTCGACAGGCTGCCGGCGCAGCCGGCTTCGCCGCAGCCCTTGCTGCCAAGCGGATTGGTCGTGGCGGGCACAGGATGATCGCCGACCGTCATGTTGGGCACGTCCTCGGCGCGCGGCAGGGCGTAGTCCATCAGCGAGCCCGTGATCGGCTGGCCGCTCTCGTCGTAGCGGATGTGCTCCATCAGCGCCTGGCCGATGCCCTGCACGACGCCGCCATGGAGCTGGCCGGCGACCAGCAGCGGGTTGATCACCGTGCCGAAATCGTTGACCGCGCTGTAGCGCACGATCTGCACCACGCCCGTTTCCGGATCGATCTCGACCTCGGCGACGTGACAGCCGTTGGGGAAGGCCGAAGCGATGGGTTCACTGGTGTGATCGACGTCGAGTGAATCAGGCACGCCCTCCGGCGTCTTGCCGTCATGCAAGCGCTTGGCGAGCTCCATGATGTCGATGCTCCGATCGGTGCCGGCGATGGTGAAGTTGCCGCCTTCGAATTCGATGTCGGCTTCGGACGCTTCGAGCATGTGTGCCGCGGCGCGCTTGCCTTTCTCGATGACGAGTTTGGCTGCCCCCACGATGGCCTGGCCGCTCGCCGTGATCGAGCGCGAGCCGCCGGTGCCGTTGCCGGTGTGGACGATGTCGCTGTCGCCCTGCACCAGCTTGATGCTCTCGAAGGGCACGCCGAGCTGCGCGCTCAGCACCTGCGCGAACGGGGTGGCATGGCCCTGGCCGTAATCGAGCGTGCCGGTGATCAGCTGCACGCTGCCATCAGGCTCGAACACGATCTTGCCGAGTTCGGGGCTCGGCGGCGCGGTGACCTCGAGATAGGACCCGACCGCGATGCCACGCAGCTTGCCGGCCTTCTTGCTCTCCTTCTTGCGCTTGGCGAAGTTCTCGTGGTCGGAGATTTCCAGCGCCTTGTTGAACACGGCCTGGAAGTCGCCGCTGTCATAGGTGACGCCGGAGGAGGCCGCGAACGGGATCTGGTCCGGCTTGATGAAGTTGCGCTTGCGCAGGGTCAGCCGGTTGATGCCCATCTCGTCGGCGGCGCGGTCGATCAGCCGCTCCATGTAATAGTTCGCCTCGGGCCGGCCGGCGCCGCGATAGGCGCCCATCAGCGTGGTGTTGGTCAGCACCACCTTGATGTCGACGCCCATCAGTGGCGTGCGGTAGACGCTGGAGAAATTCTTGCCGGTGTTGAGCGACAGCGGTCCCGGCGCAACGCCGGTGATGTAGGCGCCCAGATTGCCGTAGCCTTCGAGCTTGGCCGCGAGGAAATGTCCCTCGGCGTCGAGCGCGAGCTCGGCGTGGATCTTTTGCGCGCGGCCATGGCTGTCGGAGAGGAAGGCGGTCGAGCGCTCGTCGAGCCACTTCACCGGCCGTCCCAGCGTCTTCGCCGCATACAGGATGCACATGTATTCGGGGTAGTTGATGTTCTTCATGCCGAAGGAGCCGCCGACATTGGCGGTCAGGATGCGCACCTTCTCGTTCGGTACTTTCAGGTTCTTGGCGAGGTTGGCGCGGTTGCCGGCGACGCCCTGCGTCGGCACCTGCAGCGTGTAGCGCTCAGTCTTCTTGTCGTAGGAGGCAAGGCCGACGCGCGGCTCCATCGAGACCACCGCGACGCGGGTGTTCTCGATGTCGACCTTGGTGACATGGGCGGCGCTGGCGAAGGCGGCGTTGACCTTGTCCATGTCGCCATAATGGTAGTCGAGCGCGACATTGTTCGGGATGTGGTCGTAAAGCTGCGGCGCGCCGGGCTTGGCAGCTTCCTCCGGGTCGGTCACGGCCGGCAGCGGCTCGATGTCGAGCTCGACCGCTTCAGCGGCATCGCGGGCCTGCGCCAGCGTCTCGGCCACTACGAAGGCGACGGGATCGCCGACGAAGCGGACCTTGTCGGTCGCGAGCGGCTGACGGTTGGTCTGCAGCAGAGGCGAGCCGTCGCGGCTCTTCAGCGGCAGGCCGCAGGTGAACGGGCCGTAGCCGGCGGCATCGAGATCCTTGCCGGTCCACACCCCCAGCACGCCCGGCAATGCCTTGGCGGCATCAATGCCGATGCTGCGGATGATGCCGTGGGCATGGGTGGAACGGACGACCACGGCATAGGCCTGGCCGGGCAGGTTGAAATCGTCGGTATAGCGGCCCTTGCCGCGCACCAGCGTGTCGTCCTCCTTGCGGCGGACAGGCTGCCCGACGCCATATTTTTGCAGTGCAATAGCGTTTTCGAGCGTGGACGATTTGGTGTGTTCTTGCATGGAATTGACCTGAAAAGCCGGCATTTGCGCATTTTCGCGGCAGCGGGGCACCGGACTCCATTGAAATAACCCACGACCCCGTTCACGACAACGCACGAATGGGCATGGTCCCATGTGATGCGTTGTTGCGCATACCCGCCGCGCTGCTAATGTTTCAGGCGAAAAAGCAATTCCAGACCGGCCCGACCGGCCGCGGAAAGACAGTTTGTATGAATGACCACACGCGGCTCCGCGACGGCCATGTAAGCCAACATGGGCCGCACGGTGAGCTGAATGGGTCGATGGCGGCGGTGGCGTTGGCCACCGAACCGGCCGTCGGCGCACAGGCGTCGGGAACCGGCGTCTATGCGGCGCTGGATCTTGGCACCAACAATTGCCGGCTGCTGATCGCCTGTCCGACCCAGGACGGCTTTCGCGTGGTCGATTCCTTCTCGCGCATCATCCGGCTCGGGGAGGGTGTCTCCGCGACCGGCTCGATCAGCGAAGCCGCGATCGAGCGCGCCATCGCCGCGCTCAGCATCTGCCGCGACAAGATCAACTTGCGGAAAGCGCGCCGGCTGCGGCTGATCGCAACCGAAGCCTGCCGCGCGGCCTCCAATGCGGAAGGCTTCCGCAGCCGCGTCGCGGCCGAGACCGGCATCGAGCTGGAGGTGATCGACCGCGAGACCGAGGCCGCCCTCGCGGTGCTCGGCTGCTCGCCCCTGGTCGACCCGAGGGGGCGCGGCGCGATCCTGTTCGACATCGGCGGCGGCTCGACCGAGCTGGTGCGGATCGAGCGCGACCCGGAAAATCCGGAGCCGCGCATCAAAGCCTGGATGTCGATTCCTTATGGTGTGGTCACGCTCGCCGAGCAGTTCGGCGGACGCGACGTGACGCCGGAGATCTATGCTGCGATGGAGCGGGAGGTCGCGAACCACGTCACCCCGTTCGCACAAGAGCACGGCGGCGATCTCGCCGACATGCACCTGCTCGGCACGTCGGGCACCGTGACGACGCTCGCCGGCATCCACCTCAACCTCGCGCGCTACGACCGCCGCCGCATCGACAGCATCTGGATGAACGATTCCGACATCACCGCGACCATCAACAAGCTGCTCGGCATGAGCTACGAGGAGCGCGCGGCCAACAATTGCATCAGCGTCGAGCGCGCCGATCTCGTGCTCGCCGGCTGCGCCATCCTCGATGCGATCCGCCGCGCCTTTCCGCTGCCGCGCCTGCGCGTCGCCGACCGGGGCCTGCGCGAGGGCATGCTGGTCGAGATGATGCGTGAGGACGGCGCGCTCAGGAGCTGGTGAGATGGCCAAAGACACCACCGGCCGCTTGCACGTCCAGGTCAAGACCAAGGTCAAGACCGGCGGCAAGCGCAAATTGTCGTCGAAGCTCTGGCTGGAGCGGCAGCTCAACGATCCCTATGTGGTCAAGGCCAAGGCGGCGGGCTATCGCTCGCGCGCGGCATTCAAGCTGCTCGAGATCGACGACAAGTTTCGCTTTCTCAAGCCCGGCATGGCCGTGGTCGACCTCGGCGCGGCCCCCGGCGGCTGGAGCCAGATCGCTGCCAAGCGCGTCGGCTCCACGGAGGGCAAGGGCAAGGTCGTCGCGATCGATCTCCTGGAGATGCCCGAGATTCCCGGCGTCGAATTCGCGCAGCTCGATTTCATGGACAACGACGCGCCCGAAAAACTCACCGCGATGCTGGGCGGCGGCGCCGACGTCGTGATGTCCGACATGGCCGCCAACACCACCGGCCATCGCAAGACCGACCAGCTGCGCATCGTCGGCCTGGTCGAGACCGCGGCCGCCTTTGCCTGCGACGTGCTCAAGCCGGGCGGCGCCTTTCTGGCAAAAACCTTCCAGAGCGGCGCCGACGCCGATCTGCTCGCCCAGCTCAAGCGCGATTTTGCCACGGTGCGCCATGTGAAGCCGGCGGCGAGCCGGCAGGATTCTTCGGAACGTTACGTGCTGGCGACGGGATTTCGAGGCGAGGGAACAGGGTAGCCGTAAACTCCGTCATTCCGGTTTCGATGCATCGCATCGCTCCGGAATGACCGAGGAGGTCGTCACCCCAACCTTTGGTCCCGCACGTCCTGCGTATCCTCGCTCGCCGCCTTGACCGCCGCCTTTTCTGCACCTTTGCCCGCGCCCTTGCGGCTTGCGATCTCCACGGCCTTGCGGCCGGAGATCTCGTGGCCGGCATCAGCGGGCATCTGCCAGAAGAACCAGCTCGACGCCGCCGAGGTCAGCGCGATCACCACGAAAGCCGGCGCGAACACGGTGGCGTCGATCTCGCTGACATGGTGCAGCCACATCGTGGTCTCCACGCAGGCTGCGCCGACGGCAACGCCGGCCGAGACCGCCAACTGCTGGTTGACGCTGACGAGCGTCGTGGCCCGGCTCATCTGCGCGGTCTCGACGTCGGCATAGGCGACCGTGTTGATCGCGGTGAACTCCAGCGAACGGAAGAAGCCGCCGACCACCAGGATGACCATGATGATGAGCAGCGGCGTCGTCACCGTGAACAGCGCGCACACCGCGAGGAAGAATGCGCTGACGATCGCGTTCACCGTCATCAGGTTGCGGAAGCCGAAGGTGCGGATCAGGCGGGCCGCCAGCGTCTTCATGCCCATCGCGCCGAGCGAGGAGGCGAAGGTGACGAGGCCGGAATGGAACGGCGACAGCCCGAAGCCGATCTGCATCAGGAGCGGCA
>Ga0102592_1002047_pt1 | contig 19133 bp, 14 predicted proteins | sample AraplaCol_mMF_r2_FD_76861 | JGI IMG/M metagenome (GOLD analysis project Ga0102592, IMG submission 76861) | Arabidopsis root microbial communities from North Carolina, USA - plate scrape MF_Col_mMF_r2 (SPADES assembly) (version 2) | ecosystem: Host-associated > Plants > Roots > Endosphere...
TGATGGTGCCTTCCTTCATGTCGCCCTTCTCGTCGAAGGCGATGTTGCCGATCACGCCCTTGTAGTTCGTCTTGGGCATTTCGGCCAGGATGGCAGCCGGTTCGGTCGAGTTGGCGCGCTTCATCGCGTCCACGATCACCATGACGGCGTCATAGGTGAACGGTGCGTAGATCTGCACCGGCGAATTGAAACGAGCCTGGTAGCGCTTCTCGAAATCGGCGCCGGTTTCCATCTTCGACAGGGCCAGGCCGGCTTCCGAGCAGATGATGTTGCTTACTGCGTCGCCCGCCAGTTCGGCCACCTTGTCGGTACAGACGCCGTCGCCGCCAACGATCTTGGACGTGATGCCCAGTTCCTTGGCCTGCTTGGCGAACGGGCCGCCGGTGGCGTCCATGCCGCCGTACATGATCACGTCAGGCTTCTTGCCCTTGATCTTGGTCAGAATGGCCTTGAAGTCGGTGGCCTTGTCGTTGGTGGCTTCACGTGCCACCACGTTCACGCCTGCCGCCTTGGCGGTCTTCTCGAACTCGTCGGCCAGGCCCTTGCCGTAGGCGGTGGCGTCGTCGACGATCGCCACGCTCTTGGCGTGCAGGCTCTTGGCGGCGTAGTTGGCCAGTGCCGGACCCTGCTGGGCATCGGTAGCCACCACACGGTAAGTGGTCTTGAAGCCTTGCTTCGTGTAGTCGGGGTTGGTCGACGACGGCGAGATCTGCGTGATGCCGGCGTCGCTGTAGATCTTCGAGGCCGGGATCGACACACCCGAGTTCAGGTGACCGACCACGGCCACCACGTGTGCGTCCACCAGCTTCTGGGCCACGGCGGTGCCGGTCTTCGGATCGGCGGCGTCGTCTTCGCCCACCAGTTCCAGCTTGATCTTCTTGCCGCCGATCTCCAGACCGGTCTTGTTCACTTCCTCGACGGCCAGGCGGGCGCCGTTTTCGTTGTCCTTGCCAAGGTGGGCAATGCCGCCCGTCAGCGGCGCGGCGTGGCCGATCTTGACGACGGTTTCACCACCACCGGCTGCGGCGGGGGCCGCGGCGGCCGCCGGTGCAGATGCTGCCGCATCGGCCGGCTTTTCTTCCTTCTTGCCACATGCAGCGACCAGCGCCACAGCGGCCGCGATCGGCAGAATCTTGGCAAACGTGAATTGCATGAGTGATCTCCTAGGATTCACAAAAACAGGGAAATACTACGCCTCCCGGACGTATTCCCTGGACCGCCTTTGTTTAGTTTCAATTTGAAACGCGCGCATTGTATCCCCTTTCTTTGCGGATGCAATACGCGACGCAACAACCTGAACCATTTACCCGCCATTTGAGCTAGGGAATTTCCCCAATGCACAGATTGGGGCAATCTCCGCCCATTTGGCAGACCCGTCTCCTTCCCTTTCAAGAATCATGCCTGCAGCGCCTGAGGCGCCGCACAGGCCACGAAACAAGCCGTCCCGGCGCCACCTATAATGCCCCGGTATTAATTAGGCATTTCATTCGAATTAACAGCCGCTTGCTCTAATGTGCAGAATGTAGCGCCGCACCATAATAGGGAAAACCCCATTCCCCGGGATTACCCTGATATTGTCTGGGTGTGCGGACAGGTACCACGGGATAATCGCGCCAAATAAGGCTTTGCACGATGAAAGCCGTTTTGCAATGTATTGAGGAAGATACTGACGGGCGCACCAGTGCAGTGCAGCAGGGTGGGCGACCGGGAGGCAGCGCCAGCGGCTGGGCGCCATGTGGAGGAGGTGCCCCAAAAGCAAACGCCGCTGGCGGCAGGCCAGCGGCGTTCGGAAATTCAGGGAGCAGGCAGGGTCGTCAGGACTAGACCGACACGCTCGCCAGGCCGCGCGGCAGCGGGAACGACATGTTCTCTTCCACGCCTTCCAGCGCACGCACGCTCCTGACGCCAAACGTGCGCAGGCGTTCGACGATGGCCTGCGCCAGCGCCTCGGGCGCCGACGCACCGGCGGTCAGGCCGATACGGCGCTTGCCGGCTACCCATTCGGGCTTGAGCTGCTCGGGGTCATCCACCATGTAGGCCGGCACGCCCAGGCGATCCGCCAGTTCGCGCAGGCGGTTCGAGTTCGAGCTGTTCGGGCTGCCCACCACGATCACCACCTCCACCTGGGGCACCATGAACTTCACGGCGTCCTGGCGGTTCTGCGTGGCATAGCAGATGTCCTGCTTCTTGGGCTCGCGGATCTGCGGGAAACGCGACTTGAGCGCGGACACGATCTCGGCCGTCTCGTCCACCGACAGCGTGGTCTGCGTGACATAGGCCAGTTGCGCCGGATTGCTCACCACCAGGCGGTTGACGTCGTCGACCGACTCCACCAGCAGCATGCCCTGCTCGGACTGACCCATCGTGCCTTCCACCTCGGGGTGACCCTTGTGGCCGATCATGATGATCTCGCAGCCTTCGGCGCGCATCTTGCCCACTTCCACGTGGACCTTGGTCACCAGCGGGCAGGTGGCATCGAACACGGTCAGGCCGCGGCGCGTGGCATCGGCACGCACTTCCTTCGACACGCCGTGCGCGCTGAAGATGACGGTCGAACCGGCTGGCACTTCCTCCAGTTCGTCAATGAAGATCGCGCCCTTCTTGCGCAGGTCGGCGACCACATAGGCGTTGTGCACGATCTCGTGACGCACGTAGATCGGCGCGCCAAACCGCGACAGCGCGCGTTCGACGATTTCGATGGCGCGGTCCACGCCGGCGCAGAAGCCGCGCGGCTGCGCCATCAGGATTTCGGCGTCGGCAGAGGTAGTGAGTTCGGTCATGCTGCGTTCCATCGCCACGGCGGACATCAGAGAATTCCGATCAGCTGGACGTCGAACAAGATCGTCTGTCCGGCCAGCGGGTGGTTGAAATCGAAGAGCGCCGCGGTTGCGCCGTATTCCTTCAGCACGCCGGCGTACTTGCCGCCGCCAGGCGCATTGAATTCGACGAGATCGCCGGGCGTGTATTCCTCTTCGAACGAGCTGTTCTCGCGCAGCGTGGCCAGCGAGACCCACTGCAGCAGTTCAGGATTGCGCGGTCCGAACGCGTGTTCGGCTTCCAGGCGGTATGTGGTGCGGTCGCCCTCGGGCATGCCCAGCAGGGCCTGCTCCAGCGTGGGGGCGAGCTGACCCTGGCCCAGCAGCAGCGTGGCGGGCTTTTCCTCGAACGTGCTCACCACTTCGGTGCCATTCTCGAGGGCGATACTGTAATGAAGCGTCAGGAAGGAATCGGCCTGGACGGTCTTGCGGGCGGACGCGCCACCAGCGGCGGGCTGCGCCGAAGAAGTTTGCAAAGTCATGGGAGTCAACCGGTCAACAGCCGCCATTGTATTCGACTGGGACATCCGCCGCCGGGTCCGGCCGCGCCCGCGTGTCGGAAATCCACTAAGTCTGCCCGCCATCACCGGACTGGACACGCCGCCCTGCCCCCATTACAGTGTGGCCCGCACCGCGTTTGTGCGCGGTGCATCCAAAGCAGGACCGGTTTCCATACGTCACGCCACGTGACGCAGGCGGCACGGCGCAACAGCCCACTTCCGAATCTGTCGGAAGGCATTGATTCGTCGCCCGATTCCGGTCTATAATGCTCGTTTCGCTGAAGTACCAATCCGCTGCAGTCCGGGCCCGCGCGCCTTTTGTTGATCTGTTGCGAACATTGTCCACGAATAAGATTTAGGAGTGCTTCATGGCACGCGTCTGTCAAGTGACCGGGAAAGCGCCGATGGTCGGCAACAACGTTTCCCACGCAAACAACAAGACCAAGCGCCGTTTTCTGCCCAATCTGCAGAACCGCCGCTTCTTCGTTGAATCGGAAAACCGCTGGGTGAGCCTGCGCGTCTCGAACGCCGGTCTGCGCCTGATCGACAAGAAAGGCATCGACGCCGTGCTCGCAGACCTGCGCGCACGCGGCGAAGTCTAATAAGGAGTAAATCATGGCCAGCAAAGGCGGACGCGACAAGATCAAGCTGGAATCGACCGCGGGTACCGGTCATTTCTACACGACCACCAAGAACAAGCGCACCATGCCGGAAAAGATGGAGATCTCGAAGTTCGATCCCATCGCCCGCAAGCACGTGCCTTACAAGGAAACCAAGATCAAGTAATTGATCCCTGGTCTTCAGCCGAAAGCCCCGCCTCGCGGGGCTTTTTGCTTTGGGGTGCCGCACGCGATTGCCGGCGTTGTGGCGTCAACGGCGCCGCAACCCGCCAACCCTTGTCAGACAAGGGAAAGATGTCAGTTTCGTGGCAAGCCGGTGTAGACTTGCCAGCTTTCCCCCATCACGCTTTCGCCCCAGAAGCGATCCCCCTGCACCATGAACTTCGATGTCGCGATTGTCGGCAGCGGTCTGGCCGGCCTTACCGTCGCGCTGCAGCTGGCCGACACCCACCGGGTTGTCATCCTCAGCAAGCGTGCCATGACAACGGGGGCCAGCGACTGGGCACAGGGCGGCATCGCGGCGGTGCTCGACTCCGGTGACAGCCACGACGAACACACGCAGGACACGCTCGTCGCCGGTGCGGGACTCTGCGACGAGGAAGCAACGCGCTTCATCGTGGAGCACGGACGCGAGGCCATCCAATGGCTGATCGATCGCGGCGTGCCTTTCACGCGCGACGACCAGGCCGAACTGGGCTTCCACCTGACGCGGGAAGGGGGCCATAGCCGCCGCCGGATCATCCACGCAGCCGACGCCACGGGCCACGCCGTGGTGACCACGCTGGCCGAGCAGGCGCGCAAGCATCCGAACATCACCATCCTGGAAGACCAGTTCGCGATCGACCTGATCACGTCGGCCAAGCTGGGACTGCCGGGCAACCGCTGCTACGGCCTCTACGTGCTGGACGTGGCCACCGATGAAGTGCGCACCATCACGGCCACGCACACGGTGCTGGCGGCCGGCGGAGCGGGCAAGGTCTATCTCTATACGACCAATCCCGACACGGCCACCGGCGACGGCATCGCCATGGCCTGGCGCGCGGGCTGCCGCGTGTCGAACATGGAATTCATCCAGTTTCATCCGACCTGCCTGTATCACCCCTACGCCAAGTCGTTCCTGATCTCCGAGGCCGTGCGCGGCGAAGGCGGCTTGCTGAAGCTGCCCGACGGCACCCGCTTCATGCCCGAGCACGACGAGCGCGCCGAATTGGCGCCGCGCGACGTGGTGGCCCGCGCCATCGACTTCGAAATGAAGAAGCGCGGCCTCGACTGCGTCTATCTCGATATCACGCACCAGCCCGAGTCGTTCCTGAAGGAACACTTCCCCACCATCCACGCACGCTGCCTGGAACTGGGCATCGACATTGCGCGCGAGCCGATTCCCGTGGTGCCGGCTGCGCACTACACCTGCGGCGGCGTGGTCACCGACACCGCTGGCCGCACCGATATCGGCAACCTCTATGCGGTAGGGGAAACCGGTTGCACCGGCCTGCATGGCGCCAACCGGCTGGCATCGAATTCGCTGCTCGAATGCATGGTGATCGGCCAGGCCGCCGCCTCGGACATCGCCTCGCAGGGCAAGTCCGGCGCGCCCGATATCCCGCTACCGGCCTGGGACGAAAGCCGGGTCTCGGACGCAGATGAGGAAGTGGTGGTGTCGCACAACTGGGACGAACTGCGCCGCATGATGTGGAACTACGTGGGTATCGTGCGCACCGACAAGCGCCTGGAGCGCGCGCAGCACCGCATCGGCCTGCTGCGCGAGGAGATTGCCGAGTACTACGCGAACTTCCGCGTCACGCGCGACCTGCTGGAACTGCGTAACCTGGTGGAAGTGGCGTCGCTGATCGTGGATGGCGCGTACTCGCGCCACGAGAGCCGTGGGCTGCACTACAGCCGCGACTACCCGGAAACCCTGCCGAAGGCGCTGCCCACGGTGCTGCAGCCCGAGACGGGCCGGGCGGCCCGCCATCGTCAGCACAGGCGCTGACGTCCGGGCCGGGGCTTAACCGATAATGCGCAGCGAGTAGTCGGTCGCGCGCACATCCTTGGTGAGCGCGCCCACCGAGATGCGGTCGACGCCGGTTTCGGCGAACCTGCGGATCGTCTCGTAGTTCACGCCACCGGAAACCTCCAGCAACGCGCGGTCGTGGTTCAGCGCCACGGCTTCGCGCATCATCTCCAGCGTGAAGTTGTCGATCAGCACCGATTTCGCGCCAGCGGCCAGCGCTTCTTCAAGTTCGGCAATCGACTCCACCTCGATCTGGATCGATGCCTCGGTACGCAGCGCCAGCGCGGCCTCCATCGCCGCCGTGATACTGCCTGCGGCCGCGATGTGGTTTTCCTTGATCAGGATGCCGTCGTACAGCGCCAGTCGCTGGTTCTCGCCACCACCAATCTTCACCGCGTACTTCTGCGCCAGCCGCAGTCCCGGCAACGTCTTGCGCGTATCGAGCACGCGTGCGCGCGTATCGGCGATCAGATCGGCATAGCGACGCGTGGCCGTCGCCACGCCTGACAGCATCTGCAGGAAATTCAGCGACGGACGCTCGGCGGTCAGCAGCGCGCGAGCCGGGCCCGTGATCTCGCACACCACATCGTCGGGCGCCATGCGCGCGCCTTCTTCCTTAAGCCAAGTCACCTGCAGGCGCTCGTCCACGGCCTTCATGCAGGCCTCGAACCACGGGCGCCCGCACAGCACGGCCGCTTCGCGCACGATCACGCGCGCATGCACCGGCTTGTCGGCCGGCACCAGCAGGCCGGTCAGGTCGCCAGTGCCCACATCCTCGGCAATGGCGGCCTGCACATTGGCCCGAAGCGCAGACTGGAGCGCCGCACCGTAACTATCGAAGATCGGATTCACGCTCATGCCGGGCCCACTCCCTGGAACAGCGCCGCCTCTTTGGCGAGATCGGCAGCGGGACGCACATTGGCCTTCTGCTGCGCGGCGAAATCGAGCATGCGGTTGATGCAGGTGACGGCACGCTTGCCGATATCGGCATCGACGTGGATCTCATTGCGACCGGTCTCTAGCACTTCAGCCAGATTGGTCAGCGCATTCATCGCCATCCACGGGCAGTGCGCGCAGCTCTTGCAGGTGGCGCTGTTGCCTGCGGTCGGGGCCTCGATAAACATCTTGCCCGGCGCGGCCATGCGCATCTTGTGCAGGATGCCGTTGTCGGTTGCCACGATGAATTCGTTGGCATCGAGCTGCTGGGCCGCGGCAATCAGCTGGCTCGTGGAGCCCACCACATCGGCCTGCGCCACCACGTTGGCAGGCGACTCCGGATGGACCAGGATCTTGGCCTTCGGGTGTTCGCGGCGCAACAGGTCGAGTTCGACGCCCTTGAACTCGTCATGCACCAGGCACGAGCCCTGCCACAGCAGCATGTCGGCGCCCGTCTGCTGCTGGATGTAGCTGCCCAGGTGCTTGTCGGGTGCCCACAGGATCTTTTCGCCGCGTGCGTGCAGATGCTCGACGATCTTCAGGCCGATGCTCGACGTCACCATCCAGTCGGCACGGGCCTTCACGGCGGCACTGGTGTTGGCGTAGACCACCACGGTGCGATCCGGATGCGCGTCGCAGAAAGCGGCAAATTCGTCGGCCGGGCAGCCCAGATCCAGCGAGCACGTGGCGTCGAGATCCGGCATCAGGATCGTCTTTTCGGGGCTCAGGATCTTGGCCGTCTCGCCCATGAAGCGCACGCCGGCCACGACCAGCGTCTGGGCCTGGTGATCGCGGCCGAAGCGGGCCATTTCCAGGGAATCGGACACGCAGCCGCCGGTTTCCTCGGCCAGGTCCTGCAGGTCGGCGTCGACGTAATAGTGCGCCACGAGCACCGCGTTGCGCTCCTTGAGCAGCTTGCGGATCCGGTCCTTGAGCGCGCTGCGCTCGTCCGGTGTCAGCGCCGGGGGCACCTTGGCCCAGGCGTGGGCCACGCAGCTGCTGCCGGCGGCGTTGTCGGCATCCGCCAGGTTCGGCTTTTCGAACTCGACGGTCTTGATCGATTGTGGGGTCATTTGTGCAGTACTCCTCGGGGCACCCGTCGGCCGCCGCGCTCGAACGCGCGATCTATGCCGCAAACATGGGGGAGTGTAGCCAAAAGAAAAGCCCCGCCTGGGGCGGGGCTTTTAGCCATGACGGGCGCGTCGGCGATTGTATCAGGCGTACCGGCGCAGGCGCAGCGAAAACTCCTGCAGTGCCTGGATGCCGCTGGCTTCGGCGCGATGGCACCATGCCTGCAGCTGGGCCAGCAGTTGCTCGCGCGTCATGTTCGAGCGGCCCCAGATCACGGCCAGCTCGCGACGCATTTCCACGTAGGTGTGCAGCATCTTGTTCTGCTCGGTGATGCTGGCCAGTTGCTGGCGCTGCGGCGCCCCCAGCTTCACTTCCTCGCGGTGGAACCACTTGCGGGCCGGCTTGTAGCTCTTGTACTCGGGCGAGTTGCCTTCCTTGTGCTTGCGCAGCTCGGCCTTGTACGCGCTCTTCAGCGCCTTGGCGTAGCGTGCCATCACGTCGTAGCGGTTGGCGATGATCGCTTCCAGCGTGTTGTGATCCACCGGACGCGCTTCCACCAGTCGAGCCTTGGGCGGGGTCTTCTTGACCTTCGCCAGGCCAACCGACTGCATCGCGCGGATGTACCACCAGCCCACGTCGATCTCGTACCACTTGATCGAGAACTTGGCCGACGTCGGATACGTGTGGTGATTGTTGTGCAGCTCTTCGCCACCGATGATGAAGCCCCACGGCGACACGTTGGTCGATGCGTCCTCGCAATCGTAGTTGCGATAACCCCACCAGTGGCCCAGGCCGTTGATGATGCCGGCAGCGTGGATCGGGATCCACAGCATCTGCACGGCCCACACGCTCATGCCGACCAGGCCGAACAGCGCCAGGTCGATGATCAGCATCAGGCCCACGCCCTGCCAGCCAAAGCGCGAATACACATTGCGCTCGACCCAGTCGTCAGGCGTGCCATGACCGAACTTGGCGATGGTTTCCTTGTTCTTGGCCTCGGCGCGATACAGCTCGGCGCCTTCCAGCAGCACCTTGCGGATGCCGCGGGTCTGCGGGCTGTGCGGATCGTCCTCGGTTTCGCACTTGGCGTGGTGCTTGCGGTGGATGGCGGTCCATTCCTTGGTCACCATGCCCGTGGTCATCCAGAGCCAGAAGCGGAAGAAGTGCTGGGCGACCGGATGCAGGTCGAGCGACCGGTGCGCCATGCAGCGGTGCAGGAAGATGGTGACACCGGCGATCGTGATGTGCGTCACCACGAGCGTGTAGATCACGATCTCCCACCAGGACCAGTTGGCGAGGCCGTTGGCGGCCCAGTCAAGAATTGTGTCGAACAAACTATGTTCTCCGTCGTAAAACGAGTGTTTGCAGCGCGGCACCACCGTGCGGCGCACCTGTCGCGCAGAAAAAAGACTGCAAATTTATCGATTGCGATAGCTTTCTGGCGCGGGCTGAATCCCTGAGGGGAGCCTTGCCGAGGCACGAACCGCTGCAATCTGGCGGTTGTCTGGTGTGGGGCTGCGGGTCGTCCGTATACCCGCGACAACCCGGCATTCTACCGGATCGGCGCGAGAGGGACATCCGCTTTTTCCCCGACTTTGATGCTGCCCGCAGGCAATCGTTCCGCAGGTGATCTGCGGAGAACTCACTCGGCGTTGGCCGCAGTGGCGGGCAAGACACCCGAGGCCGGGTTCAGCACCCGCAGTTCTCGTTGCGGGAACGGTATGGACACCCCATGCTGCTGGAAAGTTCGCCAGATGGCGCGGTTCATCGCGGATTGCACCCCGAGCTTGCCGTTCTGCGGATCGGCGATGTAGACGGCAGCTTCGTACTCGATGCCGCTGTCTGCAAACGCCACAAGGAAGGCGGCCGGGGCCGGCGTTGTCAGCACACGTGGAATATCGCGCACACACTCCTGCAGGAGCGCAATCACCGATTCGGGGTCAGAGTTGTAGTCGGCCTGCACCCGCACAGCCACACGCACGTTGGTGCCCGAAAACGAATGGTTCTGCACCGACTGCGCCACCAGCTGCTCGTTCGGCAGCAGCGTCTCGCCGTCGCCATTGCGCAGCACCGTGTAGCGGGTACGGATCTGCGACACGATGCCGGTGTACTTGTCCACCGTGATCTGGTCGCCGAGCGTGATCGAGCGGTCAAGCAAGATGATGAAGCCCGAGATGTAGTTGCTGGCGATCTTCTGCAGCCCCAGGCCCAGACCCACGCCGAGCGCACCGCCAAACACCGACAGCACGGTCAGGTCGATCCCCACCAGCGACAGGCTCACCAGCAGCGACACCAGCAGCAGCAGCGCCTTGGCGATCCGCGTCAGCACCACCTTGAGATTGGCGTCGAGCGTGTGGGCGCGCATCAGGCGGTCTTCGAGCCACGAGCCGAACCACATCGCCACCAGCACGGTCAGCAGGATCCAGACCACGCCCAGCAGCGCATCGGCAATGCTGATCGGGTGCTTGCCGCCTATCGAAAACCGTACGGTCTCCATCCAGTGCACCACATCGGGCAGCAGTCCCACCACGTACAGCGCCATGCCGATCCACACCAGCGTGGTCAGCACCTTTTCCACCAGCACCAGCATGCCGTGGAGCTGGCCGTTGGCGGACATTACCCGCCGCAGGATATAGAACGCGAAATAGAGCGCCGTGATGCCGAACAGCGGCACCAATGCCAGCCGCAGCACGCTGATCGACGCAAACGGCGCCAGCGCATAGCGGGCCACCAGCACCAGCAGCCATGCGAACAGCGGGAACATGGCGCGTTCGAGGCTGACGGCTGCCAGGCGCAGCGCGAAGCTAGACGTTTCATGCCGGGCTTCGAGCCGCTTGACCACATTGCGCGCCAGCGGCCACGCCACCAGCAGGCAGGCGGCCAGGATGCCCACCTGCCAGAAGAACCCCTGCCCGCCCGCGTCATGGATCAAGTCGTCGAGCATCTTGCCCATGACCGAATGCGAGCGGGTCAGCGCCGCGAGCGTATCGGGATTCATCCTGCTGCCTTCTGCCGGGTTTCGCGCATATCCGGTTTAACGCGTGCGTTCCAGCACGGCCGCGAAAAAGCCGTCGGTCTGGTGGACTTGCGGATATAGCGCCAACATGCCGCCTTCTGCGGGCAAATCGGGCACCGTGATCTTCTGCTCGGCCAGCACTTCCGCCGCCGGCACCAGCCGGAAGTTTTCGTTCTTGGCCAGGAAATCGCGGACGATCGCTTCGTTTTCGGCTTCCAGCACGCTGCAGGTGGCGTATACGACACGACCGCCGCCCTTTACCAGCTTCGCTGCCGCCTCAAGAATTGCCGATTGCTTGGCGGTCAGTTCCAGCACCGATTCCGGCGTCTGGCGCCACTTGAGATCCGGATTGCGACGCAGGGTGCCCAAACCGCTGCAAGGTGCATCGACCAGCACACGATCGATCTTGCCAGCCAGGCGCTTGACCTTGGCATCGCGTTCCGAGTCGATCAGAACCGGATGGACATTGGACAAACCACTACGGGCCAGACGCGGCTTCAGGTTCGCCAGGCGCTTTTCCGACACATCGAAGGCATAGAGACGGCCCGTCGAACGCATGGCCACGCCCAGCGCCAGCGTCTTGCCGCCCGCGCCCGCGCAGAAGTCGACCACCATTTCGCCGCGCTTCGGCGCCAGCAGATGGCACAGCAGTTGGCTGCCTTCATCCTGCACTTCGACCCCGCCGTTGATAAACAGCGGCAGCTGGTTCAGCGCGGGCTTGCCCTTCAGGCGGATACCGGCCGGTGCCATCGGCGCGGGTTCGGCGGCGATACCGGCGGTCTGCAGTTCGGCCAGGGCCTCTTCACGCGACAACTTGGCGGTGTTCACGCGCAGATCCAGCGGCGCCGGGCGCAGCCAGGCATCGCCCATCGCGGCCGTGAACGCTTCGCCATGACGTGCGACCAGATCGTCGTACAGCCATTCCGGCAGATTGGCGCGCACGCGCGGTGCCAGGCTCGAGCGTTCGATCGTGGTCAGGCGGTCCAGCCACTCCGCTTCGTCGGGATACAGGAACGGCGTCAGCGTATCGCGGCCGAGCGTGGCGGCCAGGCCCAGCAGACCCAGGCGGCGTGTGGCCGAGCCGGTGCCGCTCTCGGCAAACTGACCAAATTCGACGCGTCGGCGCAACACTGCGAAAACTGCTTCAGCAATGATTCCGCGGTCACGATGACCAAGTTTGCTATTTTCACGGAAGTAGTGGCTCACCACGGCATCCGCGGGACGCGCGAACAGCAGCACCTTGCCGATCAGACGGTCGATGTGCTGCAGGTGGAACGCCTGCAGCGCGCCGGGCGTGCGCGAGGCTTGATTGGCCTGGCCCTGCGGCTTGCGGATCGGCGACTTGCTCTTGCTGCCGCGCGGGCGTTGGCGGTTGTCGCGGGAGGTCGTGTTTTCTTGTTGGCGACTCATGGCTGTTTTCCTGCCGCTGCGGGCGAGATGGCCATGAACCACTGCGGTTCGGCCGGTTGAACTTGAACTACGCCGTCCTGCACATGCAGGCGGTCTTCGACAAACCAGCGCACGGCGCGTGGATAAATGACATGTTCGCTATCGAGCAAACGATCGGCCAGCGAATCAGGCGTATCGCCAGGCAGAACGTCAAGCGCAGCCTGCACCACAATCGGGCCGTGATCGAGCTCGGGCGTGACGAAATGCACGGTCGCGCCATGCAGCTTGACGCCGGCTTCCAGCGCTTGCCGGTGCGTATGCATGCCCGGAAAGCTGGGCAGCAGCGACGGATGGATATTCAGCATCCGGCCCGCGTAATGCTCGACGAAGTCGTCCGTCAGGATGCGCATGAAACCGGCCAGCACGACCAGGTCGGGCTGGTAAGCGTCGATGGCGTCGCGCATCGCCGCGTCGAAACTGGAACGATCGGGAAACTGCTTGTGGTCCACCGCACCGGTGGCAATACCGTGATTGGCGGCAAACTGCAGGCCCGAGGCATCGGGCCGGTTCGACAGCACTGCGGCCACGCGCGCCGGCCATCGCTCGGCTGCGCAGGCCCGGACAATGGCTTCCATATTGGAGCCGCGCCCGGAAATCAATATGACAATATTTTTCATCGCCGCGATTCTACCAAGCTGTGGTGCAAACGCTGGCAATCCGTGCTCAATAGGTACTTAATTACCGCGAAACGCGCCTCCCACAACGCTTTTGGGGCAGACTGCAAGAAGAAATACCCCAATGCCACCGATTGTGACGCGCACCCCGCTCTGTTAGAGTGGGTCCTACGTCCACGCGCCACTTCCTCGGAAAACGGTGACAACAAGGACGAAACGGGAAATTAGACGGGAATACGCATGTCGAACGCTGCACCGACTTTGTTGGTGGTCGATGATCATCCTATGGCTCTTTCCGGCACCACCGCCTTTCTGGCGGAGGTGATGCCCGACGTTGCTGTCCACGCTGCCGGGAGCGCCAAGGAGGCTCTCCACTCGCTGAACCAGGGACTTCGTCCCGATATCGTGCTGCTCGATATCTGGCTGAATGACGGCACTGGCTTTGATGCCATGCAGGCGTTCAAGACCGTGATTCCGGGCGCGCGCTTCATCTTCATGTCTGCCGAAGCCACGCCCGAGATCGTGGGCCGTGCGCGTGCGTTGTCCGCATGCGGCTTCGTCGGCAAGCATCTCGATGCCAATGCATTCACAGCCGCCGTCCGCAAGGTGCTGGCCGGCGATACGAGCTTTCCGTCGGACGAAGCGCTGTCCGGCCGCTCGCAGTCGTTCGGCCCGGCGCACGGCATCCCGGTCACGCCGGCCGAACTCGGCCTGACGCCGCGTCAGGGCTCGGTGCTGGCCCTGGTGCTGGAAGGCCTGCCGAACAAGGTTATCGCACGCAAGCTGGGCCTGACCGAGAACACGGTCAAGGAACACGTCTCGGCAATCCTGCAGCGCCTGGGCGTGCGCACGCGCATGCAGGTGATGTCGCGCATGGAACGCTTCCGCCTGCGCCAATAAGCTCCCTGCCCCGCCAGTCACAACGAGAAACGCCGCCTCCGCAGTATCGAGGGCGGCGTTTTTGTTTGGACCACCGGCAACGAGCGTCAGCCCGCCTGCAGCCAGCGACGCAGCAGCATGCGCAGATTCGCCGGGTCCACCGGCTTGGGCAGCACGAAATACCCGGCGTCCTCGGCAGCCAGCAGTGCCGCCGATTTCAGGTCACCGGTCAGCAACGCGCTGCGCGCCTGCGGCTGCGTGGTCTGCCAGCGTTCCAGCAGGTCCAGGCCATTCTCGTTCCCCGGCAGGCGCAGGTCGCAGAAGATGATGTCCGGCTTGAGGCCCTTGGCAAACAGCGCATCGGCTTCCTGACCATGCGCGGCACAGGCCACGCGGATACCCCATGCCTCCATCAGCGCAATCCATGCCTTGCGGATCTGGCTGTCGTCGTCCACCACCAGCACCGTGCCGCGCAGACGGTCCTGCCGCGCTTCCTCGGCCTGGGCATTGGCGCGCATGGCGCGCACGTTGTCCACGGTCTCGGCCGGCACCGGCGCCAGCGCGAACCAGAACACCGAGCCCTTGCCCGGCACGGAGCGCACGCCGTACGTGCCGCGCATCAGCCGCACGCATTCCTTGAAGATCGCGAGCCCCAGCCCCAGGCCTTGCGATGGATCGCGCTGGGGGTTGTGCACCTGGTAGTACGGCGAAAAAATCTCGGGCAGGTGCTCGGGCGTAATGCCGGCGCCGGTGTCCCAGACTTCCACGCGCACATGCTTGCGACGCTGGCGCGCGGTGACCAGGATGCCGCCGCGTTTGGTGTAACGCAGCGCGTTCTGCACGAGGTTGAACAGCGCGCGCCGCAGCAGCACCGGCTCGGCCATCGCGTAGAGTTCGTCGGGCACGCGCGGCGTCAGTGTCAGGCCGCTCTCGCGCGCATCGGCGGCGAACTGGCTCATGACGTCGTGGATCAGCGCATGCAGCTCGCAGGGTTCCAGCGTGGGCAGCACCTTGCGCCCTTCAAGCTTGGAGAGGTCCAGCAGCGAGCGGAACAGCAGGTCGATGGTCTGCGTGCCGGCGGCCACCTGCTCCACCAGCGGATGCAGCGCGCTGGACTGGTTGCGCGCGCGCAGCGCCTCGACCAGCATCACCAGCGCATGCACGGGCTGGCGCAGGTCGTGGCTGGCGGCGGCCAGGAAGCGGGATTTTTCCTCGCTGGCATGGAGTGCCCGCTCCTTTTCCTCCTGGAACTGCTTGGCCAGGCGCCGGCTTTCCGATTCGAGCTGGATGGCGCGCACCAGCGTGTGCTGCAGGTTCAGTGAATGGCGCGCCAGCATCAGCGCATAGACCACCAGCAGCAGTTGCACATAGCCGCCGTGGGCCGGAAAGGCGATCTCCGCCAGCAGGATATTGGGTACCAGGATTGGCACGCCAGCGAACACAAGGTTCGAGGGGATCGGCGACTGCGACGTGGCGCCGCCCGCCAGCACGCCCAGCGTCAGCAGGTACAACACGCTGGAAAACACCACCGAACCCGTATACAGATGCAGCAGCGCCGAGCTTCCCCAGGTAAGCCCCGTCAGGAAGGCAATCGCGCGCATGTTGTTCCACCACTTGCGCGTGTGCGCCGAACGGCTCATCTTGCCGCTGTCGCGCTGATAGCCCAAATAGAACCAGCTGCCGCCGGCCGTCAGCAGCAGCATGATGGCGCACCAGACCAGCAGGGCTGCGTGGCTGGCTTCGTTCCAGAATGCCCATGCGGTCAGGCCCGGCAGGAGCACGGACGAGGCAATCGCGGTGGGGGAGACGCGATGGACCGTAGCCAGCAGCTTGGCCCGCGTCTCGGTATCCAGTTGCGGCCCGGGGGGCGGCAATATCTTGTTAAGCAGCGCGTTCAAGTGTGGCCTGGCATGTAAGGCGACGACATTCCGCTGCGACAGACCCGGGGTGCGGCGACTGTTGCAGGAATCGCGCGGTTCTTGTTCTGAATCGGGCATATCATGCCGCCTTTTGCGGCGCTGCGCCATCGTGGAGTGGCGGATAGGCCCACAAATTCGCCATTTGTGGGCAGCATGCATACAACGGCACAAGGCCGGTGCCGCCAAAACAGGCAATCCGGCGGCACACGGGGCCATTCGCCTTATAATGCTCGCTTTCCCTGAAAAGCTCGTCCGCCGTCCTCGTGAAAGTCTTCCGCGGCCTGCCCAACGCCGAAAGCCGGGCGCCCTGCGCGCTCACCATCGGCAATTTCGACGGTGTGCATCGCGGCCACCAGTCGCTGCTCGCGCGCGCCCGCGCGGCTGCCGACGCACGCGGCCTGCCGCTGTGCGTCATGACGTTCGAGCCGCATCCGCGCGAATTCTTTGCGCCCGAGCACGCCCCCACCCGCATTGCCCTGCTGCGCGACAAGCTCGATGCGTTGCGCCGCAACGGCGTGGACCGCGTGGTGGTGGAACACTTCAACGCCCATTTTGCCGCCCAGTCGCCGCAGCAGTTCGTTGAGAACGTGCTCTGGCATGGCCTGCACGCGCGCTGGGTGCTGGTGGGCGACGATTTCCGCTTTGGCGCCAAGCGCGCCGGCGATTTCGGCTACCTGCAGCAGGCCGGCCGCGAGTTTGGCTTCGATGTGGAGCAGATGGGCTCGGTCTCCGAAGGCGGCATCCGCATTTCGAGTTCGGCCGTGCGCCAGGCGCTGGCCGATGGCGACCTGGAACATGCGCGCCGGCTGCTGGGCCACGGCTATGCCATCAGCGGCCACGTCATCCACGGCCGCAAGCTGGGCCGCAACCTGGGCTTCCCGACGCTGAACCTGCGGATCACGCACAAGCGTCCGGCCGTGAACGGCATCTTCGTGGTGCAGGTACACGGCATTGCCGACCACCCGCTGCCGGGCGTGGCGAGCATCGGCGTGCGCCCGACCGTGGAGGACGCCGGCCGCGTACTGCTTGAAGTGCATCTGTTCGACTTCAACGCGAACCTGTACGGCAAGCTGGTGCGCGTGGAATTCATGAAGAAGCTGCGCGACGAAGAGCGCTTTCACACGCTGGAGGCACTGACCGAGGCCATCGCCAAGGATGCCCGCGAAGCGCGTGCGTTCTTCGGCCTGGAGGCAGCCAACCCAGCCGATCCGGCCGATCCCGCCGGCAAGGCCGGCGACCGGCGCGACTTCGCCACCTCCGCCACCGACCGAATTAGCTAGCGGCCGGCAGCGCGCCCCATGCAGGCGCGCCGCCGGGACCCGCCCTGCCTTGCCCCGAAATGACACGCGCGCGGCGGTCATCCACCGGTCCGCGCCCAACGAATTGCCCCGAGAATCAACCATGTCCGACGACAAACGCGCCAAGCCCGAAAAAAGCAAGTATCCGGTCAACCTGCTGGATACCCCGTTCCCGATGCGCGGCGACCTGCCCAAGCGCGAGCCGCTGTGGGTCAAGCAATGGCAGGACAAGCAGCTCTACAAGAAGATCCGCGCCGCGCGCAAGGGTGCGAAGAAGTTCGTGCTGCATGACGGCCCCCCGTACGCCAACGGCGACATCCACATCGGCCATGCGGTGAACAAGGTCCTGAAGGACATGATCATCAAGGCGCGCGGCCTGACCGGCCTGGACGCCGTCTACGTGCCGGGCTGGGACTGCCATGGCATGCCGATCGAGATCCAGATCGAGAAGCAGTTCGGCAAGGGACTGCCCGTGCAGGAAGTCCAGGCCAAGGCGCGCGCCTACGCCACCGAGCAGATCGCCCGCCAGAAGAAGGATTTCGAGCGCCTGGGCGTGCTTGGCGACTGGGACAATCCGTACCTGACCATGAACTTCAGCAACGAAGCCGACGAGCTGCGTGCGCTGGGCAAGATCATGGAAAAGGGCTACGTATTCCGCGGCCTGAAGCCGGTGAACTGGTGCTTCGACTGCGGCTCGGCACTGGCCGAAGCGGAAGTCGAATACAAGGACAAGGTCGACCTGTCGATCGACGTGGGCTTCCCGTTTGCGGAGACCGACAAGATCGCCCACGCCTTCCACGTGCCGCTGGCCCAGCTGGAAGGCAAGCCCGGCTGGATCGTGATCTGGACCACCACGCCGTGGACGATCCCTTCCAACCAGGCGCTGAACATGCACCCGGAAGTGGAGTACGCGCTGGTGGACACGCCGCGCGGCTTCCTGATCCTGGCGAAGGACCGCGTCGAGGAACAGCTGAAGACCTACGCGCTGGAAGGCCAGATCGTTGCCACCGCGCGCGGCGATGCACTGACCGAGGTGCGTTTCCACCATCCCCTGGCGAAGATGGACGCCGGCTATGCGCGCACGTCGCCGGTGTACCTGGGCGACTACGTCACCACCGACACCGGTACCGGCATCGTCCACTCGGCGCCGGCCTACGGCGTGGAGGATTTCCAGTCGTGCAAGGCGCACGGCATGCCGGATTCGGAAATCATCAGCCCGGTGATGGGCGATGGCGTCTATGCCAGCACGCTGCCGCTGTTCGGCGGCCTGTCGATCTGGAACGCGAACCCAAAAATCGTCGAAGTACTACGTGAGTCGGGCAACCTGTTCAACTCGCACAAGTACGAGCACAGCTATATGCACTGCTGGCGCCACAAGACGCCGATCATCTACCGCGCCACGTCGCAGTGGTTCGCGGGCATGGACGTCGATCCGGTCGACAACGGCCCGACGCTGCGCGAAACCGCGCTGGCCGGTATCGAGGCGACCGAGTTCTACCCGTCGTGGGGCAAGCAGCGCCTGCACAACATGATCGCCAACCGCCCGGACTGGACGCTGTCGCGCCAGCGCCAATGGGGCGTGCCGATGGCGTTCTTCGTCCACAAGGAAACCGGCGCACTGCATCCGCGTACGCCGGAGTTGCTGGAGGAAGTGGCAAAGCGTGTGGAGCAGCAAGGCATCGAGGCCTGGCAGTCGCTTGACCCGAAGGACCTGCTGGGCGACGAAGCCGCGTCCTATGAGAAGAACCGCGACACGCTGGACGTCTGGTTCGACTCCGGCACGACGCACTGGACCGTCATCCGCGGCTCGCATCGCGACGAACTCTACGATCCGTCGGCCGATACCCCCGAGGGGCGCCTGGCCGACCTGTACCTGGAAGGCTCGGACCAGCACCGCGGCTGGTTCCATTCGTCGCTGCTGACCGCCTCGATGCTGTACGGCAAGCCGCCCTACAAGGCGCTGCTGACGCATGGCTTCACGGTGGACGGCGAAGGCCGCAAGAA